>Ga0310888_10000097_pt1 | contig 15246 bp, 7 predicted proteins | sample T20D1metaG_FD_202510 | JGI IMG/M metagenome (GOLD analysis project Ga0310888, IMG submission 202510) | Lab incubated soil microbial communities from West Virginia University Organic Research Farm, Morgantown, WV, United States - T20D1 | ecosystem: Environmental > Terrestrial > Soil >...
AATGAGAAGTTCATGAACAAATCGTTGAAAGGCAGCAGCAAGTCGCTCTGGCGCGTACAGAAAACCACTTGACCTTGCACATTAAAGTGACCCATTGCCTGCGACTGCTTTGCACAACAAGCAAAAATTCAGTGACTGTTAGAAAACTCAACCCTCTCATTCACCCCAACCTTCAGGTTGGGGTTCGTTGGCGCGTTGCCGGTGCCCTCAACCATTTCAATGGTTTTCAATGATCGACCCCACACTCTAAGCGAGAATAGTCACTCCTTCTCAAGCTTGTGGTTTCGAATGGCGAGCCGGGGTAAACCATTGAAATGGTTTCCGGTTCGTCTCTTCCCGGCTGGCCCCCAACCTAAAGGTTGGGGTGAATGAGAGGGTTGAGCTTTTACAATTCGCTCTTTGTGCTGCTTGACACCTTCTTGGTTAACCGAATCCACCTTTCTGGGCGGCCAATGGGCCGATTGGTTAACCGCTTCGGTGTCTCTTAGGCCGATGTTTTCTGAAAAACTGTGTGTTTTTCTGCAAAGAAACTCTTGACCTAAAGTCAAATTGGTATTATAAGTTCCGCCGCACAATGCAAATTGATATTACCAATTCGAAACTGCCGAGGCTAAAGATCATCCGTCCGCTTCGTTCCGGCCAGGCAACCGAACAGGTGGTTGCGCGGGTGTACGAGCTCATTAAGCGTGATGATTTGAAGCCAGGCGATCGACTGCCGCCCGAGCGGGAGCTGGCAAAACACTTAGGAATAAGCCGACCTTCTTTGCGCGCGGGCCTGAGCTCTTTGATCTCGATGGGAGTTTTGCAATCACGTCAGGGCGCAGGCACGTTTATTGTTGATGGACCCCCTGCTCTCGATAGTGAACCACTACGACTGCTCGCCCAGCTTCATGGGTTTAGTTTCGACAACATGTTCGAAACGCGCACCATTTTGGAAGTTGGTGCAGCAGGGTTAGCTGCCGAGCGGGCGACCGCCGAACATCTCGCAGTGATGTCAGATGAAATCGCCGAGATGTTTGCCGCGCTCAAGGATCCACAGCAATTTCTTGTTCACGATATCGGATTTCATCGGGCAGTCGCGGCCGCTTGCGGTAATCCAACGCTGGCGACACTGGTCGAAATGGTTTCCGCGATCTTATATGAGCGCAGGCGCGACACCATCGATCGAGCACACGACTTTAACGAGGCTCTCGAACTGCATCGACGCGTGTATCGAGCGATTCGTGCGCGCAAACCAGACGAAGCACGTGAGGCGATGCGCGAGCATATCGTCCGTGCGCAGCGGGCCTTCGCCCTCGAAGAGAAGCAACAAGCAGATACCAGTAGTAACGGCAGACATCAGCAAGACCGGGCTTAATCCTAATTAGTTCTCCGAGACGCGTCGGTCGTCTTAGGTCGAAAAACCAACCGACAGCAACCGGAAAAATTTAACGCGTTCTACTCCAGTCAATCGTATGCGCAAATTGTCCTAACTAAAGACAATTGGTTCGTAAGGCCGGAGTGTTTCTTAACGTCCAAGTTCTAACGCGCCAACCTGAAGGAGGAGTCCCAATGTTCAGCAACCACCACCGACTGGTAACTGTGATTACCATTCTGGCGCTACTCACTCTTTGTGCAGTCGCCAACGGACAAACTATTACAGGGTCCATCTCAGGAACCGTCACAGATCTAAATGGAGCCGTAGTTCCAGGCGCCGTCGTTACGCTTACCAGCGATACGACAACAGAAAAAAGAAGCGCAACGACCGACAGCGAGGGCCACTTCAGTTTTACTACGCTGCAGCCCGGAAATTACTCACTGAAGGTCGAGCGACAAAACTTCCAGGCACTGGAACAAAAAGGTGTCGTGCTCAGCGCCAACGAGAAACTTGCAGTTGGCGATCTGAAACTACAACCTGGCCAGGTTACCGAGACGGTGAGTGTGACTAGTGAAGGTGCGATCGTTGAACGCGAAAGTAGCGATCTAACCGCGCGCCTCACTTCTGATCAAATTAGCTTGATCTCCACCAAGGGACGCGACATCACTTCTTTGTTGCGTTTGATTCCCGGCACCTCGAACAACGACGACATCGAAGCCGTTGGTGAGGGATTCGGAACGGACCTTCCTAATATCTCCGGACAGCGTGGTCGATCCACTGTCGCTTCGATCGATGGTCTAAATGCAGCTGAACCCAGCGGTAGCAACAAGGTCAGTATGACGATCAGTCAGGACGCAGTGGCGGAGGTGAAGGTCCTTCGCAATAACTACGGGGCGGAGTATGGCAACAACGGCGGCGCGTTAATCAATATCGTTTCGAAGGGTGGTACTAAAGACTACCGTGGATCAGCTTATTACTTCTTACGAAATGAAGCGCTGAATGCGACGAATTTCTTTACAAACAAAGCTGGTCTTCCTCGTCCGCTGTATCGCCACAACATTTGGGGATTCAATGTGAGTGGTCCAATGCCCGTCCCCAGGTTCGGCGAAGGGGGCAAGGCGCTCTTGCGCAACAAAGTGTTCTTCTTCGTCAACATCGAAAGGCCACACACAATCACCCCAACTGATCCAGTGTTCGTGACTGTTCCCACCGAGCTCGAGCGAAAAGGTGACTTTTCAAAATCGGTGGGTAGCAATGGCTCGCCAGTTACCGTAATTGATCCTCTAACTGGGTCTCAATTTCCCGGCAACGTGATCCCCGACACCAGATGGAACTCGAGCGGACGCGCATTGCTGAACTTTTTCCCGGTGCCGAACACGCCAGGCGGTAAAACGCTAGCAGGCGCCGCGTTCAATTACGTCAACCAACAGAGCGTCGATGTTCCCAAGCACAGTTATGTGTTTCGTTTTGACATTAAGCCGAGCAACAAAGACAACGTTTACTGGAAGGGTCAATGGTGGACGTCTGACAACGTTGGACTGGGAACTTCAGGTTGGCCCGGCGGCGACAACAATCGTTGGGGCATTAATTCTCACTATCTGTATAAAGACAATGGATGGAGTGCAAACTGGATTCATATCTTCGGGCCAGCCGTTGTAAACGAATTCAATATTGGAATGCGTCACGACTCGGAAGGTTTCATTCCGGGCGACGGTGTCATCGAGCGGCTAACCAGGAGTGCCGTTGGCTACACTTCGCCACAAATCTTTCCCGAGAATAATCACCTTGGAACGATCCCGCGCGTGACGGGTTGGTCGGGCGTTGCTGGAACGCCGGCAAACATTAACTGGCTCGATCGTTGGGGAGAGATTGGAAACGACTACATCCAACCGTCGTTTGGCAACAATCTTTCGATCTCACACGGCGATCACACGCTCAAGTTCGGTACTTACTACGAGCGGCTCAAGAACGGTGAAGCTCCGGGAGGTCAGTGGTCCGGTGTATTCAACTTCGACAACAACAGTGCTTTCACTACGGCTCTCGGCGGCACAGGCTACCCGTATGCGAATGCTTTGTTGGGTAACTTCCGCACCTACACTGAGTCGAGTGCTCGTCCCTTTACTAATCTCGGGTTGACGATCTTCCAATGGTATGGACAGGACGAGTGGAGAGTTAATCGAAAACTGAGTCTCAACTATGGAATGAGGTTTGGTTACCACACGCCGTTTGCGCAGTTTGATCGGCAAGGGTCCAATTTTGATCCGAGCCTTTACGATCCGTCCAAGGCGGCGGCTCTCTGGTTGCCGATTTGTCACAACGGCACCGCTATTGTGCCCATTACAGCTACAGCTTGCGCGACCGGGAATCGCCGCGCCTACAACCCTGTCACAGGACAGATCGACACAAACGTCAACTTAGTTGGAACTTTTGTTCCCGGCGCCAATTTAACCAATGGATTGGCCATCGGCACCGATCCCAATACTCCCGAGGGCTACAGAACAACGAAGCCGATTGATTTTGAACCGCGCGTGGGTCTTGCCTTTGACCTCTTCGGTACTGGCAAGACGGTAATTCGCACAATGGCCGGCGTTTACCACAGCCAGCGTGTCGGTGGTGGTACGACTGGCGGCAACCTTGTAAATAATCCGCCAGCGAACCGCTCGTTCGCCGTTGGACCATGTCTCGGTTGCAACATCAATAATCTAGCTAATGTAATCAACGGCGCTCTGATATCACCGCCATCAGTAAACGCCGTTGAGGTCGAGTCGCACACGCCCACCATTTACAACTTCACCTTCGGCGTCCAGCAGGACATTGGATTCAAGACCGTACTCGAAGTTCAGTACGTTGGATCGCTCGCCCGACATCTCGGCGAGAGACGAAACATCAATCAGATTGCGGACGGAACGGCGTTTATTGATGCCAAAGCGAACTGCTCGATGGTGGTGGGTGGAGTTGTCGATCCGACTTGCCGCCGAAACCCCTTTTCAAACACATCAATTCAAATTGATGCGAGTGGTCTTCAACATACCTTTGGTGCGGCGAGCGACAATTTCTTCAAACCTTACAAAGGCTATGGTGACATCAACCAGGTTACATGGTCCGGCACGTCGAATTACAACGCACTCCAGGTGCAGCTCAACAGAAGATATACGCGCGGATTCAATTACGGACTTGCGTATACCTGGTCCAAGACGTTCGACTACGCGAACGACGACTCTTCTGACGTCGCCCTTGGACGGCCGTACAAAGCATTCAACTACGGGCCAGCTGATTTCGATCAAACTCACATTTTCACGATCAACTACATCTACGACATTCCCTCGCTGAGCCGTCACTGGAACAATGGTTTTGTGAGACATGTCCTTGATAACTGGCAAGTCTCCGGTATCACTTCGTATGCTAGCGGTAAGCCGAAGACGGGGGTCAGCGCAGCATTCAACGGTGGCACGTACAGCGTGGCCGCAACTGACTCTTGCGCGCCTGGTTTTGTTAAGCAGACTGGCTCAACTACTGTCTGTACTTCCACAACGGTAACCAACTTCACCGGCGGCGAAATCAACGCGCGGCCTGTAGTGACATGCGATCCAAACCAGTCGGCAGGAACGGATCCTACAGGTACGGCGTATGTTATCGACCCGACTTGCTTCGCGAAGCCTTCGACGTTCGGTAGCATTGGCAACTATCAAAGAAACCTGGTCCGCATGCCGTCAGTATTCAATACCGACATCGCGTTCTTCAAGAATTTCCCACTTGGAGAGAATCGTTCAATCCAGTTGAGATGGGAGACGTACAACCTCTTCAATCGAGCGAATTTTAGAGATATCGATGGCGCAATGACTTTCGGTATCAACACGACAACAAGCGCCAAGGTCAGCGGAGCCTGCCCGTCAGGCACTACCGCTTTGGCTGGAACAGCAAATCTTTGCGCGGGGCCACAATTTGGCCAGTTGCTGCAAACAAACACTCGGTTTGGAGCGCCCACGTCCGCGCGTGCGCCGCGCGTCATGCAGGCGTCGATTCGTGTCAATTTCTAACGTTGACAAAGCGTCCGCCGCATTTGCGACGGACGCTTTTTTCTCACTGCGTTGGCCCAGGGCACTACGCTGCGGCAGATACAGTTTGGTTTGCGATTCGTTTTTTAAAGAAGGCAAAGAGCTAAAAGGAAAGAGCTAAGGGCAAGGAGCTAAGGGGAAGAAGCTAGGTGCAAAGGAGCAAATGGCAAATAGCATCTTCTTCCCTTAGCTCTTTGCGCTTTGTTCTTCAGTACCTCGTACGGCACTGAATAGCGGGCAGTGTGGGTTCTTAATCAGAGCTTACTTAATCTTCGAGGTGAGATGAGAAAGATCGATCGCAGTCTTAGTCAACTGATAGGAATTGTTGCTGTAGGTTTCATCCTGGCCTTCCCAGTTGCGGCGCAGCAACTTGCGGTTGCAGCCGAGTCAAACGCTCGCGACGAAAAAGCGATTGAAGAAGCAGTGAAAGGCTGGTGGACCGAGTCGATGAAGACTCACGACCAGCGTATCGCGTGGTGGCGCGAAGCGCAGTTCGGTTGCTTCATTCACTGGGGCGTCTACTCAACTCCGGGTGGCGAATGGAATGGCAAACCATTCAGAGGTTACGCCGAACATCTGATGCGCATTCAGAAAATCCCGCGCGTTGAGTACGTCTCGAGGGCGGTGTCGGTTTTCAATCCCGTGAAGTTTAATGCCGATGCGTGGGTGAAACTCATAAAAGCCGCGGGAATGAAGTATCTGATCATCACCGCGAAGCATCACGACGGCTTTGCGATGTACCCTTCGTCAGTAACGCCTTACAACATCCGTGAAGCAACGCCCTTCAAACGCGATCCAATGCGGGAGTTAGCGGATGCGTGTCGGAGAAACGGCATTCGCTTCGGCTTCTATTATTCGCACGCAATTGATTGGGAACATCCGAACGGTCCCGGCAACGACTGGGACTATCCAAATCCAGGCGGCGATAAAGGTCTGCACGGCGGAACACAATGGTTCGATCTACATCCCGAGATGTTTCCGAGAATACAGTCGTACGTTAACGAAAAGGCAATTCCCCAAATTCTGGAGTTGCTGAAGAATTACAAGCCTGACATTCTCTGGTTCGACACACCTTCACGTCTTCCTCTGTCAGAAAACATTCGCATTTTGAAAGTGGTACGCGCGGCCGATCCTAACGTTGTAATCAACGGCCGGCTCGCACGTGGACGCGGATACTCGTTCGGTGACTACAAGAACACGGGTGATCGCGCTGCTGAGATCGTCCCAACCGAAGGCGATTGGGAGACGATTCCAACGACGAACGAGTCGTATGGTTATCACAAGTACGACAACAGCCATAAACCCGTCGCTCATTTCATTCAACTGATGGCGAAGGCTGCGGCACGTGGTGGCAATGTTCTGATGAATATTGGTCCAACCGGGGATGGTCTGATCGATGCGAAGGATGAGACGATTTTGTTAGGAATCGGTAGATGGCTTGAGACGAATGGCGAGAGCATCTATGGAACCGAACGAACGCCGCTGCCTGTTCAGCCCTGGGGTGAATCAGTGCGAAAGGGAAACAAGATCTATCTTCACGTCTTCGACTGGCCACGTGATGGCAAATTGGTGGTTGGAGGTTTGAAGACCGAAATCGCCGCTGCTTACCTGCTTGCTGATCCTCGTAAGCGCTCGTTGCGCACGCGACGCTTCAACGACAGCGATACAACTATTCGGATTCCACTTACGACTGCTGATAAGGCCGACACGGTGATAGTTCTCGAAGTGGTAGGTGAGATTCGCGCGAATCCGGTTCGTCTGCTAGCAACAAGAATTCAGCCAAATGTTCTACGCACTTTCGATGGTGAATTGCATGGTGCCGGACTTCGCTATGGCGACGGCAAAGCTGCGCGCGCATATGTGATGGAATGGCGCGATCCAAAAGAGTGGGTAGGCTGGCAGGTGCGTACCAATGAAGCGGCTGAATACGAAGTGTCATTGAAGTACACAACGGCCTCAAAGGAGAACAGCGGTAGTTATTCCGTGTCGATTGGACAGCAAACTTTTCAGGCTGTTGTGGTTCCGACTGCAAGCGAACCCAAAGCTGCAACTGTGATCTTGGGCCGAGTTAAATTAGCGTCTGGCAAATACGAAGTTGCGGTGAAACCCGTGGAGATAAAGGGCGGCGAGCTGATGCGATTGTTTCACATTAGTCTCACGCCGGTCAGCACTAAGTAATCGGGTGGTTTTCTCTGTGCAGCCTCCGTGTGCTCTGTGTCTCCGTGGTTAAGTTGTTTTCCGAGTAAACACCACCACCGAGACACAGAAAACACGGAGGTTGCACAGAGAAGAAGTTCAGACCACGCCAGTCAACCCTCGAAGCAACGTGATTCATAAGGGACAAAGCAACGGCATGGTGCTAAGCACGTTTGGTGCTCTTCTGATGTTGTTGACTCCTGTGACTTTCGTCAACGCACAATTAGCTGGTGCAACCGACCCGCCGAAGGTTTTTCTTCTAAAGTCTAAACATCTGCTAGCGGCCAGGGAACGTATCGCGCGCGGCGACAGTGAAACCAAAACGGCATTGCTAAAGCTAACGAGTGACGCTGATAAGGCTCTCGCCGTCGGTCCGTTCTCAGTCACCACCAAAACAGTCACGCCACCGAGTGGCGACAAGCGCGACTACATGAGTCAGGCGCCCTACTTCTGGCCTGACCCAAAGACTCAAACAGGTCTCCCTTACATCCGGCGCGATGGTGAACGTAATCCTGAAATAGACAAGATCGATAACCACCGCGTGCTTGATCAAATGTACGCTGCGGTGGAAACGCTCTCACTTGCTTACTTCTTTACTCATGAGGAGAAGTACGCGGCGAAAGCCATTGAATTACTGCGCACATTTTTCCTCAAAACCGACACGCGCATGAATCCGAACCTCGAATATGCGCAGGGCATCCCCGGAATCAACACCGGTAGAGGCATCGGATTAATAGAAACGCGTGGACTAACGCGCGTTGTTGATTCGATCGGCTTGTTGCGAGGTGCAAAGGCCTGGTCTGAGGCGGATCAGCGGGGAATGGAAAATTGGTTCGATCAGTTTCTGCGATGGATGCTTGAGAGCAAGAACGGCAAAGACGAATCCGCGGCAAAAAACAATCACGGCACTTACTATGATGTGCAGGTAGTTTCGTTTGCGCTGTTTCTGGGCCAGCGCGAACTCGCGCGTAAAGTTCTGGAGAGAGCAAAACAAAAACGCATCGCCTTGCAGATCGAAGCTGACGGTCGACAGCCGCTCGAGTTAACTCGCACAAAAGCGTGGAGCTACAGCGTCGGCAATCTCGACGGACTAATGTTGCTTGCACGGCTTGGAGAGAGTGTCGAGGTTGATCTGTGGAACTACCAGACCAGCGACGGCAGAAGTATTCGCAAAGCCCTTAACTTTCTAACGCCGTTCGCGTTTGCCGAAAAGAAGTGGCCCTATCAACAGCTAGGGCAGTGGCCACCGCAGATGTTGTTCTCGCTTATTCGAAGAGCCTCTGAAAAGTATGGCGATACATTCTTAGCCGCGTCCGTCGCAAAGCTGCCCCCAGTAGAAGCTGCAGAGCGAAGCAAACTGTTATCTAGATAGCATGATTCCCCGCGTCACATTAATTGTTCATCTCTTCTTCGCGGTCACTTTCGTGGCGGGAGCGCAACAGCTTTCGCGCGAACAGTGGGGTGCGATGCCAGTAAAAGTGTCGCAGCAAGGTGACAGCTGGGTATTAGCTGGAAAACATACGACCGTCTCCCTGAACAAATCGGATCTCGCGTTGAGTGTGCATGCGGGCACGGCACAGTGGAGTCTTCTGGGCTCAACGACAGGAGACATCGTCGTTAAGTCGAGCGGTGAAGAAGTCTCTTTGCGTTTGGCTGACGCGAAACAGATTGCAATTGTTCCTTACGACGCCGGTTTCAAAAGCGGAATCAAAATCAGTCTAGCTGGTTGGACTCATAAGGATCGGGTTCTCGACCTACAGCTGTTCCTCACTGTGTGTCTGGAAGGCCACAACGAAGAAGTTGTTTTCGATGTCGCAGCAAAAGAACAGGACACAGTGTTACGACAACTCGACTGGCCAGGCGCCTTAGACGCTCGTGATATCGACTACACGCTGCTGAGCAACGGTCGTGGGACTTTGTTGCCACGCAATTGGCCCAAAGAGTATTACCCGATTCGGTCGATCACTCCGGAAGGAAGAATTGCGGCAACGGATCACAGCGTGCTGCAAAGTCATGTGATTGAGTCGTGGTCGATGTCCTGGTGGGGCTTTCAAAAAGGTCGAGCGGCGATGATGCTGATTGTCGAGACACCAGATGATGCGGCTTACCAATTCAAGCATCCGCCTGGTGGCCCAACAGTCATCGGTCCGCGTTGGCGCGCGCAACTCGGACGCTTTGGTTACACCCGAAGTGTTCGTATGGCTTTTGTTGCCGATGGAGATTACGTCGACCTGGCGAAACGCTACCGTCGTTATGTGATGGAGTCGGGGTTGTTTGTTTCGCTTAAAGAGAAGATAGCACGCACACCGATCGTCAGCGATTTGATCGGAACGCCTCACACGCGTCTCAGCATATTCCGCAATCGCAGCGTCGACAGCGATCGCTACGACACCAAGGACCCATCGCAAAACTATAGCCTTACCACCTTTGAAGAACGCGCGCGGAACGTTCGAGATCTGAAGGCGAAGGGATTCGAGCGCGCCCTGGTGTTTGTATCGGGATGGCCGCGGCTTGGCTATGATCGTCAGCACCCGGATCCACTGCCACCGCCCGAAAAAGCGGGTGGATGGGCGGGCCTTAAGAAACTCGTAGATACCTGTCGTGAACTTGGTTATCCCGTAATCTTGCACGATCAGTATCGCGATTATTATCTCGACGCTCCTTCTTACGATTCACAGTTTGCAGTTCACGAAGAAGACACCTCGCTTCCGCCGAAGCAGTTTCCAGGGTCGAGATTCGGTGACTTCAAGCAGGGAAACATTCCGATGATGCGCCACTGGGATGGCGGCAAACAGGCCTATCTGAATGCGCGATTCCAGTTGGGCCACTTGCTGAAGAACTACCAATTATTTTTTGATAACGGGATCAAGACGCAGGGTATCTACATTGACGTGATCGGCTACGTTCCGCCCGATGCTGATTTCAATGCCGAACATCCAACCACACGTTCTGAGGCAATGCGGGCACAGGCAGCGATGCTCAATTGGTCCCGCTATAACCTCGGGATAACGGCCACCGAATCAGGTGCTGATTGGACCATACCTTACGTCGACGTCGTGAACTCCTCCGGAAACGGCAGCAAAGCCATTCTGATTCCACTCTACAATCTCGTCTATCACGATGCAGTGATTGTTTCGTTTGGCGCCCGCGATGAAAAGACATTGCTACAGGGATTGTTATTTGGTGGCGTTCCTGAGTTGCCGATAAATATCAGCACGGTTCCGGAAAAGTTTTTGAGCTTGATGCGCCAAATGATGATGCTACATAAGCGCGTGGGCTTGTTGGATATGACCAGGCACGAGTTTCTTGATTCGAGTTATAAGAAGGAACGAACAACGTTTGCCGATGGAACGACTGTGACTGTTGATTGGAATACAAACTCAGTAAAGATTGAGCCGGAATTGAAGTGACTTTGAATGGCGCAGTTGGGAAGGGGGCAAGCGGTCGTGGGATTGGTGCAGTCAGGAAGGGGGCAAGCGGAGATGATGCTCAAGATCAGAAAACGGCAAACGAGCGCGCCCCCGCTAGTCTCTTTCTAATTAAGCAATGAAAACGGCTAATTACCTTCCAGTGAGTGCTATGGCAATTTTAGCGGGGGCGCGCTCATTGTCGCTTCAGCAACTTGAACACATCCACCGCTTGCCCCCTTCCCAACTGCGCTTTGTGATCCTACTCATCATCACTGTACTTCTAAGCGCTGAAACAGGTCTCGCACAAACTCAAGCGCAGAAGTTCAATGTCGCGGCATTCGATCGCCTTCGGATTTTGACCGCAGCTAATAAGTACTTGAAGGAACAGCCAATCACGATCACTGCCTCTCGTTCTCCACGCAGTGCCGGTGGTCTGAATGACTTCTTTTCTGAAGGCGACTACTGGTGGCCGGATCCGAACAATCCCGGTGGTCCATACATTCAGCGCGATGGCATGTCGAACCCGGATAACTTCGTCGATCATCGACGCTACCTGATGCGCTTGAGCATTCAAGTCCCCGCATTGACGGCCGCCTGGAAGATCACGAAAGATGCGCGGTATGCACGCAAGGCCGCGAGTCATTTGCGCGCGTGGTTTATCAATGACGACACGCGCATGAATCCAAATCTTCAATACGCGCAAGCGATTCATGGACGTTTTACCGGCCGCGGGATCGGCATCATCGACACGATCCACCTGGTAGAAGTCGCGCAGTCGATTCAAGTGTTGCAACCTTCGCGAGCGCTGAGTGCGACGGAACTCAAACAGGTCAGGCGGTGGTTCAGTGATTACCTGACTTGGATGACCACGAGTAAGAACGGCACAGACGAACGTGACGCACGGAATAATCATGGCACTTGCTGGGTGATGCAGGTGGCTGCGTTTGCTAATCTCGTCGGCGACAAAAGACTCCTCGACTACTGTCGCGATCGTTTTAAAACTGTGCTCGTTCCTAATCAGATCGCCGCTGACGGAAGTTTTCCCGAGGAGAAGCGACGCACTAAGCCCTACGGTTATTCGCTCTTCAATCTTGATGCGATGACGACGATTTGCCGGATTCTTTCAACGCCAAATGACAATCTTTGGACGTTCAATCTGGCCGATGGTCGTGCAGTCGCGAAAGCGGTGGCTTACATGTATCCCTATATAAAGGACAAGGAGACGTGGCCACTGAAACCGGATGTGATGTATGACGCAGAGTGGCCGATGAGGCACAGCAGTTTGTTGTTTGCTGGGATTGCGCTGAAACATTCCGATTACATCGATCTGTGGAAGAAGCTGCCGGCGGACTCTGAAGTAGATGAAGTGGTGCGGAACTTTTTTATTCGTCAACCAGTGCTGTGGGTGAATTGAGATCAACCTTTCATTCTCCCCAAGCTTTAGCTTGGGGGATCGGCGCGTCAAGAGAGATGGGAACCGTTTCAACGGTTTTCCTTGGAACGCCGGTTTTATAGGCCGATTCGAGAAACCGTTAAAACGGTTCGCTGAGATCATTCAAGCCGTTAACCCCAGGCTGAAGCCTGGGGAGAATGAGAAATCATTGTTTGAGGCGGAAGTTGAAATACCAGATGGCTAAAGCCGGTGGTGGGTCAAGAGGTTATGAGGAGAGGCAAAGAATGATCGGTAGAAAAATATTTATTACCATCACCTTCTTCTTTCTGGCACTTCAGAGCGACACTCTTCATAGCCAGCCGTTGGTGGCCCCACAGGGCGACATCGCGACCGAAACCACAGCCCAACACGACCAGCGAATGCGTTGGTGGCGAGAAGCGCGTTTTGGAATGTTCATTCATTGGGGCCTTTACGCCGTTCCCGCAGGTGAGTACAACGGCAAACGTTCAGAGCGAATCGGCGAGTGGATCATGGAGTGGGCCAACATCCCGCGCGCTGATTATGAGAAGTTCACGACCCAATTCAATCCGGTGAAGTTTGACGCCAGCGAGTGGGTGCGCATCGCTAAAGACGCGGGTATGAAATACATCGTTATCACGTCGAAGCATCACGATGGCTTTGCACTGTACGACAGCAAAGTCAGTAACTACGACATCGTCGATGCCACGCCTTACAAAAAAGACCCAGTAAAGGCGCTCGCGATAGAAGCGAAGAAGCAGGGTCTTAAGTTCTGTTTCTATTATTCCATTCTCGATTGGCATTATCCGGCTGCCTTCGTTGACGCACCCGGCAAAGAACCAACCGCAGGCAATCGCACCACGAAGCTGAAGCCTGGTGGAAAAGAGGAATACCTCAAATACATGCAGGCGCAACTTCGTGAGCTGATTACCTCCTACGATCCGGCCGTGCTTTGGTTTGATGGCGAATGGCAGGAGTGGTGGACCGAGAATGACGGCAAGGAGCTATACAAATTCGTCCGCAGTTTGAAGCCAAACATCATCATCAACAATCGAGTCGGACGCGGTCGCCAGGGTATGCAAGGAATGAGCAAAACCGATCAGGTTTATGCGGGAGACTTCGGCACACCGGAACAACAGATCCCCGCGAACGGCTTGCCGGGAGTTGATTGGGAAAGCTGCATGACGATCAACACCACCTGGGGTTTCAAGTTCTATGACGAAAAGTGGAAGTCGAGCCAGGTTCTAGTTCGCAATCTGATCGACATCGCTTCGAAGGGCGGCAACTATCTGCTGAATGTTGGACCAACGGCGGAAGGACTGATCCCGTCGCCAAGCGTTGAGCGGCTGAGCGAAATGGGGCGATGGATGAAAGTGAATAGTGAGGCGATTTACGCTACGACCGCGAGTCCGTTCGCAAAACAACTCGCGTTCGGAAGAGCGACAAGCAAGCCTGGTCGTGTGTATTTGCATGTATTCGACTGGCCGTCAGATGGGAAACTCACGGTGCCGGCTTTTGGACGAGATGTTAAGAAAGCATATCTGCTGGCGACGAAACAGCGACTGAAGATTAACCAGACAAACGATGGTTTATCGATAACAGTTTCAGCTCAGGCACCTGATTCAATTGCGACGGTGATCGTGTTGGAGACGAATTGAGGTTCGACGAACCCGCGCAGCGGGCGATCAGCGTAGCCCGCGGAGCGGGCGACCAGCGTAAAGCCTAGGGCGTCAGCCCTAGGTCGCGTCCGTTCCGAAATCGACGAGCCCGCGCAGCGGGCGACAGCGTTGCGAATTAGACGTACCGTTAGTCGTGTTCGGTTCCGTTCGATTTCAAGAACATGATTACGTTTTTTGCCATGATGCTCATTTTTGACGCCGAATTAGATTTGTAAAACGATTGAGACATTGTGACTGGCCCAACCCTGTCGCCCGCTTCGCGGGCTCGTAGAGTCAGAAACGACCGTGGACCTAGGGCTGACGCCCTAGGCTCTACGCTGGTCGCCCGCTCCGCGGGCTAGGACCGAGACGCTCGAAAGCGCACGCGAATCAATGAGGTCACGGAAAATCTCAAGACGAAAGATTCTGGAGTTGGCAGTAGCGGCTCCGGCAATCGCAGTCGTTCCTCAGATATTCAAAGCGCAAAACTCTTCAAGCTCCTCATTTGGTCGCTCGTCACTTATCAACTCTTCAAGCGACGTCGTTCCGGTTGTCGAAGGCACAAATGTCGATAGCATAAAACTCCTTCGCCGGTGGGTTGGTCCAATATGCAAATCTGAGCTGGTAAATCGTGGTCGACAGCCAGTAAGGATCAAAGAGGTCGTCCTATTTGATCTCCGTCCCAATCTCCCGCCGTCAACACAACTCTATGGCGAAGGCTTTCAGATGTTATCGCAGACTGGCGGCACACTCGGACAACCGGCGGATCTCGGCAACTACACCGATGCGAAGCACTATCGAATGTTTGCACCCTCGGGCGCGCGCGCATTCTACGGCATGATGATGCTATCGCCGTCTTCGGACTTGAATCATTTGTTGGCATTTACTTCCTGCCGTAGATTTATGGGCCAGTTTTACTTGCTTGGCGAGTCGCTTCAAGTGGTAGTCGATACTGAAGGACTCGAGATAAAACCCGGCGAATCAATTGCACTTGAAGACTTTAGTTTCCACACGGGCAAGGTCCGCGAGCAGCTGCTCGCATCCCTTGCCAATCGGCTTGTATCGAATCATCCACCGCTTCGGTTCCCGAAACCTCCGACAGGTTGGTGCTCGTGGTATTGCTTTGGACCACGCGTCACCGCGCAGCAAGTACTCGATA
>Ga0310888_10000099_pt1 | contig 15208 bp, 11 predicted proteins | sample T20D1metaG_FD_202510 | JGI IMG/M metagenome (GOLD analysis project Ga0310888, IMG submission 202510) | Lab incubated soil microbial communities from West Virginia University Organic Research Farm, Morgantown, WV, United States - T20D1 | ecosystem: Environmental > Terrestrial > Soil >...
CAGCCAGGCGATGCGCCGCAGCGTCCACCGCCTGACGAGTCGTCGCGGCCGCCGCAGGAGACGTGACCGAAGGCGACACGGCGGAGTTGATCGAGATCGGAGCTCGACCGTTAGCTTCCTCCCCGGGGCGCTCCCGAGCGAGTCGCAGTCGTTTCTGACGCTGCGACTAGTCACGAGCTAACTCTTGACCTGACGCTTGCTTGACATGATTTCGAGAGGCCCGTAAACTCCACCGACTATTATGGCCCAATCAAAGACGACTCCACAGTCGCGACCGCTGGTCCTTTGGGGGATTGCGGCCGTTGCGCTGCTCGCAGGCTACATCGACCTGGCTCGCGGCGGCGAGACGCTTGCGCCAATACTGCTCGTCCTCGGCTACTGCGTCTTCGTTCCGCTCGCGATTCTCAAGAAATAGCGACGCCGTATCATCGCCCTGCTAGCACTTCTCGATCTGCTGGCAGAGCGATTGCGTTTTGGGCTGCTGGAGAGGGGCTGAGCAGGCGGGGCGAATAGCTCAGTTGGTTAGAGCGCCTGCCTTACACGCAGGATGTCGGGGGTTCGAGTCCCTCTTCGCCCATGACTCATCGGTGGACCCTGTTATCCGGGTGGGGGGTACCATGTTCAACGCTTCGGAGGAAACGACAGTGAAGGTACGGCAACGCCACGCGCGAACGGTCATAGGTCTGTTGTTCGGAGCACTGGCCAGTGGTGCGTTCGCAACAGCCCACGCCCAGACGCAGACGTTGCAACGTGGCCAAACGGCCGGACCCAGATTCATGGTGCCGACGTTCAAGAGCGCCGAGCGCGGACTCGGGCTTCAGGCCGCAGAAGCGATCCGCGAGCGTATGGGGCAGGACTTCCAGCTCAAGACGCTCTGGATTGTTCCCAAGAGCGACATCATGACGACGCTCGTGAACTCGGGGTATTCCACCACCGAGGCGTTGAGCTCCAATGACGCCCGCGCGCTCGCTCAGCTGCTGCGCGCCGAGGAGTACGTCGAGGGGAATGTCGAGAAGACGGCCAGCGGCTACCGCGTCACGGCGAACATGCTGCTCATTCGCCCGGATGGCATGGTCCAGCCCCTGCCGCCGGTCGACGTGGCGAAGGTTGGAGACGCGGCGAAGGCCATCTCCAACGCCGTCGAGGCCGCACGGAAGCAGGTCGACCCGGCCAAGAAGTGCATCGACCTCTCGCGCGCGAAGAACTACGCCGGCGCGCTCGCGGAGGCGCGCAAGGGCATCGCGGCGTATCCGAACGCGGTCATGCCACGAGTCTGCATCGCCGAGGTGTACAACGAGCAGAAGCTCGGCGCCGACTCGATGATCGCGATCAGCGAATCGATCCTGAAAATACACAAGGACAACAAGCGCGCACTGGCGTTCGCCGCCGATGCGTACGCCGAGAAGAAGATGGAGGACAAGCAGATCGAGGCGCTCACGCGGCTCATCTCGCTCGATCCGACCAACACGCGCCTGCAGACGCAGGTCGTGAACATTCTCGCCGGCAGCGGCAAGGCGTCGCTCGCGCTGCCGATCGTCGACGACGCGGTCAAGATGAATCCTGGCGATGCATCGCTGGTGAAGCTGCAGTGGCTCGTCCACTTCGCCGCGAAGGACATCAAGGGCGCGCTCGTTATCGGTGAAGAGATGGTGAAGCTCGACACCGCCGCCGCGGATACCCAGTTCTTCATCCGTCAGTCCGCCGCCTACGCGGCCGACAGCCAGTTCCAGAAGGCCGCGGAGACGCTGGCTCGCGGGCGCGCGAAGTTCCCGAACAACATGGCCATCGCGACCACCTACGTGCAGCTGCTCATTCAGACGGGGCAGACGGCGCAGGCCATGGAAGAGGGCAAGCGCTTGCTGGCCGTGAATCCCAAGATCCCGGGGATCTGGTTGCCGATCGCGAAGTCGCAGGCCGACGCCGGCGCTCCACCCGACACGGTGCTCAATTCGCTGCGGGCAGCCAAGGCTGCGGGCGATAGTGTTCCGATCATCGCGGGTTACGCGCTCTCGCTTGGGAACGCGGAATACAAAAAGGGCAATGCGTCGAAGAACGTCGAGGATTACCAGCGCGCGCTGAAGTACCTCTACTTCTCCGACAGCACCGCCGCGACGGGCAACTCGAAGTTCCTCATCGGCGTCACGAACCTGCAGATGGTGCAGCCGCTGCTCCAGCAGGCCTCCGACAAGAAGAGCTGCGACCAGGCCAAGCAGGCGCAGGCGGCGCTCGTGGAAGCGAACATCTACGCGCCCCAGGGCGGTCGCGAGTTCCCGAAGGAGGTTCCGCAGATCATGGCTGCCATTCAACAGCTCACGCCGTACGCGGAACGCTCCGTAAAGGCACTCTGTAAGTAGCCTCGGTACCAGGCCATGAGACAGGCGCCCGCCGTCGATTCGTCGACGGCGGGCGCTTCGTCATCCGCCGCCCAGGACCTCGCGTTCCACGGAGCGGCGGTGTCCGGGAAGACGCGGCAGATGGACGAGCAGATCCCGCGGCCTCACCTCGTAGAACGCCTGGCGCAGCTCCGCCGTTTCACCGTCCAGGTTCACGGTCGTCGGCTCGGCCGACGTGATGCGGAACCAGGGCACCTGCAGATACCTAACGCCTTCGCTCTCGAGGTGATCGCCCTGCTTCACGCGCAGGATGAGTTTCGCGAACTCCTTCCGCGGCATACCCCCGACGATGCATACGTCGAGCAGCCCGTCGCGAACGCTCGCACGCGGCGTGACGAGCGTGCCGCCCCCCGTTGCGCGCGCGTTGCCAACGGCGAACAGCAGGAACTCGTCCTCGACGCGAAAGCCTGGCGCCTCGAACAGCGCACGGCGCGGCTCGAATCCCGCGAGCTTGCGGAGTCCAGAGATGAAGTAGGCCACGGGTCCCAACGAGGCCTTCGCGTCCGGAGGCGTCTCCGCCGTCGCCTCCGCGCCGATCCCGCCGGACGACACGTTCAGGAACCGGCGTCCGTTCATGGCGGCCGTGTCGATGACGACCGGTTTTCGGCGAAGAATGATGTCCATCGCCGCGTTCGGATCGTCGGTGATGCCGACCTGACGCGCGAAATCGTTCGCGGTCCCTGCCGGGATGATTCCGAGAGCGACCCGAGTGCCTTGGAGACCGTTCACGACTTCGTTGACGGTGCCGTCGCCACCGCATGCAATGACCGTGTCGGCGCCGGCTTCGATGGCTTCGCGTGCCAGCACGGCGCCATCACCGGGCTCCCAGGTCACGCGCGCGCGAACCGTGTGGCCTTTGGCACGCACCCACTCCACCACATGGCGCAGCCCGGGGAACTCGGCACGCGCGCCGTGCACGATGAACGCGACATGACGTTTGTTGCGCGCCTGAGCGCCGGCTCGCACGACGGGGCTCCGGCGCTCCCCCGTTGGTGCTCGCTGCCCGCGTCTTCGGTCATTCATCGCGTCTTGTTGGCTACCTTATCGTTAGGAGCGAAAACACGCCGACGCGAAGATCTGGCGATGGTCACAGGCTCACGCAACCGCCACAGCGGGCGGATGACCGACTGAACACTGATGGACGCGATGACCGACTCGAAAACCGTTTCGCGATCGAGCCCCGGAGTGCAATGATTGCTGTGTTGACCGACGCTACGCGAAAAACCGGCCACGGCCATAACCACCCCATGGTCGGGTGACCGCCCTCGATGGTCGTTCGTAGCATGACCATGCCCGACGCCGCCGCCGGACAATGGGATAGCGACTACCACGCACCGGTACTCGCGGCGGAAGTCGTGCAGCTGTTCGACGGGGCAAAGACCGTTCTCGATGGCACGCTCGGAGGAGGTGGCCATTCGCTGGCCCTCCTCGCACGCGGCGCGGACGTGACCTCTGTCGATAGAGACCCGCAGGCCGTGAGCGCGGCGCGGGAGCGCCTCGCATCGTACGAGGCGGCCGGCCGGTTCCGAACGGTGCTCGGCAACTATGCCGACATCGCTCATCTCCATGAGCTGGATGGTGCCCGCTTCGACGGAATTCTCCTCGACCTCGGCGTGTCTTCCCATCAGCTGGACGATCCCGCGCGTGGGTTCTCGTTTCGCGAGGGCGTTCCGCTGGACATGCGAATGGGAACCGACGCCGAGCAGGATGCGGCGACCCTGTTGAACACGGCGGAAGAAGTGGAGCTCGCGGCGATCTTCCGCGAGTACGCCGATGAGCGGCGCGCCATGCGTCTCGCGCGCGAGATCGTGCGGCGACGCGCGAACCGCCCGTTCGTGACGAGCGATGACCTCGTCGGGGCAATCCGCGGTGCGCTCGGCCCGCGCACGGGCCCGTCGGACTTCGCCCGGCTGTTTCAGGCGGTGCGTATCGCCGTGAACGACGAGATCGGGGGACTCGAGCGTGCCCTCGATCGGTTGCGCGAGCGGCTGAACCCTGGCGGCACGATGGCGGTCATCGCCTACCACTCCGGCGAGGATCGCGTCGTGAAGAACGCCTTCCGGGACTGGAGCGCGGCGTGCGTCTGCCCACCGCGCCAGCCGGCGTGCACGTGCCGAGGCCATGCCCTCGGCAGCCTTGTCACGCGCAAGTCGATGACGGCGTCGCCCGAGGAAGCCGACCGGAATCCGCGCTCCCGGAGCGCGAGGCTGAGAGCATGGCGAAGCGCGCCGTAGCGGGCCGCGAGCGCGGCGGTCGAGTGACGCGACGTCGCGGTCGTTCCGTGGTCGCGCTCACACTTTTTGGTTTCGTCCTCGTGGCAACGAGCGTCATCTGGAGGCGCACGTTCGGTCAGACGCAGTCGCGCAGGGTGCAGCAACTCGAGCGCCAACGGCAGGACCTTCGAGCGCAGCGGTCGCAGTTGCAGCGCGAGATACGCGACGCCGCCAGTCGGGAAAAGATCACCGCGACGGCGGAGCAGAGGCTCCGTCTGCGAATGCCGAGTGACAGTCAGGTCATTGTGATTCCGAGAAGCGAGATCCCAGCTCCAGCGCGCGATGCTTCGAAATAAGCGGATCGCCGTCATTCACCTGGTTCTCGGGGTCTTTGCCGTCGCCATCATCGCGCGGGCGGCGCAGGTGCAGGTGTGGCAGGGCAAACAGTGGCAGGCCAAGGCGACCCGCCAGCACGTTGCCGCGTCCTCCATTCCGGCGCCTCGCGGGCTGATTCTCGACGCGTCCGGGACACCACTCGCCGAGAGTCGCGAGCGCGTGCAGATCGCGATCTCCATCCCGGAGATTCGTGATTCCAGGAAGCTCGCGCGTGAGCTCCGCCGTGCGGGCGTCGACGCGTCATGGATCGCGCGGTTGTCCGACCCGAAACGGAAGTGGGTACAGGTCCCGCGGAGCTTCATCCCAAGCGAGGTCGAAGGCGTGCTGGCCATGCGTGGCGTCTACGCGACTCCGATCGGGGAGCGCATCTACGCCGCGGATGGGGGCGCGCACCGGATCATCGGGCACGCCACACCGCAGGGCGCGGGTCTCGACGGTATCGAGCTGACGCTCGACAGCCTTCTCCGTGGGACGCAGGGCAAGGTCTCCCTTGTCAAGGATTCGCGTGGTCGCCGCTTCGAGTCGCCCGACGAGATGCGCGCGGATCCGCTTCCGGGCCACACAGTCACGCTGACCATCAACGGCGCGCTCCAGTCCATCAGCGACCAGGCGCTCGGCAACGCCGTCTCGCGCATGGACGCCGATGGCGGCGACATCGTCGTGCTCGACCCCAACTCTGGCGAGATCCTGGCGATGGCGTCACGGCGGAACGACCCGCGTGCGACGTCCGCGACGGCCATCAACGAGCCCTATCAGCCCGGATCCACGCTCAAGCCATTCACAGCGGCCGCGCTGCTGGCGCGCGGGAAAGCCCACATCGACGAAGTGATCGAGACGTACAACGGATCGTATCGGACGTTCGGCCGCACGATTCACGACGTGCACCTGGCGCCGCGACTGTCCCTGGCCGACGTGATCCGGTACTCGAGCAACGTTGGCATCGTGCGATTCGCCGAGCGCCTCACGCCGCGGGAACAGTACGAGTCGCTTCGCGACTTCGGGTTCGGCACGCCGACGGGCGTTCCCTATCCCATGGAATCGCCGGGTGTTCTCTACGAGCCGCGCCGCTGGTCGAAGATGTCGCCGGCGTCGCTCGCGATGGGATACGAGATCTCCGTGACACCGCTGCAGCTCGCGCTCGCGTACGCGTCCATCGCGAACGGCGGCGAGCTGCTCGAGCCATCCCTCGTCAAGGAAGTGCGCGACCTCGACGGGAAAGTCGTGTACGCCGCCAAACGCCGCGTCGTGCGCCGGGTGCTGACGCCGCAGGGCTCGGCCCAGATGCGGCGGCTGCTCACGGGCGTGGTGGACAGCGGGACGGCTACCGACGCCGAGCTGTCGACGTTCGCCGTGGGTGGAAAGAGCGGTACCGTGCGCGGCATGTCGAATGGCCGGTACAAGGCGGGGTCCTACACCGCATCGTTCGTCGGGCTGTTTCCGGCGGAGAATCCGCAGTACGTGATCCTCGTGAAGCTCGACAACCCGAAGGGCACCTACTACGGCGGCAAGACCGCCGCGCCCGTGTCGAAAGTCGTGCTCGAAGCGGCCATTGCCGCCAGGGATGCGGCGATCGACCGTAACGCACTCCGCCAGCGGCGCACGGAGCCGGTGTTCGCCTCGCGTGACAGCGGCCCGGGAACGGGCGCGGACACGCAGAAGTCGCGCGAGATTGCCGTGGCCGCGGGTTCGGTCGACGAGGTGACGTCGGATACGGCACGCGAGGCAGGCGAGAGCGCGAGCGTCCCGTTCATCGTGAGCCTCACCGAACGGCCGCGTAGGCTGCCCGCATCGATTCGCGTTAGGCCGATCCCCGATGTCCGCGGACTGCCGCTTCGCACGGCGGTGCACACGCTCCACGAGTCGGGATTCCGCGTGCAGTTGGCGAGCGGATCAGCCGGCACGACGGTCCCGGAGGCGGGAACACCGCTGCGGACCGGATCCATCGTGCGGCTGTATCAGCAGCGATGACGGTCTTCACGTCGCAGTCGGTGCGCGACGCGCTCGGGCGCGCAGGCCTGCTGGTCGAAGTTCGCGGCAGTCTCCCGGAAAACCTGACGGGGATTACGGACGACAGCCGCCAGGTGTCAGCCGGGTCGCTGTTCGTCGCCGTCCGTGGCACGGCGCGGGACGGACATGACTTTCTGCCCGCGCTGGCCGACCGCGCCGGCGCGGCGATCGTCGAGGATGCATCGCGAACGACGCTGCCTGCATTCGTCGTGAGCGACGCCCGCCGTGCCGCGCCCATCGCCGCCGCGATCGCCTACGGAATGCCGGCGTCGAGGCTGCGGCTGGTGGGGGTTACCGGCACGAATGGCAAAACCACGACGGTGGGCATGCTGCGCCATTTGCTGGACGACGGGGGAGCAGGGCGAAGCGCCTCGATCGGGACGTTAGGCGTGCTGATCGGGAGTGAGGGCATCGCGCAGCCGGGCGGCGCCGGACTGACGACCCCAGGTCCGATCGAGCTGCAGCGCGTGCTCCGCTCGCTCGTGGATGCGGGCGTCACGATCGTTGCGATGGAGGTGTCGTCGCACAGCCTCGATCAGCGCCGCGTGGACGGTCTGACGTTCGCTGTGGCCGCGTTCACGAACCTGACGCGCGATCACCTCGACTATCACGGCACGATGGAAGCATACGTCGCCGCGAAGGCGCGCCTCACGGAGTACCTGGCACCGGGTGGCACGGTCGTGCTGAACGCGGACGATGACGCCTGGGATCGGCTCGCCTCGTTACCGCGCCGCGTTCGGTTCTCGCTGGCGGGGAAGGAGGCGGACGTCCGGGCGGCCGGCGTGCGCTACACGCCGCGCGGCAGTGAATGGACGCTCGAGGCCGCCGACACCGCGGCGCGCGTCACGCTCCCGCTCGTCGGCGACTTCAACGTCGCGAACGCGCTGGGCGCCGCCGCGTCGGCATGGGCGTTAGGCATGCCGGCCGAGGTGATTGCCAGGCGGCTGTCGTCGCTGCCGCAGGTTCCCGGCCGGCTCGAGCGCATTCACGAGCGCCCCACGGTCCTGCGCGATTACGCCCACACACCCGACGCGCTCGAGCGCGCCCTGACGGCCGTCCGTCCGTTCGCCGAGAAGCGGCTACTCGTCGTCTTCGGCTGCGGCGGCGACCGTGACCGCGGCAAGCGCCCCCAGATGGGTGCCATTGCCGAGCGTCTGGCGGACCACGTCATCGTGACGAGCGACAATCCGCGAACCGAAGACCCCGATCGGATCGTCGACGACATCGAGGCCGGGATGCGCGGCGCGAACCACGAGCGTATCACCGACCGACATGATGCCATCGCGCGGGCTCTGACCATCGCGTCGCCGGGCGATGTCGTGGTGCTCGCGGGCAAGGGCCACGAGACCTATCAGATTCGCGGGACGATTGCTTACCCCTTCGACGAGCGCGAGATCGTTCGCGAGCTCACGATGGATTCACCGTTGCCTTCATGATCCCCGCGTGACTCACGCCGCTGCCACAACCTCTAGTACTACCTCGCGAGTCGGGACGCGTGCGTCCTCGGCTGGCTTCTGGACGCTCGATCGAGTCGCCGACGCGCTCGGTTCCGTCGGCGTGTCGCCGCACCCTCGGGGCTCGGCTGTGTTGTCGGGCGTTAGCACCGACACGAGGACCGTCGGGCCCGGCAACCTCTTCGTCGCGCTCCGCGGCGAACGTTTCGATGCTCATGCGTTCCTTGCCGAGGCCGTTGGGAAGGGGGCGGCGGCGGTCGTCGTGAGCGACCCGACGTTGGCCGCGACCCTCGGCGTGCCGGCGTTCATCGTCCACGACACGACCGCCGCGTTAGGCCTGCTCGGGCGCTATCGTCGCCGGGCGTGGGGGCGGACGGTCATCGCCGTCGCGGGATCCAACGGCAAGACCAGCACGAAGGAGCTGACGTCCGCAGCGCTCGGCTCCCGGCTCGCGGTGTACGCGACGCGGGGCAATCTCAACAACCACGTCGGCGTGCCCCTCACGCTGCTGGCGATTCCGGATGACGCGGACGTCGCCGTCGTCGAGATCGGCACGAATCACCCGGGCGAGGTCGCCACGTTGCGGGCGCTCGTCGAGCCCGACGTGGCCATCGTGACGTCGATCGGCGAGGAGCATCTCGAAGGGCTCGGCGATCTCGCCGGCGTGCTGCGCGAGGAGAGTGCCGTGTTCGCCGGGGTGCCCATAGCGATCGTGCCGGCCGCTCAGCCCGAGATCGGTGACGCCGCGCGGACGCTGGCCGGATCCACCGTCTCCGCGGGTCTCGATGCAGGCGATGTGCGGCCGGACTCCTGGTCGATCACGGCGGACGGGACGGGCGTCCTGCGGTTCGGCGGTGTGGAGGTGCGGCCGCCGCTCCGCGGTGAGCACAACCTGCGCAACGCGATGATCGCCGTCGCGGCTGCGCGTGCGCTTGGCGTCGCGCTCGAGGATGCAGCGGCGGGCATCGCCCGGACGCCGGCGCTACCCATGCGGAGCGCCTGGGTACAGGTCGGTGGGTTCACCGTGATCAACGATGCTTACAACGCGAACCCGGCGTCGGCGCGGGAATCGCTGCGCATGCTCGCGGCGATGGAGACACCGCGGCAGCGCGTCGCGATTCTCGGATCGATGCTGGAATTGGGGGCAGCCAGCGCAGCGCTCCATGACGAGATTGCACGCCTCGCGCTAGCAGGTCCGGCGCATGTCGTGGCCGGGATGGGCGAGTTCGCCCGCGCCTTGAACGCTGCGGCGCCGAACGACTCACGTGTCGTGACGGCTGCCGACGCTCCGGAACTGTGGAAGCTGATTGCTCGTCGTCTCACGCCTGACGCAGTGATCCTGCTCAAGGGGTCGCGCGGAACACGCCTGGAGCGGTTGATTCCATTGATGGAAGGAAATGCAGCTGGGCCCCCAGCTGCACCCGGCGATCAGCACTAGCGTCCAGCCACCAGCGCCTGTCGAGAACGTGCTCTATTACATCCTGCTCCAGCTGACGCAGTACGTCTCCGCGTTCCGCATCGTCCGCTACATCTCGTTCCGGGCGGCGGCAGCGGCGGTGACGGCGCTGCTGGTCGCGTTCGTCGTCGGACCCGTAATCGTCCGAGCGCTGCGTCGACTGCAGATGCATCAGGTGGTCCGTGAGGGGACACCGGACACGCACCAGTCGAAGAGCATGACCCCGACGATGGGCGGGCTCATCATCCTGGCTGCCACCGTTGTGCCGACGCTGCTCTGGGTGCGTCTCGACAATCGTTATGCGCTGTGCGCGCTCCTCGTGATGATCTGGATGGGTGGAATCGGGTTCCTGGACGACTATCTCAAGTTCCGGCAGAAGCGCGAAGGCAAGAAGAACGAGGGACTGGTCGAGCGCTACAAGCTCGCGGGGCAGGTGACCGCCGGCCTCGCGCTTGGACTTTACGTCTGGCAGTACCCGCTGTCGACGCTACCCGGTGCCTCGACGACGCTGCCGTTCTACAAATGGATGTTGATCGTCCCGGCCGCCGCATGGCTCGGCTGGCTGTACGTGGCGTTCGTGACGTTCATCCTCACCGGGACCAGCAACGCGGTGAACCTCACCGACGGTCTCGACGGACTCGCCGCCGGTCTCTGCGCCATTGCCGCCGCGACGTTCGCGGTGTTTGCGTACGTGATGGGTCGCGTAGATACGAGCACGTACCTGAACATCTTCTACCTGCGCAACGCGGGCGAGCTGACGATCTTCTGCTCCGCGATCTTCGGCGCGTGTGTTGGCTTCCTCTGGTACAACTCCCATCCCGCCGACGTGTTCATGGGCGACACCGGCTCGCTCGCGCTGGGTGGCGCGCTCGGTGCCGTGGCGATTCTGCTCAAGTCGGAGTTCCTGCTGCTCATCGTCGGTGGCGTGTTCGTGGCCGAGACGGCATCCGTGATTCTGCAGCGGTCTGTCTTCAAGTACCGCAAACGTCGCCATGGGGAGGAGTATGCGAAGGCCAACCGCGTCTTCCGCCGAGCGCCACTGCACCATCATTTCGAGCTGAAGGGGTGGTACGAGGTGCAGGTCGTCACGCGATTCTGGATCCTCGGCATCCTCTGTGCGTTTTTCGCCCTAACGACGCTCAAGCTTCGGTGATTCCCGACATCTGGCGTATCGGCGAGATTGCCGTCGTCGGCCTCGGCAAGAGCGGAACGGCGGTCTCCACGCTGCTCGCGCGCGAGGGCGCGCGCGTGTACGCCTCCGACTCGGGTGGCACCTCGGGCGTGGCCACCAGCGCAGCCGTGCTCCGACCGCTGGGTGTGGAGGTTGACACAGGGCGCCATGACCTGGAGCGGATCGCCAAAGCGACGCTGGTCGTGGCCAGTCCCGGTGTTCCGCCCAGCGCACCGCCACTCCAGCGAGCGCGCGAGGCCGGACTGCCGATCATCGGCGAGATCGAGGTAGCGCTTCACGCCATCCCGGCGCTGCGCTACATCGCGATCACCGGAACGAACGGCAAATCGACCGTTACCGCGCTCACGGCACACCTTCTCCGTGGGCTCGGCCTCGACGCTGTTGCCGCTGGCAACATCGGCACTCCGCTCTCGGAGGTCGCACTGCGCGATCGTCGACCCGACTGGGTCGCGCTCGAAGTCTCGTCGTTTCAGCTCCATGACACGCCGAGCATCAACCCGGCGGTCGGCGTGGTGACGAACCTGAGCGCCGACCACCTCGATCGTTATGCCTCCGTGGACGAGTACTATGCCGACAAGGCCATGCTCTTCCGCAACGCACACGATCGCTCGAAGTGGGTGCTCAACGGCGACGACCAGGACGTGATGCGACTCGCCGAGCGGAGGCCGGTAACGCCGCCGCGTGGAAGCCGCCGAGTGAAGGCGGACGGGCAGGAGGTCGCCGGCGGTAACGCCGCCGGCCGCGGCGCCCTGCGGGGCGACACGTATCAGGTTTCCCTCGAGCGTCGCGATGCCGCCGCCTGGTACGATCACGAGCAGGACCATCTCGTCGTGCTCGGCAAGCCGGTGGCGTCGCGGTCGGAAGTTCCGCTGCTCGGTGACCATAACGTGGCCAATGCGCTGTTCTCGCTGCTCGCTGTGATGGTCGCCGATCCGATGCACGAGACGGAGGATGCGCGCTCGCGCCTCGCCGAATCGCTCCGCACGTTCCAGGGCCTGCCGCATCGACTGGAGCTCGCGGGCGAGTACGGCGGCGTCCGCTGGATCAACGACTCGAAGGCTACTAACGTCAGCTCGACGCTCGTAGCGCTTCGCGGCATGCATCAGCCGACGGTTCTTCTGCTCGGCGGTCGCCACAAGGGGGAGCCATACACGCGGCTCGAGCCCGAGCTGCGTCGCACCGTGAAGGCGGTGATCGCGTACGGCGAAGCGGGCCCTCTCATCGCGAAAGACATTGGCGGGGTCGTGCCGACCGAACAGATGGGTCGCTCGTTCGAGCAGGTCATCGATCGGGCGCGCTCTCTCGCGGCTCCCGGCGATGCCGTGCTCCTGTCTCCCGCCTGCTCGAGCTTCGACATGTTCAAGAACTACGAGGACCGCGGAACGATCTACAAGCGTCTCGCTGCCGCCGTGGAGGACCAGAAGACATGACCGCCGTAGCCCAGACGCGCGATCGGTGGAGAACGGGGGTGGAAGCGCGTGCCCTCGTGCTGCTCACCGCGGTCCTGCTCGCGTTCGGCCTGGCCGTGCTGTACAGCGCCAGCGCCATGGTCGCATTCTCGGATAATCTCGGCAGCGCGCACTACCTGATTCGCCAGATCATCGGCCTGGCAGTGGGCATGCTGACGTTCGCCATCGCCGCAAAGATGGACGCGGAGCGGTGGAGCAAATGGGCGTGGCCGTTAATGGCCGCGACAATCCTGCTGCTGCTCGTGATCGTTTTGCCGTTCACGACGTCGATCGCTCCGCGCATCAACGGCTCACGGCGATTCCTGTTCGGCGGATCGATTCAGCCATCGGAGATCGGTAAGCTCGCCGTCATCATGTGGACGTCGATGCTGCTGGTGAAGAAAGGCGATCAGATGCGGCGATTGACGAAGGGACTCTTGCCGTTCCTGCTCGTGATCGGAGTTCTCGACCTTCTCGTCGTGCTGGAGCCCGATCTCTCCGTTGCCATGATGTACACGCTCGTCATGGGCATCATTCTGTTCGCTGGCGGGGTGCGCGTTGGCCACTTCGTGGCGCTCGGCATTCTGGCCATTCCCGTGCTTTGGCACGAGATGGAGAAATTGCAGTACGTCATGCTGCGAATGTCGACGTTCCTCGATCCCGGCAAAGCGCCGGACGTGAGCTATCAGCTCAAGCAGTCGCTCATCGCGGTCGGATCGGGTGGCGCACTCGGGCGAGGATTCGGCGAGGGTCGCCAGCAGCTCGGGTTCGTGCCGTTCGGCTACAATGACTTCATCGCGAGCAACATCGGCGAGGAATGGGGGTTCGTTGGCCTTCTCCTGCTCACGATGGCGTTCGCGTTGTACGCCTGGCTGGGCTTCCGGATTGCCCGGTCAGCGCGGTCTCCTTTCCTGCAGCTCGTCGCGTTAGGGCTGACGGTGACGGTCGTCATCACTGCATTCCTGCACATCGGGGTCGTGGTCGGCCTACTGCCCACGACCGGCCTCACATTGCCCTTTATCTCGTACGGTCGCTCGAACCTCGTGTTGTCGCTGTTCATGACTGGGGTGCTCGTGAACATCGGCAGCCACAAGGAACGCGTGCACGGCGTCGCGGCGACCAATCCGCTCGCGGCTCCGGCCTGGTGACCGCCGGTTGAGGATCTTCGTTACCGGCGGCGGTACCGGCGGGCATCTGTACCCGGCTCTGGCGATCGCGCGGGCGCTCGTGAAGCTGGAGCCGCGGATCGAGCCGGTCTTCATCGGAGCCCGTCGCGGCATCGAGCGTGACGTCCTGCCCACGACCGAGTTCCGACACGAGCTGCTCGATCTCCATCCGTTGTACCGCTCGCGGCCATGGCAGAACTGGCGCACAGTACGCGGCCTCGCATCGGCATGGGGCCGGATATCCGCACTTGCGCGTGAGGCGACGCCGCGGTTCGTGATTGGGACCGGCGGATACGCTGCGGGGGCCACGATGATGTTCGCGGCTCGCCGCGGCGTTCCGCTTTTCATCCAGGAGCAGAACAGCTTTCCTGGCAGGACGGTTCGCGCATTCAGCCGCTTCGCGCGTGAGATCTACCTCGGCTTCCCGGAGGGCGGGGACCTGTTACCCGCAGCGGCGCGCGGCAGGGCGGTGTACACAGGAAATCCAATCGCCCCGCCGCCGTCGCCGCTGCCGGACAAGCGCGCCGCTCGGGAGTCATGGGAGCTCTCCGACGGCGGTATCGTCATCCTCGTCTTCGGTGGAAGCCAGGGGTCCGCGGCGCTCAACACCGTGATCGATGCCTGGATTGCGCGAGGCCTTCCTGATGGCGTCCAGATGATTTGGGCAACGGGGAAGGCGCACTATGGTCGACATATTCGATGTGAATCGACTCGGGTTCGCGTGCTGCCTTACCTGGCGCCTATCGCGGATGCCTATGCGGCATCCGACCTCGCCATCACGCGCGCCGGCGCCATGACCACGGCGGAGCTCGCGGCGTGGCAGATACCTCCGATCCTCGTTCCATTGCCGACTGCTGCCGCGGACCATCAAACCGTGAACGCGAAGGCGTTGGCCGCCGCCGGCGCGGCGCGCTGGATTGCACAGAGCCAACTCACGGTCGACCGGCTGGATGCGACGGTTCGAGAGCTCATGCTCATGCCCCGAGCACTGGCGGCGATCGCAAACGCTGAACGAGAAAGAGCTAGACCTGACGCAGCTGATGCTATTGCTCGTCGGATACTTAGCAACGTGGATCTCACCTAAACCTTTCGCACACGCTATATTCCGCCGGCCAACATGCCTCTCGTCGACCCCGCCGATAGCCGCCCGGTTCACTTCGTCGGAATAGCCGGCGCCGGCATGAGCGCGTTGGCTGAGCTGTTCGTCAGGCGCGGCGCAACGGTGACCGGCTGCGATGCGGCTGGTGATCCGACTGGCGACCTCGGTCGCCTCGGAATCTCCGTCAGCACCGGCCACGATCCGTCTCACGTCGAGGGCGCGCGCGCCGTCGTCGTGACCTCCGCGCTGCCGAAAACACACCCCGAGCTTCAGCGCGCCCGCGAGCTCGGAATCCCCGTGATCCGCCGTGCCGAGGCGCTTGGGGAAGCCGTCAGCGGTGGCGAGCTCGTTGCCATTGCGGGAACACACGGGAAGACCACGACG
>Ga0310888_10000110_pt1 | contig 14927 bp, 12 predicted proteins | sample T20D1metaG_FD_202510 | JGI IMG/M metagenome (GOLD analysis project Ga0310888, IMG submission 202510) | Lab incubated soil microbial communities from West Virginia University Organic Research Farm, Morgantown, WV, United States - T20D1 | ecosystem: Environmental > Terrestrial > Soil >...
GGTGCCTACGTTGATCAACGACCTGCTGCAGGCCGATCAGTCCGCCCCCCTCGACATGTCGAGCTTTCGCGTGATCGTGTCGGGCGGCTCGGCAGTCTCGCCGGCGTTGATCGACAAGGTGCGGGCGCGCTGGGGCGTGCCGGTGCTGCAGGGCTGGGGGATGACGGAGACGAGCCCGATATGCTGTCTCTCGATTCCGCCCCGCGACGTGCCCCGCGACGACGAGGCCGGCTGGCGCGCGAAAAGTGGTCGGCCGGTGCCGGGCATGGAGGTCCGGCTGGTCGACGATCGGGGCAGCCGGATTCCGGAGGACGGTGTAACGGTCGGGGAGCTGCAACTCCGCGGTCCGTGGGTCACGGGGAGCTACCATCGCGAAGCTTCGCCGGCATCGTTTACCGCGGACGGGTGGTTGCGCACCGGCGACGTGGGGACGATCGATGCCCGCGGCTACGTGCAGATCACCGATCGCGCGAAGGACGTGATCAAGTCCGGCGGCGAGTGGGTTTCGTCGGTCGACCTCGAGAACCACCTCGCCGCGCATCCCGCGGTAATCGAAGTGGCTGTGATCGGAATCCCCGACCCGCGCTGGGAGGAGCGGCCGCTCGCGCTGGTCGTCACGGCGACGGACGCGCCCTCGCCGGCCGACCTTCGCGAGTTCCTCCAGGACCGTGTGGCGCGCTTCTGGATACCCGAGTACTGGGCGTACGTCGCCGAGCTACCGAAGACGAGCGTCGGCAAGATCGACAAGAAGGAGCTGCGGCGGCTCTATGCCGAAGGCCGGATCCAGCTTCGATAAGCGGATCTACGCGGCCTTCACCTCCGGCTTCCAGGACTGGAACTCGGGCAGCACTTCCTTGGCGAACAGCCGCATGCTCGCCTCGGCGTTCTCGAGCGTCAGACCGCCGTAGCTCACCTGCACCGTGAGATCAAAGTCGCCCAGCGATTGCCGGCGCTTGTCGAGTTTCTCCAGGATCTGCTTCGGCGTGCCCCAGGTGTTGATATCGGTGAACGCGTTCGCCGCGTCCTGCAATCCGATGTCCTTGAGAAGCGCGGCATTGGTCGCATAGTCGCCGTAGCCCTTCATCTTCTTGAAGTGATCACCCGCCATGTCGTAGTGCTGCATGACGGTCATGTAGTAGTTCGACATGTGCTCGCGGGCGAGCTTCTCGGCCTTCTCGGCGCTCGCGCTGCAGCAGAGAAAGTCCACGCAGACCGGCGGCGGCGCCGGACGGTGCTGTTGCTGCTCGAAGAGACTCCGATAGGTGTTGAAGTGCCCCGCCATCTGCTCCCACGGCTTCTGGGCGAAGCTCATCATCGTCGCGCCGAGCTTCGCGCACACCGGAACCGAATCCGAGGACATCGCCACGCAGTAGAAGCGATCCTTGAAGCTGGCATAGGGCTTGGGCCGCACCTCGGTGCGCATCTGCTTGTAGAACTTTCCGTCGCCTTCGACGATGCCGGTCTCGAGCCCGCGCATGATCATCTCCGCGGCTTCGTCGAAGCGGTCGCGGGCCTCGTTCATGTCGATGCCGAACCTGTCGTACTCGCGCTTGGCGAGCCCGCGGCCGATGCCGAACACGGCGCGTCCCTTGCTCAGGTGATCGAGCAGGATCATCTTCTCGACGACCCGCAGCGGGTTGTTCCACGGCAGGATCACCGCTCCGGTGAGCAACTTGATGCGGTTCGTGACCGCCGCCATGTAGCTCAGGAACTGCGTGTTGTCCGGCGCCATCGCGTAGTTGAAGAAGTGATGCTCCACCCCGCTCAGCGTGTCGAAGCCGAGCGGCTCAGCGAGGCCGGCGAGATAGACGTCCCGCTCGTAGGCCTCACGGTCCGTGATGGAGTCCATGAAGTTCTGAAAGACCATCAGCAATCCGGCACGCATGGTCGTCTCCCCCGAATGTCAGCTCGCAGGTCCTAAAGCATACGCCGGCGGAAACCGGCGATCCGGGTCGATCGTAAAACACTTGTTGTCAACTAGCAAGCATTGCGACTGACAGCCATTCGCCCCGGCAGCGCGGTCAGCCGAGTGCCCCCCGGCGCCTGAGCGCCGCGATCTCCGCCTCGCCGATCCCGGCGTCGAGGAGCACGGCCGCGCCATCCGGCGCCGTGGCACCCGCCGAGCGCGGCGAGGGCAGCGGGGTGCGACTGAACCGCGGCGCCGGCGCGTTCTGCAGGTGACCATCGACATCGACGAAGCCGCGTCGCGCTCGCAGGTGCGGGTGCGCGGCCGCCTCGTGGATGTCGAGCACCGGGGTCACGCAGGCATCGGTTCCCTCGAACATCGATTGCAGCTCGTCGCGGGTGTGCCTGCGGATCGCATCCGCGAGTCTCGCCTTCAACGGCGGCCAGATCTCGTTCACGAGCTCGTCGTACGGCCGCCCGGTGAACCCGACCCCCGCCGCGAAGTCCGCGGGGTCGAGCCCGAGCTTTTCGAGCAGCAGCGCGTGAAACTGCGGCTCGATGGCGCCCACCGCGATCCACTTTCCGTCGCGGGTCTGATAGGTGTCGTAGTAGTGCGCCGCGCCTGTCAGGAAATTTTCGCCCGGTGCGTCCCGCCAGAGCCCGCTCGAACCGAGACCGAGGCAGACCGAGAGAAAGGAGACCGCACCGTCGATGATCGCCGCGTCGACGACCTGGCCCTGTCCCGAGCGGTGTCGTTCATGCAGCGCGCACAGCACACCGAAGGCGAGCAGGAGACCTCCGCCGCCGAGATCGCCCAGCGCGTTGAGCGGCGGCACGGGGGGGCCGCCCCGCCGGCCGATCTGGTGCAGAAGCCCGCTGATCGCGAGATAGTTGATGTCGTGCCCCGCCGCTTGCGCCAGCGGACCGTCCTGCCCCCAGCCGGTCATGCGTCCGTACACGAGACGTGCGTTGCGCCCGCGGCACACGTCGGGCCCGAACCCCAGTCGCTCCGCCACCCCGGGTCGAAAACCCTCGATCAACACGTCACTGCGATCCGCGAGTCGCAGCAGCACATCCACGCTGACGGCCTGTTTCAGGTCGAGCGTCACGCGGCGGCGACTGCGGAGCGTGGGGTCCGCAGCATCGTTGTGCCTCTGGCCGCCCGGGCGCTCGATGCGGATCACCTCCGCGCCCATGTCGGCGAGCATCATGCAGGCATAGGGTCCCGGGCCGATGCCCGCGACTTCGACCACGCGGACGCCCGCGAGTGGGCCGGAGCCGGATGTCTCCTGCTGCAGCTCCGTCATCATCCGACCTGCCTGCCAGCCATCAGCTCCGCCCGCGACTCCGCCCGCACGCCCGCGCCCTGAAACACCATATTATTCTTGTGTGTGGCAAGCAAGTGAGACCCCGGTCAGCTTGAGTGGCGCGAGGACTGGCCGGATGACTGGCGCAGATCGGCAAGCAGCGCGGCGCCCCGCCAGTGGCGCTCGCCCCCCGCCTCGGCCGCACGCACCAGGTCGAGGAGCCGCGCGTTGACCGGCGCCGCGCGGCCCTGGGCCCGGGCGAGGCGCACGATCTCGCCGTTCAGCCAGTCGATTTCGGTCCTGCGTCCGGCCTCGAGATCCTCCCACATCGAGGATCGCGCAAGCGGGTCGATCGCCAGCATCCGATTGGCGAGCCGCGCAAACAGCCAGTCCGGCGACGAGAGCAGCGTCGGGATCCAGCCGGTGGGCAGCGGGGTGAGACGCGCGGGCCGGATCCCGGCGCGCTCGAGCAGCGCCAGCGCTTCTTGCTGCGCGAGCGATACACAGCGCCGGTAGTCGCGTTGCGACAGCTGCTCCTTGAGCGGCAGGCCTGACAGCGCGTTGATTGAGTTGTTGAGATTGAGGAGCAGTTTCGCCCATTGCACCGGGCGCAGGTCGGACCGCTGGACGAGCGGCAATCCGGCGGCAACGAACGAGGACTCGAACCCTGCGAGTACCACGTTTCGCTCGACCTCGAGCGCGCCCTCCGTACCCTGGTGAAACGCGCCCCGCCCCCGACTTACGACGTTGAAGGGCACCATGCCGGCGAGCACGACCTGGCGGATGAGGTGCCCCTTCAGTTGCTCCGCGTTACCGAGCCCGTTCTGAAGGCTGAGGACCACGGTTTCGTCCCGCAGCACTCGCGCCAGCGACTGCCCCGCGGTATCCGTGTCCGCCGACTTGACTGTGACGAGCACCAACGCGGCATCCGCGGCCGCCTCGGCTGTGGTCGCAAAGCGCAGTCCGTCCGGTGACACATCGAGTGTCGCGCCCTGCCAGTCGGTGAGATGCAGCCCGTGCTGTGCGATCTCGCCCCCGATGCGTCCGCGTCCGATCAGGGTCACTGGCGCGCCACCGGCCGCGAGCCGCCCGCCGACATAGCAGCCGATGCTTCCGGCACCGAAAATGCAGATGCGATCGATCGGACCATGCATGTTGGAGTCACTTTCCGATGCAGAAGCTCGCGAAAATCCGGCCAAGCAGCTCGTCGGAGCTGATCTCGCCCGTGATCTCGCCGAGCGCCTGCTGCGCGTCCGAGAGCTCCTGCGCGACGAGTTCTCCGCCCCCGCGCTCGAGCAGCAGCCGCTCGGCTTCTTCCACATGCTCGCGAGCCCGGCGTAGTGCTTCGAGATGCCGCCGCCGGGCGGACAGTGTTCCCTCGCCCGGCGTTGCATAGCTCACGCATTCCTTGAGGTGTCGGCGCAGCAGATCGAGACCTTCGCCTGTCAGCGCTGACAGGAAGAGCCGTGGCGGGTCGGCGGGTTCGAGGTGGTCGCTGGCATTGCTACGATCGATCTTGTTGAACACCACGGTTGCCGGTGTAGCTCCGGGCAGTGCCGCAAGATCGGTCGCAATCGCGGCGACGGCGTCCGGATCGGCGGCATCGACCACGAACAGGACCCGGTCGGCGCGAGCGATCTCGCGCTCGGCTCGCCGGATGCCTTCCCGTTCGATCTCGTCTGCGCTCGCGCGGAGCCCTGCGGTATCGAGAACATGCACCGGCAGACCGTCGATCTCGATACGCTCGCGCAGCACGTCGCGCGTCGTTCCGGGCGCCGCCGTGACGATCGCGGCGTCGTAACCCGCCAGGCGGTTGAGCAGGCTCGACTTGCCGGCATTTGGCCGGCCCGCGATGACGAGCGTCAGTCCGTCGCGAAGCAGCGCGCCCTGGCGTGCCGCCGCGTCGAGCTGCACGAAGCGCGCGCGCAGGTCGGCCATGCGGCCCCGGAGGCCGCTGTCGGCGAGAAAGTCGATCTCCTCCTCGGGAAAGTCGATGGCCGCCTCGACCCAGAGCCGAAGCTGCAGCACCGCTTCGGCGAGTTCCCGGACCTGCGTGGAAAACCCGCCCTCCAGCGATCGGACGGCCGCGCGCGCCGCCTGCGCTGAGCCGCTGTCGATCAGGTCGGCGACCGCCTCGGCCTGCGCGAGATCGAGCTTGTCGTTGAGGAACGCGCGCTGTGTGAATTCACCGGGCGAGGCTGCCCGCGCCCCGAGTTCCAGTACGCGCGCAAGCACCAGGTCCATCACTACCGGACCACCGTGACCGTGCAGCTCGAGCACGTCCTCTCCGGTGTACGAGTGCGGTGCCGGGAAAAAGAGCGCCAGGCCGAAGTCGATGATGCTGCCGCCCGCGTCACGGAAGGAATGCAGCTCTGCCTGACGCGGTACCGGCGCCCGGCCAACAACGCCGATGGCAACTCTCGCGCAGCCGGGCCCGGAAACTCGCACGATGCCGATGCCTCCGCGCCCCGGGGCGGTCGCAAGCGCGGCAATGGTGTCGCCAACGGGCGGGCTCATTGACGAAATATATGGGCAAGCCAGATGCTGCGCAGCTTGCGAATCGAGTGAGCGAGTTTGAATGTCCTTGGTTACTGAGCTGCGCCGGCGGCAGGTGTTCCGTGCCGCGGCGTGGTACGCCGCGGCCGCATGGGTGGCAATCCAGGTCGCCAGCACCATCGTTCCGCAGTTCGGCCTCCCGGACTGGTCGGTGCGCGCCGTCATCGTCGCCGGCGTGTTCGGCCTGCCGGTCGCGCTGGCGCTCGCGTGGCTCTTCGACCTGTCCGCCTTGGGCCTGCGCCGCGAGCTCACCGCGCCTCGCGATCCCTCGGACGGGACGGCGGTCGCTGCACCGACCCTCGCCGCGCCGCTCTGGCGCATCCCGTCGTTCTGGATCGCGCTCGCGCTTGGCGCGGTCCTCGCGGCAAGCGCGCAGCAGGCTTGGCAGCGACTGATCCGGCCCGCATTCGGCGAGCGGCCCGGGCTTGCCGTGCTGCCCTTTGCCAACCTGAGTCCCGATCCCGAGAACGCCTACTTCGCCGACGGCCTGCACGAGGAGATCCTCGCCACGCTCGCCCGGGCCGGTGGCCTGCGCGTGATCTCCCGCACCTCGGTGCAGGCCTATCGAGATACGGACCGCAATCTGCGGGAGATCGCCGACTCCCTGGACGTAACGCTGATACTCGAGGGATCGGTACGTCGCGACGGCGACGATCTGCGGCTCACGCTGCAGCTCATCGACGGCCGCACCGACGAGCATCTCTGGGCGGAGACCTACGACAGAAAGTTCGAGGACGCCTTGCAACTGCAGCGCACCGTCGCCGAACAGGTCGTGGCGGAGATCGGTGCCAAGCTCACGCCCGCCGAGCAGCGGCTGATCGCGCGCGCGCCGACGTCGAATCCCGAAGCGTACGAGCGCTACCTGCAGGCGCTCGCCCTGTTCGGCCGGCAGGATTTCGAGGAGATGGAGCTGCGCAACGTTGAGCGCCTGCTCAGCGAGGCGATCGATCGGGATCCGAAGTTCGCGGTCGCGTATGCGCTTCGGGCCAAGGCGCGTGTCCGGATCCAGCACAGCGGCTGGGGCTCGCCCGGTCTCGCCGAGCGAGCACGGGCCGACATCGAGCAGGCGCTGACCTTGCATCCCGAGCTGCCGGAAGCCCTGGTTGCGCGCGGTCTCTATCGTACGTGGGTGACCCAGGACGCGGCGCGCGGACTCGACGATCTCATGCGCGCGCTCGCGATGGCACCAAACGATGCCGACACGCACCACACCGCGGCTCTTGCCCTGCGCCGTCTCGGCCGCTTCGACGAGGCACTCGAGGAGTTCGAGCAGGCCGAGCAGCTGGCGCCCGGCCTGATCGGCTATCAGTACGACCGCGCATTCACCCTGCTCGGGTTGCGACGCTACGACGAGGCCTTGCGCGCCTGGGCTTCGATGATCGAGGGGCATCCCACGTTGACCTGGCCGCTGCTTGGCCGGTACTGGATTCGATTCGCGGGCACCGGGGATACGAAAGGCTGGCGGGCGGAGTGGGACCGTCTGGCCCCAACGATGGACAAGTCCGACCGTGCCATCATCGCCTACGTGACATACACATGTACCGACGACCTCGCGGGTCTGATCGCGTGGTATGAGCGCGCGGCGCCGGACGAGGTGGCCGGATCGCGCGACTACACACTCGGCGTCGCCTATGCCGCCATCGGAGACCTGGAGAGTGCGCGGCCCCATCTGGAGGTGGTTTCAGCGGCTGCTCGGGACGCGACAGGCGCCAGCTCGAACGCTGAGGGGGCCGTGGCGCTCGAGCTGCTGGGCGAACACACGGCTGCCATCGAGGCCATCGACGCGGCAGTGCGGCGTGTGCCCGAATCCCAGGACGCCGTCGCCGGCCCGTCGGTCGCGATGCTGCGAGCGTGGATCCTGATTCATTCCGGCTCGCGCGCGGAGGAAGGCTATCGCGAGCTCGAGCGGCTGCTGGGTGCGTTTGGCGTCATTCCCCGCTTCGTTTCCGTCGATCCGCTATGGCGGCTGCTCAAGAACGATGCGCGGGTCCAGCGAACAATTCAGGCGAAGCTGCCCCGCTAGCAGCCCGCGCCGCCGCAAAGCGAGATCACACCGCCGGCGCCGGCAGCCGACCGTCGATCGTGAACTGCGAGAGCGAAAACGCGCGCAGGCCGGCATCGCCTCGCGCGTAGAAGCTCACTTCCTGGGCGCGCGTCTCGCAGAGCCATTCTTCCTTGAAGGTCGGACGCGGCTGACTAAAGGCCGCAGGCGTGTAGAGCGCGACGTTGAGACCGCCCTCCACGTCGCGTGCCGATACGTATTCGACGGCGTCGGAGCCCGCATCACGTAAGGCTCGGCCGAGCTGCTGCGTGGACTCGTAGTCGTCGCGGCTCGCCAGCACCTCGCGGAAAGTGGCGAACGGCGGGAGCTGCAGCGAGTAGCCGCGCCGGGCGCGCAGCCGCGCACCGAACAGCGTGTGCTGCGTGCGCAGTGGCACGGACGGAGGCTCGCGCATCCCCTGCCAGAACACGAAGCGGTAGTACGCGGATTCGGCGAGCACGGTGGTAACGCCGCGTGCGGCGTAGAACAGGCTGGGCTCGTGCCGGCCGCCGAAGCGCGATCCGTGCGGCAGGGGTGGATAGCGAAACGGGGTGGCAAGCAGGTAATCCAACCGAGCCGTGCCCTGGGGCAACGGGGGCTTGCTGGCTTCAAGCATCGACTCAAGGAGATCCTGCTCGGCGAGCGTGGAGACCAGCTGGTTGGTGGCGACCTGTTCCTGGCTCTCGACCAGGCGAAGTATTTCTCCCGTCAGCGGTCGGGGCTGCGCCTGCGCGCCGACGGCCGCCCAGATGTCGGTCATCAGGGCTTGCCGCGGATCGCATCGAGGTACTCGACGACCCGCGTCAGGCCCTGGACACTCCGGATCTGTTCGGCGGGGATACCGCCTGTGTGCAGGTTTTCGGTCTGCATCCAGTGCCGCATCACGGCCCGGTCACCACCCACCAGCACGAAAAGCGCCCGATAGGCGCGGATCAGGAGCAGCGCAAGCTCGCCTGACTTGCTGGCGGGGTCGAGTTGACCGCGGCTCAAGGCCGTTCGGTCCCGCCCGATCACCGCACCAAGCGCGGCCTGGGTGAGCCCCAGCTCCTTTCCGGCGCTGATCAGGGCCGCGGCCAGTACGCGACCGGGGTCTGGTAGTTGGGCGAGATTGCTGTCCATGGTCGATGTGCCTGTCGCACATTTTAGTCTTATTTGCAGCAAATGCAACGGAAGCTAGATGCGTGCTCCCGACGAAGCCGTCAGCGGAATGGGAGCCAGGTCCCGAAGAGCCTGTTTCAGGACCGGGACTTGGCGGCCTCGGCTTCGACGACCTTGTTGATTCGCCACTGCTGGGCGATCGATAACAGCGTATTGGTTATCCAGTAAAGAACCAGCCCGGCCGGGAACCAGGCCATCATCACGGTCATGACCACCGGCATGAACGCGAAGATCCGGGCCTGCATCGGATCAGGGGGCGCTGGGTTAAGCTTGAACTGCCCGAACATCGCCGCACCCATCAGAATGGGCAGCACGAAGTAGGGGTCCTTCGAGGACAGGTCCTGGATCCAGCCGAGAAACGGCGCTTGCCGCATCTCGACGCTTTCAAGCAGCACCCAGTAGAACGCAAGGAAAACCGGGATCTGCACGAGGATCGGCAGGCATCCGGCGACGGGGTTAACCTTCTCGCGCTTGTAGAGCTCCATCGTCTGGCGGGCGAGCTGCTCGCGGTCGTCCTTGTATCGTTCCTGGATGCTCTTGATCCGGGGAGCGATGGTGCGCATCTTGGCCATCGAGCGACCGCTGGTAGCGGTTAGTTTGTAGAAGAGCAGCTTCAATAAAAACGTGACAATGATGATCGCCCAACCCCAGTTTCCGATGATTCCGTGGACTTTCTGTAATAACCAGAAAAGCGGCTCGGCGAGGATCGTGAGTTTGCCGTAGTCGGCGGTCCGCTCGAGCTTCGGACCTACCGCCCGCAGTTGATCCTGGAGCTTGGGGCCAACGAAGAGGGTCTCGTTGAGCCGGCCGGTGGTACCGGCTGGCACCGCCTTCAGCGGACCGCGGTAGCTGAGCACGGAGTGCTCGCCTTCGCGTGTCAGCGTGAAGTGGTACTCCTCGCCCTTGGGCGGTACGGCGGCACTCACGAAGTGATGCTGCAGCGACGCGATCCAGCCGTCGGTGACGCCTTGCGCGAATGCAGCGTCGTCCTCATCCTCGATGTTGAGCTTGCGATAGCTCCTGCCGTCGAACACCGCTGGACCACGGTAGGCATAGCTCTCGACGTCAAACATCGAGCGCTTCTGCTTGACGATATGACGCACCAGCTGCACGTAGGACGCGCCAGACCACTCGGCCTCCGAGCGGTTGTCGACCTGGTAGGCGAGCTCGACGTCGTAGCGACCCCGGCGGAACACGAAGGTCTTCGTCACTGTGATGCCCGCGCCGTCGGTCCAGATGAGCGGCACGCGCAGCTCGGACGCGCCGGGCGCAAGCCGGAACTCCTGAGCCGGGGTTGTGAACTTTGCGAGATGGTTGGGCTCGCTCTCGGCGTTCAGGGCGCGCAGGCCGGTGCGGTCGACGTTATAGGTCACCTCGTGGGTATCGAGCAGTCGCACGGGCGGGCTGCTGGGCTGCTTGTCGTGTGGGTACGCGAGCAGGTCCGCGCGCACCAGGTTGCCGCCGGACAGGCTGATATCGACGTCGAGCACGTCGGTGATCACGCGCACCCGGGACGCGGCTGTCTCGGCCGGCGCGGCTGGGGTCGGAACGTCCGATGGCGCCGCCGCGGTTGGGGTCTGCGTCGAAGGCAGCGCAGGCAGCTCGGGCAGGGACGCATCCGCGGGCGCCGCCGGGCCTGTCTCGGGCTGCGCGGCCACCGGCGTGGTCGCGGCGGGTGCGGCAGGCCCCGCGCGACCGCCGTAATCCCGGTTCCACTGCACCAGGTTCATCCAGAGCAGCAGCGCTACGGCGATCCAAAGATAAATACGCGGGTTAGCCATGCGGGATCCGGTTCAGCGGAGCGGACGATGTATCCGGGACGGGGTCGTAGCCGCCGGGATTCCAGGGATGGCAGCGCCCGATCCGGCGCAGCGCGAGCACAAGGCCGCGCAGCGCCCCATACCGCTCGATCGCTTCCCGCGCGTAACAGGAGCAGCTCGGATGAAAGCGGCAGCTGGGCCCCAGCAGCGGGCTCACGCAGAAGCGATAGACGGCGATAAGCCCGATCAGGATCGCGCGCATCGCTCGTTTACCCGCCGCCAGTGAACCGCAAGACTGGCCGAGGTCTCCGCGGGCGAGGCTGCCGCGGCTGCCGCTCGCGCATTAACCACGAGATCGACCGCCGGCAGAAGATGCCGGTGTTGCCGGAAATATTCGCGAACCCGACGCTTGACGCGGTTACGCGATACCGCGCCGCCGGCGGCGCGAACACCGACCGCGAGCCCCAGCCGCGGGTGGCCAAGATCGTTCAACTTCGCGCTCACGAGGAAGAGCGCGTCCGACGACCGCAGCCCCGAACGGTGGACGGCATCGAATTGTGACTTCGCGAGTAACCGGTGCGCGCGCGGCAGGCCCCGCGCCGGATGCAGATCGGTTGCGACGGGCGCGGTCAGGTCAGACCGCGAGCCGCTTGCGCCCTTTGGCGCGACGGCGGCTGAGCACGAGGCGGCCGCCCTTGGTGGCCATGCGAGCGCGGAAGCCGTGGGTGCGCTTGCGGTGCAGATTGCTCGGCTGAAATGGGCGCTTCATGGCGGCTCCGTATTGCCCGAAAATCGGACCAGAAACAGGTAGATGAGTGGCCCGGAAAAGGGGCGCGGAAGGATACGTACCCACCGCCGCGGCGTCAACCCGTGGAGTGCTCGCGTCCGAGATATCCACAGGAGCTTGCGCGGTATAAACTCCCCGCCCTTTCCCGTCCGCTCCCTCACCCGTCTTACGCTAAAGCCAAGCCGGTCGTGGCGACTTCACTCTGGAATCAATGCCTCCGCCGGCTCGAAGCCGAGCTGCCTGAGCAGCACTTCAACACCTGGATCCGGCCGTTGCAGGCGATCGAGGACGAAGGATTCCTGCGTCTGCTCGCTCCGAACCGCTATGTCATCGACTGGGTAAGCCAGAACTGCGCCGACCGCATCGGTGAGATCGTTGTAGAGCTCGTGCCGCCGCCGGCGCCGGCAGTGATTTTCGAAATCGGCTCACGGATGACCGTGGCGCCCGGCGCCGTCCCGCGCGCGGATCTGCGCCCGCGGCGGGTCGATACGTTGCCGCAGATCGGCGGTCGTCTCAACCCCGAATTCACGTTTGTAAATTTCGTCGAGGGCAAGAGCAATCAGCTCGCGCGCGCCGCGGCGGTGCAAGTGGCCGAGAACCCCGGCCGCGCCTACAACCCGCTCTTCATCTACGGCGGCGTCGGCCTGGGCAAGACGCACCTCATGCACGCCGTCGGCAATCACGTCCGCACGCGAAACAAGGATGCGCGCATTGCGTATGTGCATTCGGAGCGCTTCGTCGGCGACATGGTCCGCGCGCTGCAGCACAACACCATCAGCGAATTCAAGAACGCTTATCGCACGCTCGACGCGCTGCTGATCGACGACATCCAGTTCTTCGCCGGCAAAGAACGCTCACAGGAAGAGTTCTTCCACACCTTCAACGCGCTGCTCGAGGGACAGCAGCAGGTGATCCTCACCTGCGATCGCTATCCGAAAGAAGTCCAGGGTCTCGAGGAGCGCCTCAAGTCGCGCTTCGGCTGGGGCCTGACGGTGTCGATCGAGCCGCCCGAGCTCGAAACCTGCGTCGCGATCCTCATGAGCAAGTCCGCCGCCGGCGGTGTCGAGCTTCCCGAGGAAGTAGCGTTCTTCGTCGCCAAGCGCATCCGCTCCAACGTCCGCGAGCTCGAAGGTGCGATGCGGCGCGTAGTAGCCAACTCACAGTTCACCGGCCGGCCGATAACACTGGATTTTGCGAAAGAAGCGCTTCGCGACCTGCTCGCCCTGCAGGAACGGCTGGTGACGATCGAGAACATCCAGAAAACGGTCGCCGAGTATTTCAAGATCCGCGTGGCGGACCTGCTCTCGAAGCGTCGCAGTCGTTCCATCACGCGACCGCGTCAGGTTGCGATGGCGTTGTCGAAGGAACTCACCAATCACAGCCTGCCGGAAATCGGCGATGCATTCGGTGGTCGCGACCACACGACCGTGCTGCATGCGTGCCGCGTGATCAAGGAACTGCGCGAGACGCAGACGCGGATGAACGAGGATTATCTGAACCTGTTGAGAACCCTGACTGGATGATGTTGCAAAGCTGTGGATGATTCGTGTTGTACGCTGGTCCACATTTCATCCACAGGCCGCCGACAGGACATTTCGTCGTTATGAGCTCGGTTACGCCTCTGGTAATTGCGCGTGAGCGCTCGGGAAAATTCGGTTCTGCACAGGTTTGTGCTGTGCTAGAAACTACAGTAATCAATATAGATAAATACAAGACTTGGAATCAGCAAAGATGAAGATCATTGCGAAGCGCGAAGTGATTCTTGCACCGCTGCAAGCGGTGATCGGGGTCGTGGAACGCAGACAGACGATGCCGATACTCGCCAACGTGCTGCTTGCCGCGAAAGGCGGCCAGCTTGCGGTGACGGCTACCGATCTCGAAGTCGAGCTTGTCGCGAGCTCGCAGGTCGACGTGCAACGCAATGGCGAAGTCACGGTTCCCGGCCGCAAGTTGCTCGACATCTGCCGCGCGTTACCCGAGGGTTCAGAGATCACCATTACCCTGGAGGGCGAACGTCTGCTGCTGCGTGCAAAACGCAGCCGCTTCACGCTGTCGACCCTCCCCGCTGGTGAGTTTCCAACGGTGGACGAGATCAATGCCCAGCAGACGCTCAAGGTGGCGGAGAAAGACCTCAAGCACCTGCTTGATAAGACCCATTTCTCCATGGCCCAGCAGGACGTTCGCTATTACCTGAACGGATTATTGCTTGAAACCTCGGCGAAAGCGCTGCGAACTGTTGCGACTGACGGCCATCGCCTGGCAATGGCAGAGATTGATCTGCCGGAAGGGGGAAAGGCCGGGCAGCAGGTCATCGTTCCGAGGAAGGGCGTGCTTGAGCTGCAGAGAATCCTGGGCACTGGGGATCAGATCCTCGAAGTTGGGATTGGATCGAATCATGTTCGCGTCCAGATCGGCGATGTTCGGTTCACATCCAAGTTGATCGACGGACGCTTTCCAGATTACGGCCGCGTCATTCCCGCTAAACCACCGCGTGTCGTCTCAGCCGTGCGGGACGATCTCCGGCATGCCTTGCAGCGGGCGGCCATCCTATCGAATGAAAAGTACCGCGGGATTCGGTTCGCACTAAAACCCAACGCCTTGGTCATTCAATCGCACAACCCAGAGCAGGAAGAGGCTGAGGAGGAGCTGGAAGTGGGCTATGAGGGGGAAGAGCTCGAGATCGGTTTCAATGTGAATTACCTGCTCGATGCACTGGCTGCGATCGATGCCCAGGAAGTGCATGTCGGGTTGACGGATGGCAACAGCAGTTGCCTGATTCGAGCGGCCGGCGACACTACGACGAGCTTTGTCGTGATGCCGATGAGGCTCTAAGCCTAAGGGCCGGATGGCGCTCGAACGGCTTCAGCTTGAAAATGTCCGGTGCATCCAAGCTGCGGACCTGGTGCTCGACGCACGACGTAACCTGATTTACGGAGCAAATGCGTCGGGAAAGACGAGTCTGCTCGAAGCGATCTATTTTCTCGGGCGCGCCCGTTCGTTTCGGGCATCCAAAGGCGAGACGCTGATTCGTGCTGGAGCGGACCGCCTGATTACGACCGGGCACTTGAGGCGGCCACACCGGCAAAGCGTTCTTGGGGTCGGGTACGGCCGGGCTGGCCTGGAGGCGCGACTCGACGGTCGGGCAGTCGCGGGGGCAGCGGAGCTTGCGACCATTTTTCCCGTGCAGGCTATCGATCCGGAGCTCCACCAGCTCATCGAGGAGGGCCCACAGCAGCGCCGCCGCTTCCTTGACTGGGGTGTGTTCCACGTGGAACCAAGCTTCGTTGACACCTGGCAGCGGTTTCAACGCACGCTTCGGCAGCGCAATGCTGCGCTGCGAGCCCGATCGCCGGCAGACCTCGTGCGGGTCTGGGATGGGGAACTGATCGAGGCGGGCACACGCATCGCAGCAG
>Ga0310888_10000115_pt1 | contig 14813 bp, 11 predicted proteins | sample T20D1metaG_FD_202510 | JGI IMG/M metagenome (GOLD analysis project Ga0310888, IMG submission 202510) | Lab incubated soil microbial communities from West Virginia University Organic Research Farm, Morgantown, WV, United States - T20D1 | ecosystem: Environmental > Terrestrial > Soil >...
CGGAAGGGACCGGTAATCCAGCGGCTCCAGGGCGACGGAGCCCCTCCCCTGAGTGTGCGACCGGAGCGTCGTCAGGTAGCCGAACATCTCGCCGATCGGCGCGACGCCCCGGATGACGGCCGCGTTCTTGACGAACCCGGTGTCCGAGACGACCGCCCGGCGCTGCTGGAGCGTCTTCATGACCGCGCCGACGTACTCCTCGGGGACACGGATCTCGAGCCGGCCGTAGGGCTCCAGCACGACCGGTCCCGCTGTGGAGAGGGCGTCCCGGAACGCGTGACTCGCCGCCGAGTTCAGCGCGATCTCGGGCTGGCCCGCTTCGTCGAAGGTCGCCGCGTCGAGCGTGATCCTGATCCCCGTCACCGGATAGCCGTACGCCCCGCCGCCGTTCGCGGCGTTCGCCATCGAGTCGAGGATCGCCGGCAGGAACGCCGCCGGGACCGCGCCGGCCGGGAGGCCGTTCCGGACCTCGGGCGGCATCCCGGCGTCCTCGAGCGCCTCGACGGTCAGGGTGACCCGGGCGAAGAGCTGCTCGCCCGCCACCTGCCGCCGGTACTCGGCGGTCCCGGTCCCCGACCCTCGCACCGTCTCGCGGAAGGAGACGCGCGGCTTCCCCGACGCGACGCGGACGCCGAACTCCCGCTCGAGCCGGTTGAGCGTGACCTCGAGGTGCAGCTCGCCCATGCCCGAGAGCAGCGTCTGTCCGGTGTCCGGATCGACCGAGGAGGAGAGCGTCGGGTCCTCGCGCTGGAGCCGCGGGACGAGCTCCGCGAGCTTGTCGCGGTCCCCGCTCGTCCTGGGCTCGATCGCGATCGACACCACGGTCTGAGGGAAGTGGATCGGCTCGAGGAGCACCTGCCGGCCCTCGTCGCAGAGCGTGTCGCCGGTCATCGTGCGGTGGAGGGCGGCGACGGCGACGATGTCTCCCGCCTCGATCTCCTCCACCGCTTCACCGCGGTCGGCGTGCATGCGCAGCACCCGGCGTAGACGCTCGCGTTCCTTGGTGCGCGGGTTCCATGCGCGCTCTCCCGCCGCGAGCTTTCCCGAGTACACGCGCAGGTAGAAGAGGTCGGCCGCGGCCCCCGCCTGGATCTTGAAGACGAGGGCGGCGAACGGCGCCTTGTCCTCCGGCTCGCGCGTGACCGGGCTTCCGTCCCGCGGGTCGACGCCGTGCGCCGGTCCCACCTCGAGGGGCGACGGAAGGTAGGCGCAGACCGCGTCCAGGAGGGGTTGGACGCCTGCGTTCCGGAGGGCGGCCCCGCACAGCACCGGCACCGCCTTCCGCCCGACGGTCACCGCGCGCAGCGCCTCGTGGAGCTGCTCCTTCGAGATCGGCGTCTCCGCGAGGAACGGCTCGGCGAGCGGATCGTGGAGCTCCGCGAGCCGCTCGATCATCGCCGCGCGCCGTACCGCCACCTCGGCCGCGAGGCGTTCCGGCACGGGAGCCGCCTCCACCTTCTGCCCGAGCGAGGCGTCGTCGAAGGTCAAGTAACGCTCCTCGACGAGGTCCACGATCCCCACGAACGTCTCGGCCGATCCGTCGGGCATCTGGATCGGGACGGGCGTCGCGCCCAGCCGATCCTGGATCCCGGCGACCGCCGCGTCGAAGTCCGCGCCGATGCGGTCCATCTTGTTGACGAACGCCAAGCGCGGCACGCCGTACCGATCGGCCTGGTGCCACACCGTCTCCGACTGCGGCTCGACCCCTTCGACGCCGTCGAAGATCACCACCGCGCCGTCCAGGACCCGCAGCGCGCGCTCCACCTCGGCGGTGAAGTCCACGTGCCCCGGCGTGTCGATGAGGTTGATCCGGTGGTCACGCCAGGAGAGCGTGGTGGCCGCGGCGGAGATCGTGATCCCGCGGTCGCGCTCGTCCGGGCGGAAGTCCATGACGGCCTGCCCGTCGTGGACCTCCCCCATGCGGTGGCTGCGCCCCGTATAGAAGAGGAAGCGCTCGCTGGTCGTGGTTTTCCCCGCATCGATGTGGGCCACGATGCCGATGTTGCGGACGCGCTCCTTGGGGAAGGACGGCACGACGACCTCGACTGTGGACTAGTTGACGGTGCTGCCGCCGTCCCGGTCGCTCCCGGACTCGTCGCCCGCCTGGGGCTCCGACTCGAGACGCTGGCGCTCTTCGTCGATCGCGCGGAGGATCTCGTCCTCCTCCGGGATGCGGACGTTGTGGATCGCGCCCAGGAGGAGCACGCCCTGCCCGACCATGGCGGGATCCTCCTCGAGCCAGTCGCGGAGCGGCTCGATCAGCTCTTGGGTGCCGAAGAGGCTCACCCACTCGGCGGTCGAGCCCGGCCCCACCTCTTCCATGAACCAGTCGAGGTTCTGGGTGACCGCGTCGTACGCGCTTCGCGTGCCGAGATCACACAGGAGGACGAGGAGCGAGTGCGCGACGTCCGGATCGAGGCTGCGCGCTTCGATCTTGGCGCGGACCGGAGGGACGATCGCCTCCCCCATGAGCGACAACGCGCGCTCCGCGGCGCCATACACGTAGGAGTTCTCGTCCGAGAGGTACTCCATGACCTCGGGGATGAAATGGACCGCGCGCAGCTCCCCCAGGGTCTCCAGGGCGAGCACCTTCGGGAAGAACGGACCTTGCGACTCGAGGAGGCGCAGGCACCAGTCCTGGGCCTTGCGGCTCCTCTTCTCGTCCTCGCGGCAGACCACCGCGATCGCCGCCGGAAGGTCGGCGATGAGGAAGGCCGTCTCGACCTCGGCGAGCTTCAAGAGCTTGTCCAGGTCGCCGCGCGCGCGCCGCAGCGCCAAGCGCGGGTTCAGGTAGCGCGCGATCGCGAAGGCGGCCGACAGCTCGAAACCCACGACCCACTGCTGGAACTGGTGCCCGAGCCTCTCGGACCCTTCCACGAGGGACGGCGACGCGAACGCCGTGGCGGCCGCTGAGATCCGCTTCGACATGTCGTCGCCGGGCTCGGCCTTGACCTTCGCGGCCGCGGTGCGCGTCCAGTCGGCGATCGCGCGCACGATGTCGCCGTGGTCGCCGGCGCGGAACCGCTGCGCGATCTGCTTGATCGTCGTCTCGCCCATCGCGGTGAGGATGTCGCAGTCGTAACCCGACTCGACCGCCTTCACCGTCTTCCGCAGCTCGATGCGGCCCGAGGGCCCGGTGCGGAAGCACCATCCGGCGTCGTCGATCGTGAGGCCGTCCATCAGCGTGCGGAAGCCCTCGCCCGCGCGGTGCGCGCCGCCGCGAAACTGGAGGGCCGTGACGAAGCGGGCGATGACGTCCGGGATCTCCGTCGCATCGACGATCTTGAGCACGCCGCGCAGCGCCGTGGGCTCCGCGAGCAGCTCGCGCTTCCGGTCGAGGAACTCGCGCACGAGGTTGCGCGCGGGGAGCGTCCCCAGGTCGGCGAGGACCTCGACGATGATCGCGATCGCGGCGTCGGGGAGGTCGCCCCGATGAAGGAGCGTCGCCGCGAGGTCCACGGTGCCGGGATATCCCAGCCGGGAGAGGGCCTGGAGACAGACCCCCGGGGTGGTGCCGCGCAGGAGCTTGAACCCCCGGATCAGCATCCCCTGGTGCCGGGCCGCCCCGTGCTCGCCGAGGTGCCGGGCCACCCGCTCCGGGGTGACGTCGTGCTCCTCCATCACGAACTTCTCGATGTCGTCGCAGCACTCTTCGGGGAAATGGCGGATCAGGCGGTCCACCGCCCAGAACCGGACCTCCGGGTCCTCCCACTTCGTGAAGTGGACCAGCTCGTTGTAACTCCAGATCAGGTCGGACAACCGGGGCGCCCTCCGCGTCGCGGTCGTCATTCTACCAATCGTCAGCGCCGGTAGAGGGCGACGACGTCTTCGGGGACGAGCTTCGCCCCCCAGGCCAGCAGCGCCGCCACCGCCGGCTCCTCGCGAAGCCTCAGGTCGGCGGCGAGGGGCGCCGACATCGTCGCCAGCGAGATGTCCGCGACCGTGGGCCCCTGGTCCATGAGCCAGGGCCTCCCGCCGAGCCGCTCCGTCGCGAGCTCCGCGGCGCGCCGGACCTCCGCGGCGTCCTTCGGGTAACGCTCGGGGCTGAAGCGGAAGCGCTTGCGCACCCGGTTGATCGCGATGCGCTCCTTGAGACGCACCGCGAGGCCCGTCTCGTTCGGGAAGAACAGCCGGGAGACGAGCCCCGGCGTGCCCGTAATGTTGTGGTACGCGATCCGCCGCGATGCCTCCATGAACGCGCGGTCCGCCCAGTCCTCGAGCACGAGGCAGAGGTTCCTCGCCGCGGCGTCCTTCGGCCTCAGGGGCGGCTCGGGGTAACGCTCGTCCAAGTAGAGAAGGATGGCGGTCGAGTCCGCGACCGCCTTCTCGCCGTCCACGAGCACGGGCACGAGCCCCTGCCCCGAGACGCGGATCACCTCCGACCGGTCCATCGGCCGGATGTTCTCGATGTCGTACGGAAGCTTCTTGATCGCGAGCGCGACCCGGACCTTGATGCAGTTGTGGCTGAACGGAATCTGGAGGAGCTTCACGGCGCGCATCTTAGTACGATGGGTGCATGCGCTGGATCGTCGGAGACGTCCACGGCTGCGTGCGCGAGCTGGACGACCTCCTCAAGCTCATCCGGTTCGATCCGGGAACGGACGAGCTGTGGTCGTGCGGCGACCTCGTCAACACGGGGCCCGAATCGGCTCAAGTGCTTCGCCTCTGGCGCGACGCCGGCGGTCGCACCGTCATCGGGAACCACGACATCTACGCGATCCTCGCACGCGCGGGGCGCGTCGAGCGGAGGAAGGACAAGCTCGAGGAGCTGTTCGCCGCGGACGATGTCGAGGTGCTGCTCGACCTGCTGCGCGACGCTCTCACCGTCCAGTTCTTCCGGCGCGACGGGAAGGAGCGCGACGTCGCGCTCCTCCACGCCGGCGTGAGCCCGAAGTGGCGGAGCATCGAAGAGACCGCGGCGATGCTCGAGGCGAAGGAGCGTGACCTCGATTGGTTCCAGCTTCCCGAGGTGCAGTTCCTCACGCGCGTCCGTTGCTGCGATCCCGCGGGGAACCAGGTTCGCTTCGGCGGCAAGCCCGACGACGCGCCTCCCCCCTTCCGCCCGTGGGACGACTTCTACGCGGGGGACGCGTTCGTCGTGCACGGGCACTGGGCGATGCGCGGGTTCTACCGGAACGAGCGGACGATGGGCCTCGATTCCGCGTGCGTCTACGGGGGCAAGCTCACGGCGTGGTGCCTGGACGAGGACCGCGTCGAGAGCGTGCCGTGCCGGGTGGCGCTGGGGTACAAGGGCTAGCTCGTCCGACGAGTTGTGCGCCGGGACGCGGGGGGTACGATGGGTGCGTGCCGCGGACATTGACCTTCATGGTCCTTGCGGCTGCGCTGGTTCCAGCGTGCGCCAAGGAGGACTCCTGGATGGCCTCACGCGAGATGATGGTCGTTCAACAGCTCCGGGCGCGCGGGATCTCCGACCCGCGCGTGCTCGCCGCGATGGGCAAGGTGCCGCGGCACGAGCTGATCCCCGAGGAGAACCGAGGCGACGCCTACGGCGACCATCCGGTGCCGATCGGCGAGGGGCAGACGATCTCGCAGCCGCTCATCGTCGCGTACATGACGGAATGCCTGGAGCTCAAAGGCGGCGAGAAGATCCTGGAGGTGGGGACGGGATCGGGGTATCAGGCCGCGATCCTCGGGGAGCTGGCGCGCGAGGTCTACTCGATCGAGATCGTTCCGTCGCTCGCGCAGCGTGCCGCGGCGGATCTGGCGAGGCTCGGGTACGCCAACGTCCACGTGCGCGAAGGGGACGGCTACCGGGGCTGGCCGGAGGAAGCGCCGTTCGACGGGATCATCATCACCGCCGCCCCGCCGCAGGTTCCGCAGCCGCTCCTCGATCAGCTCAAGGTCGGCGGGCGCCTCATCGCTCCGATCGGCGTGGACGTGCAGCAGCTCGTGCGCATCACGCGGACCGCGGCGGGCTTCCAAGAGGAGAAGCTCGTCCCCGTTCGGTTCGTGCCGATGACCGGAGAAGCGCAGAACTAGAGGGGTCAGACCCGCCTGATGTACTCGAAGTCGAGGGGCTGGCCCTTGATGCCGCGCTCCGGTGCTGCGATCCAGTTCGCCATCTTGCCGCGCTCCAGCACCGGCACCATGAGCTCGTTCACGTAGGCGCGATCGGAGGCCGAGGGCAGCCACTCGCCCTTGCGGCGCTCGAACTCCTCGCGGGAGATCGGGTTCCCCTTCGGATCGAACGCGTGCCCCGAGTAGATCCCCATCGTGCGGTTGAAGCGCCGGGACGGCAGCGCGATCGTGTAGTTGACCCCGGCCTCCGCGATCATCTTGTTCCAGCGGTCCACGCCGCGCTGGTTGTCGTCGATGTAGGAGTCGCGCAGGACCTCGTTCATCGCGTTGCGCATCGGAACCGTCCGCTCGGTGAGCTTGCCGTCCTCCATGACCGGCAGGCGGTAGCTCCCGGTGAGCGCGACGTGGTCCTCCCACTTGTCCTCGTGCTCGCGGCCCTTCAACCCCGACGCGAAGTAGTCGGCCGCGTTCGTCGAGATCTCGCCGCCGAACAGGTCGAGGCTCGAGGAGTACCAGAAGTTGACGTACTTCTGGATCGTGTCCAGGTCGAGCCCCCCGCCCTTGCGCGCGTCCTCGTTGCTATCGGCCTTCATGAGCTCGCACGCGCGCTTGACGATGCGGCCGATCCCGGTCTCGCCGACGAACATGTGGTGCGCTTCCTCGGTCAGCATGAAGCGCGTCGTGCGGGCGAGCGGATCGAAGCTCGACTCCGCGAGCGCCAAGAGCTGGTACTTCCCGTCGCGGTCCGTGAACATCGTGAACATGTAGAAGGAGAGCCAGTCGGAGATCGGCTCGTTGAACGTGGAGAGGATGCGCGGCTTGTCCACGTCACCGGAGCGGCGGTCGAGCAGGTCCTCCGCCTCCTCCCGGCCGTCGCGGCCGAAGTACGCGTGGAGGAGGTAGACCATCGCCCAGAGGTGACGCCCCTCCTCGACGTTGACCTGGAAGAGGTTGCGGCAGTCGTACATCGACGGCGCCGAGTTGCACAGGAGGCGCTGCTGCTCGACCGACGCGGGCTCGGTGTCGCCCTGGGTCACGATGATCCGGCGCAGGGCGTTCCGGAACTCGCCCGGCACCTCCTGCCACACGGGGTTCCCGAAGAAGTCGCCGAAGCCGATCTTGCGCTGCTCCTCCGGCGGCGTGAGGAAGATCCCCCACTTGTAGTCCGGCATCTTCACGTAGTCGAAGTGCGCCCATCCCTTCGCGTCCACCGAGATCGCCGTGCGCAGGTAGATGTCGTCGGCCTGGAAGTCCGCCGGGCCCGCCTCGCTCCACCACTTCATGTAGTCGGGCTGCCACTTCTCGAGGGCGCGGAGCAGGCGCTTGTCCTGCGACAGGTTGACGTTGTTGGGAATCTTCTCGAAGAGCTGCATCACGTTCTCCTGAAGTCGAAGGCGGGGCGCTCGGGCTTCCCGTAGAGGGTGAGCGCGCCCTTGTCCCCCACGGCGTTGGGGCGCTGGAAGATCCAGTTCTGCCACGCGGATAGGCGCGAGAAGATCTTGCTGTCGGCGTTCTCGCTCCCGGGGAAGCGGAGCGAGGCCTCCATCCCGGTCAGCGCGTCGGGGGAGAGGCTCACGCGCTCCTCGACGGCGACGCGGACCTCTTCCTCGTAATCGATGTCGTCGGCGACGACGGTGACGAGGCCCGCCTCTTCGGCGTCGGACGCGTCGTACGTTTTTGGATCGGAGGCGAGCGCCGCCGCGCGCTCGGGGTCCCCGAGAAAGCGCGTCGCGAGGCGCGAGGCGCCGTGGGACATCGGATAGGCGCCCGCGTTCATCGCCGTGATCGCGATCGCCACGGGCCGGTCGGTGTCGTAGAGCATGTAGGAGCGGTCCGCGGCCAGCGCGATCTCGAACAGCGTTCCCGCGAAGCACGAGCCGGGCTCGACGAGCGCGTAGAACGAGCGGGCGGTCAGGTCGAGCCGGCGCAGCGTCCGCGCGATGAAAAACCGCGTCTCGGCGACGAGCCAATCCGAGGCGAGCGTCTCGAGCGTCGCGTCCAGCGCGACCATGGCGTCGAGGTCCCCTTCCGTCTTCAGGAGGACGAGGCCGATCTCCTCTTCGTTGTGCCGCAGCTCGAGGAGCGCCTCGTCGAGCTCGCGGAACGCCTGGAGGGGCCACCACGACGCACCGAGCTTGCGGATCTCGGCCGCGGTCTCGGGAAGCCCGGCCGGCGGGCCCTGGATCGTCAGCGTCCCCACGCGCTTCCCGCGATCGATCGCGAGCGTCACGTGATTCCATCGGATCGTGTCACCTTCGCGCTTCGAGGACACCGGCGGAAGCGCGATCCCCTTCTTCTCGCGCGCGGGCGATCCGTCGGCCAGTGTGCGCGCGCGGCGCGCAGTCGCCTCGACGAACTTCGAGCGGGTGGCGACCTCGTCCACGAGCCCCCACGTGACCGCGCGCTTCCCCTTGACGCCCTCCGCGACCGTGCAGAAGACGTCGGCGAGGTCGCGCCGCACCTTCCGCTTGTCCACGAGGCGCGTGAGGCCGCCGGTTCCGGGGAGCACGCCGAGTAGCGGAACCTCGGGGAGGCTCACCGCGGAGTTCCCATCGTCCACGAGGAGGATCTCGTCGCACGCGAGCGCCAGCTCGTACCCGCCGCCGGCGCACGTGCCGTTCAGCGCGGCGAGGTAGCGCTGCCCCGAATGCGCGGAGGCGTCTTCGATCGCCAGGCGCGTCTCGTTCGTGAACTTGCAGAAGTTCACCTTGAACCCGTGCGTCGACGCCGCGAGCATGTTGATGTTGGCGCCGGCGCAGAAGACGCGATCGAGCGCCCCCGTGATCACGACGGACCGCACCTCGGGGTGCTCGAAGCGCATGCGCTGGACCGCGTCGTACAGCTCGAGGTCCACGCCGAGGTCGTACGAGTTCAGCTTCAGCCGGTATCCGGGCCGCAGCGGCTTGTCCTCGGCGACGGCCATGACCAGGGTCGCGACGTCCCCCTCGATCGAAAGCCTCCAGTGCGCGTACGATCCGGGCTCGCGCGCGAAGGTCACGGGATCGGGCTTGATGGTGGTCTCCACGCGGTACTCCTCGCTCCGAAAGGGAGCACTATACTGCACCGGGATTTGCCCGGCTCCGCCGAATCGGTGCACTATAGTGCACGTCATGACGTTGCTCGAGCGTGTGGCGGCGAGGGTGCGGCGGCTTCGCGAGGCGCGCGCGATGAGCCGGCCCGATCTCGCGGCGCGCTCGGGGCTGTCGGTCCGCTTCCTCGCCCGCATCGAGGCCGGTGACGGCAACATCTCCCTGCTGCGGCTCTCCCACCTGGCCGAAGCGCTCGACACCACCCCCGAGGCCCTTCTCCGCGCCCCACGCGAGCCCGGGGCGCTGATCGCGCTCGTCGGGATGCGCGGGGCCGGCAAGAGCACGATCGGCCCCGCGCTCGCCGCCCGGCTCGACCGTCCCTTCCTCGAGATGGACGCGCTCATCCAGGACGCGGCCGGGCTTCCGCTCGACCAGATCTTCGAGCTGCACGGCGAGCGGTACTACCGCAAGCTCGAGCGCGAGACGATGGAGCGCATCCTCGACCGCGAGCGCGCCGCGGTGATCGCGGCGGCGGGGGGCGTCGTCAACGAGCCGACGACGTGGCGGCTCCTCCTCGAGAGGACGACCGTCGTGTGGCTGCGCGCGCGCCCCGAGGACCACTGGAGCCGCGTCGTCGGCCAGGGGGACCGCCGGCCGATGGCGGATCACCCCGACGCGATGGCCGAGCTGCGGGCGATGCTCTCGGCGCGCCAGTCGCGTTACGCGCAGGCGCACGTCGTCGTGGACACGTCGGAGCGCGACCCCGGCGAGATCGTCGAGGCGATCGCCACCGAGATCGAGGCGTGACCGCGCTGGCGCCCGCCGTCGCCGGAACGTGGTACCCGGCGGATCGATCCGATCTGGCCTCCCTCGTCGACCGGCTTCTCGACGAGGCGCGCGGGCGCGTTCGCGCTCCCCGCGGTCGCGCGCGGGCCGTGATCGCGCCGCACGCGGGATACGCCTACTCGGGAGCGGTCGCGGCGTCGGCGTTCGGCGCGCTCTCCGACGAGCCGCCCTCGCGCGTCGTCCTCCTCGGTCCCAGCCATTACTTCGGTTTCGCCGGTGCGGCCGTTCCCGGCCGTGCGGTCGCGCAGCGCACCCCCCTCGGCGCATCGCCGCTCGACCGGGAGAGCCTCGACGCCCTGCGCGAAGCGCCCGGCTTCCGCGCCGACGATCGCCTCTTCGCCCCCGAGCACGCGCTGGAGGCCGAGGTCCCGTTCCTCCAGCGCCGCTTCGGCCTCGACGTGCCGCTGGTCCCGATCCTGCTCGGTGCGACGACGACCGCCGACGACGTCGCGCTCGTGACCGCATCGCTCGCTCCGCTCCTCGACCCGGGGGCGATCGTCGTCGTCTCGTCCGACTTCACCCACTACGGCCCACGCTTCGACTACGTCCCGTTCGTGGAGGACGTGCCCGAGCGCCTGCGCACGCTCGACCTCGCGGCGTGCGCCGAGATCGCGCGCGGGGACGGGCGGAGCTTCTCCGATCTCGTCGCGAGGACCGGCGCCACGATCTGCGGGCGCCGGGCGATCGAGGTCTTCCTCGGGCTTCCGCCCGGCCGGTCCGGGGGGGCGCTCCTCGAGTACGACACGTCGGGACGCATGACCGGTGCGTGGGACCACTCGGTGTCCTACGCGTCGCTGGTCTTCCCGTGACCGGGGGCTTCCTCACCGCGACCGAAGGGGACGCGCTCCTGCGTCTCGCGCGCGCGGCGATCGAGGACCACCTCTTGCCGCGCGGCCGCGTCGAGACCGAACGGCGGTCGATCGAGCTGACGCCGGGTCTTCTCGAGCCGCGCGGCGTCTTCGTGACGCTCCACGCGCCGGAGGACCGCCACCGCACGCTCCGCGGATGCGTCGGATCGACCGAGGCCGACGCCCCGGTTCACGAGGCCGTCCTCGACACCGCCGTGCACGCCGCGTTCCGCGACCCCCGCTTTCCGCCGCTGACGCTTCCGGAGTACACGCTCGTGGACGTCTCGGTCTCCGTGCTCACCCCGCCGCGGGCGGTGACACCTGGAGGCGTCGTGCCCGGCGAAGACGGCGTCATCCTCGAGCACCCACGGGGCCGAGCGATCTTCCTCCCCGAGGTCGCCGCGGAGCACGGATGGTCGCGGGAGGAGCTTTTCGCGCAGCTCTGCCGCAAGGCCCGCGTCCCGGAGGGCGCGTGGCGCGAGGCGGCCCTCCTCGCGTTCCGGAGCCAGAAATTCGGCGAATGATAGACTCCGGGGGCCGTGAGCCCGAACCCCTCCGAGACCTCCGCACCGACGCCCTGGATCGCCGGAATCGCGGCGACGGGACGCGACCTCCTCGAGACCGGCAAGCCCCGCATCACGACGATGGTGGTCTTCACCGCGGCGATCGGCGTATGGCTGGCGCCCGGGTCGATCGGTGCGACGCGCACGGCGCTCCTGCTGGCCGGTACCGCGATGCTCGTCGCGTCGGCCAACATGCTGAACTCCTGGTACGAGCGCGACACGGACGCCCTCATGTTCCGGACGCGCAACCGGCCGATCCCGGCGGGGCGGCTCGATGCGTGGAGCGGATTCGCCGCGGGGCTCGCCCTCGGCGCTTTCGCGATCCCGATCCTGGCGCTCGCGATCAACCCGTTGACCGCCCTCCTCGGGATGATCGCGCACGCCACGTACGTCTGGGCCTACACGCCGCTCAAGCGGGTGACGCCGCTGGCGCTCGAGGTGGGGGCCATCCCCGGCGCGATCCCGCCGCTGATGGGCTGGACCGCGGGGACCGGGTCCCTCGCCGTCCCCGGCTGGTTCCTCTTCGGCCTCCTCTTCTTCTGGCAGCTCCCGCACTTCCTCGCGATCGCGATCTACCTCGAGGAGGACTACCGGCGCGGCGGCCTCGACGTGCTCACGGTGCGACGGGGCGCGCTCGCGGCGTCGCGGCGCATCGCGCTGTACACGGTGGCCCTCGTCGCGCTGTCCCTCTCGGCCCAGCCCCTGGGGATCGCCGGCACCGCCTACACGGCGGCGGCCGCGATCTTCGGCGCGGGATTCCTGATCCTCGCCCTGCGCGGCGCGAAGGACGCGATCGAGGGCGCGTGGGCACGCCGCACGATGCTCTACTCCATCGTGTGGCTGACGGCCGTCCTCGCTGCGCTCGTCCTCGACGCGCGGTAGCCCCCTGATCGAGTCGATCGTCCTCCGCCACGCTGTGCCCGTCGGCGGGCGCGGACGCGTCGTCCCCGGCGATCTTCTCCGCCTGCGCCCGGCGGTCGTGATGACGCACGACAACACGTCCGCCGTGAAGGAGCGCTTCGACCGGCTCGGGGCCAAGCGCGTCGTCGAGCCGGACCGGTGCGTCGTCGCGCTGGACCACGACGTGCAGAACCGGTCGGAGGAGAACGTCGCGAAGTACGCGGCGATCGAGCGGTTCGCGCGGGATCAGGGGATGCGCTTCCATCCGGCCGGCTCGGGGATCGGCCATCAGCTCATGCTCGAAGCGCTTCACGTGGTGCCCGGGGCCCTCGCGGTCGCCGCCGACTCCCACGCGAACACCTACGGGGCGCTGGGCGCGCTCGGCACGCCGATCGCGCGATCGGACGCCGCCGGGCTCTGGGCGACGGGCGAGATCTGGTGGGAGATGCCCGAGATCGTCCGTGTCGTCCTCGAGGGGACGCTCGCCCCCGGAGTCACGGGGAAGGACGTCATCCTCTCGCTGTGCGCCCTCCACCCCGACGACGTCTTTCAGAAGGCCGTGGAGTTCGACGGGCCCGGGATCGCCGGGCTGGCGATGGACGACCGGATCACGATCGCCAACATGACGACCGAGTGGGGTGCCGTCGCCGGCGTCTTCCCCGTCGATGCCGTCACGCGCGCGTGGATCGCAGAAAGGGGTCAGGCACCGTTTCGCGAGAGCGAAACGGTGCCTGACCCCTTCCGATCCGCGACGATCACGCTCGATCTGGGGGCAGTCGAGCCGGGCGTGACCGGCCCCGACACGCTCGCCCGCTCGACGCCGCTTCGCGAGCTCGCCCGCGAGAAGGTCCCGATCCACAAGGCCTACCTCGTCTCCTGCGCGAACGGTCGGCTCTCGGACCTCGAATCGGCAGCCGCCGTCCTGCGCGGGCGCCGCGTGGCCGAGGGTGTCGAGCTGTACGTCTCCGCCGCCTCCGCGAACGTCCAGCGTGATGCCGAGCGCTCGGGCGCCTGGCAGGCGCTCCTCGACGCGGGCGCGATCCCGCTCCCCTCGGGATGCGGGCCGTGCATCGGGCTCGGCGCCGGTTTGCTGCGCGCCGGCGAGACCGGCATCTCCGCGTCCAACCGGAACTTCAAGGGGCGCATGGGATCGAAGGACGCGCGCTGTTATCTCGGAAGCCCCGCGATCGTCGCGGCGTCGGCGCTCGCGGGGCACATCGACGGGCCGGCGACCGAAGCTCGACCCGCGCTCGCTCCGAGAATCGAACGACATCCGGCTCTCGCATCGAGCGATCGTGACGATGCCGGGGGTCCTCCGCTCGGGACGATCACCGGACGTCTCGTCGTCGTGCTCGTGGACGCGATCGACACCGACGCGCTGTGCCCGAAGGAGCTGGTCTATCGCGACGATGCCTCGAGCGAAGCGCTCGCCGCGGGCGTCCTCACCACCGTCGCTCCCGGACTCGCGGCGCTGCTCCGTCCGGGCGACGTGCTCGTCGCGGGATCGCGCTTCGGTGTGGGCTCGAGCCGCGAGCAAGCCGCGGGAGCCCTTCTCGCCGGCGGCATCGCCGCCGTCGTCGCCGCGAGCCTCTCGTCCGTGTTCCGCCGCAACGCCCTCAACAACGGCCTCCCCGCGATCGAGTCGCCGGATCTCGTCGCGATGCTCCGCGAGCTTGCGCTCGGCCCCATCGCGGTGACCTCCGACACGATCACGGTCGATCTCGACCTCTCCACCGCCACCGTGCGCGGCCGGGTGGCTCGTATCCAGCCGCTTCCCCCGGTCGCGCGCGCACTGCTTTCGGCCGGTGGGCTCGACGGCTACCTCCGGGGCCGCATCCCATGAGCCGGACCGTGGTCGTTCTCCCCGGAGACGGCATCGGGCGCGTGGTGATCCCCGAGGCGCTCCGGGTCCTCACCGCCGCCGGGTTCGAGGCCAACCTCGTCGACGCCGAGATCGGATGGTCGTGCTGGCGGCGCGACGGCGATCCGCTCCCCGGCCGGACGATCGCGCTGCTCGAGCAGCACCGATGGGCTCTGCTGGGCGCGATCACGTCCAAGAGCCGCGCCGATGCCGAAGCCGATCTTCCGGACAACCTGCGCGGCACCGGTCATCCGTACCGCAGCCCGATCCTGGCGCTGCGCCAGCGCTTCGGCCTGGACGTGTGCCTGCGACCCTGCGCGAGCTTCCCCGGGAACCCCGTGAACTTCGTGCGACGCCACGCCTCCGGCCGCGTCGAGGAGCCCGCGCTCGACCTCACCGTCTTCCGGCAGAACACCGAGGACGTCTACGCCGGGGTCGAGTGGCTCGATCCGCCGCCCGGCGTGCGCGCGGCGCTCGCGACGCACCCGCGCTTCGCGCCCTTCCTCGGGACTCCGGGGAGCGACCTCGCCGTCGCGGCGCGCATCGTCACGCGCGACGCCTCGCGGCGGATCGTCGACGCGGCCTTCCGCTACGCCGCGGGCCGCGGCAAGGACGCGGTCGTCCTCGCCGAGAAGCCCAACGTCCTCCGCGAGACGTCGGGGCTCGTCGAGGAGGCGGCGCGGGAGGTGGCGGCGCGCTATCCCGGCATCACCCTCCGCTCGATGAA
>Ga0310888_10000122_pt1 | contig 14696 bp, 14 predicted proteins | sample T20D1metaG_FD_202510 | JGI IMG/M metagenome (GOLD analysis project Ga0310888, IMG submission 202510) | Lab incubated soil microbial communities from West Virginia University Organic Research Farm, Morgantown, WV, United States - T20D1 | ecosystem: Environmental > Terrestrial > Soil >...
AACCACTTCAAAGAAGTGGTCGACGAAGTCAACAATGCTCGCGTCTGGGCGGGCTTCCACTTCCGCTTTTCGCAAGAGGATGGGTCGAAGCTGGGCCGGAAGGTTGGTCGCTTCGTGGTCAAGAACTTCTTCCAGCCGCTGGACTGAGCGTCAATCTCCATGACGGCACACTCGCGGTCCACCCTCCTGGCCGTGAGTGTCGCCGTGCGGGACTCAGGCGCTCGGCGAGCCGTGACTCGAGTGAACGGTCGAATTAATCCGTTTATCTGCATTAACGGATGCAATGGAGTATGCTGGGAAGAATTCCACGTTTCTGAGTCGAGCTGATATCGGAGCAGGAGTATGTCGATTGAGATTGGAGAGATTGAAGCGATTTTTCGGTATCCGGTGAAATCCATGCGCGGCGAGCCCCTCGAGGACGCCACGTTGGGCTGGCATGGCCTCGACGGCGACAGGCGCCTCGCCTTTCGTCGGCTTGACGAGCGCGGCGGGTTTCCTTGGCTGACTGCGGGCAAGCTTCCGGACCTTGTCCTCTTCACCCCGCAACGTCGTGAAGACGGGAATGGCGAAGGCCTGCCGACACACGTCCTGACACCCGATGCGGAAGAGATGCCCGTGTTCGCAGATGCACTCGCGTCGGAAGTTGGGCGCCGCTACGGGAGTTCTGTGCAGATGATGCATTTAAGGCACGGCGTCTTCGACGACGGGAGCATTTCTGTGATCACCTCCGACACTGTCCGTGAGATCGGCCGGCTTGCGGGAACGAACGCCGACGTCCGACGATTTCGTCCGAATATCGTTGTGCGATCCACGCGCACAGTCCCTTTCGAGGAGAATGAATGGTTGGGCGGCGTGCTCATGTTCGGCGAAGGGAATGATGCACCAGCCGTCACCGTCACGATGCGGGACGCTCGCTGCGCGATGGTGAACATCGATCCTGACAGAGGGAGCCTGTCGCCAGAAATACTGAAGGCAATAGTTCGTGGAAACCAGAACAACGCGGGGATCTACGGCACGGTGACGCGGGTCGGCAAGCTGGCTGTCGGACAAACAGTCGTCCTTCACCGGTAACGACGGCAATCTCACTCTGGGCTTCAGCGCTAGACGGTCTGGTGCGAGATCTCTTTCAAGACCTGCAGTTTGGTCCGATCGTCGAAGAAGACCTTCGCCCAGGACAGCACAGGAATTCCACCGGGCGGCTCGACTACTTCACCACAGCATATTTTCACAGGCCCGAAGACTTCCGGGCAGAAGTCCACGACGCTGGCCTGCTGGTTGATGGGCGACGCTGAACGCTCCCGAATCGAAGCGGGAGCAACTGGTGCAGGAGATGGCGAATGACTGGTTCCGCTACTTATTGCAGTACCAGCCGGCGGCATTCCTCTCGCGGATTCACGTACCAATCCTGGCGCTCAACGGCGCGGTGGATCGCCAGGTGCCTGCCGATGAAAACCTCTCGGCAATCAAGACCGCGCTCGCGCACAACGCGGACGTCACCATTCGTAAGCTTGACGGGCTCAATCACCTGTTTCAGACGGCCCGGACAGGGGCGATTGGCGAATACGCGGATATCGAGGAGACGCTCTCTCCCGTCGTGCTCAATATCGTAACCGAGTGGATCGAGGCCCGATTCAAGAGAAAGATCGTATTCATTGAATCCTCGCGGTTGCTTACGGCCTTTTTCCACGCCTCGGCGCTATCACGCCCGCGACGGCCCCAGCGCATCGCGACGTTTCACACACGAGCCTCACGGGATCGCCGATGCGGATTGTGCCGGCGCGGACGACGTCGGCGTTGAGCGCCAGTTGATTGCCGAATCGCCGCACGATATCGCGCAGCACTTCTGGGTGGACCTGCAACGTGTCGGGATCCACGGTCGTCATATGGCAGCGTCCGCGCAGGGAGTCCAGCCGCACGATCGCGTCGCCGATGTATAGCTGGGCGCCGGGCCAGTCGCGCTCAGCCAATCCATCGACGCCGCTGATGAGGATGTTTGGACGCAGGCGCCGGATGTCGCGCCCGAACGCGGCAACGGCGCCGTCGGTCGCGACGAGCAACGGCAGGATGTCGAAGCGATCGAGGCCGTCCCATGCCTCGAGCCAGGCGTCGGCGCCCGCGGCCCCTCTCACTAGCGCCAGGGCTTCGGGTCCGTGCCACGGATGTCCATCGATCAGCGGGCCATCGTCGGGATGGAGCGTTCCGCGCAGACCGAGCAGCCGGTACTGCCGCCGTGCTGTGCGTACCCCTTCAGGGCCTCGCACACGCACGAGACGGTCGCCGGGAATGCCATCGGGCCCAATGAACGCCGACGATAACGGTTCGCCGGCCAGTGACTTCACCGGGTAGCGCCAGAGTCCGGTCACTTGAAGTGCCATTTGCAGTGGGATTCCGGCGGGCGCGGGAGTGTGACAAATGATCGATTCGTCACAACACGCGCGTGCCGGCATCTCAAGGGGGAACCGGAACAAATCCGACAAGGAGCATGAAGATGCCAGAACCCAAGACCGCCGAAAGCAAGCACATTGCCTGTGCCGACGTCGTGCCCGACTGTACTTTCACCGCCAGCGCCGCGACGGAGGAGGAGCTCCTGAAGAAAGTGATCGCCCACGCCAAGCACGCCCATGGCATCACTGAGGTCACACCGGATTTGGCGGAGCAGGTCAAAGCGGCGATCAAGAGCCGTTGATGCAGTGAGCACAGCCGTCCCCGCCGCAGAACCGAGCGATGAATGGCTCGCCGCACAGGCCGCGGCCGGGGACGCGTCTGCCTTCGAGGTCATCGTCGGACGGTATCAGCAGCGTGTCTTTCGCCTGGCGTGCCGTCTCACCAGCGAGACCGATGCGCCCGATGTGCTGCAGGAGACCTTCCTGTTGGTCTACCGTCACCTGCCGTCATTTCGTGGCGAGTCGCGGTTTAGCACGTGGCTCTACCGCATCGCGAACAACGCCGCGCTCATGCATCGCCGGGCGCGTGCGCGCCGCCCTGCGGAATCGCTCGAAGTGTTCCTGCCACGGTTCGATGCGCAGGGCATGCTCGCGGCGACTCCTGCCGAACTACAGGTCGCGGCGTGTGCCGAGGAGCTGCTGGACCGGGCGTTCCTCGCCGAGAAGGCGCGCGAGGTCCTTGCGCGGTTGCCCGATCTGTATCGCGATGCGTTCGTATTGCGAGATCTCGAGGAGATGTCCACCGCCGATGTGGCGCGCGCACTGGGCGTGGAGCCTGCGACCGTGCGACAACGCGTCCATCGCGCCCGCTTGATGATGCGCGGTTATCTCAGCGATCTCGCCGGAGTGAAACCATGAAAGCGATCACGTGCGCAAGTGGCGTCGAGCTGCTTGCTGATTATCTGGAGGGAGCGCTGTCCGCCGACGTGTCTGCGGCGCTCGAGGCACACGTCGCCGGATGCCCGCGATGCGTCGCGTTTGTCGCGTCCTACCGCGATACACCGCGCATCCTGCGCGAAGCGACCGCGGCCACGCTACCTGCTCACGTCGAGGCATCGCTCAAGGCCTTCCTGCGTGACAGGACGACCGCCTTCAAATTCTCGTGAGGTCATCGATGAACGACAGTACTTTTTTGCGCGCGTGCCTGTTTGCGTCGATCGCTACCGTGTCCATCCTTGCTCAGCAGCCAGATTTCTTCGCGGAGAGCGATGCGTACGAGAGGTTCATGGGGCGATGGAGCAGGCGACTCGCACCCCTGCTCGTGAAGTTTGCGTCTGTCGACGAGGGGGATTCGGTCCTCGACGTTGGATCGGGGACTGGCGCCCTCGCGTTCGCTCTCGCGGAGGCGATCCCGTCAGTCCGCGTCACCGGCGTCGATCCGTCAAGCGCGTACGTCCGTTATGCGCAGGCGCGCACGCCTGGCGATCGACTGCGTTTTTCCGTGGGTGACGCGCGGGCGATGGAGTTTGCCGATGCGAGCGTCGACAAGACCCTTTCCCTTCTGGTCATCAACTTCATCCCCAACCCAGGGATAGCCCTGCGAGAGATGATCCGGGTCACACGACCTGGTGGTGTGGTCGCCGCAGCGGTTTGGGATTATGGCGAAGACATGGAGATGCTTCGCGTGTTTTGGGACGAAGCCGTCGCCCTCGATTCAACGATTGCCGCTCGCGACGAGCGGAACATGCCGCTGTGCAGGCAAGGGGAGCTGGCCGCACTGTGGCGGGCGAATGGACTGCAGCGCGTCGAGGAAGCACCAATCACCATCGAGTTTTCCTTCGCGTCATTCGACGACTACTGGCGCCCTTTCCTTGGTGGCCAGGGCCCGGCAGGTGCGTACGCGGCGTCACTGTCCGAGCCTCGGCGTGCCGCGCTCGAGGCCAGGCTCCGTGGCCGGCTGCTCGGCACACGCCAGGACGGGCCATTCAGACTGCACGGCCGCGCGTGGGCGGTGAAGGGCGTTGTACCGGCCCGCTAGATCGCACAGACGTGACGATCGTCAATGAACAATTCTCCGCCACGACCTGGTGAGTCGAGCGCCGATGAACGCGCGACGCCACATGCAAGAAATATCGTCGGTGTGTTTGTGTTTGATGATGTCGAAGTCCTGGACTTTGCAGGCCCGTTCGAGGTGTTCTCTCGAACGCGCCGTATAGCCGGTACCGACTCGCGACGGACCGAGGATGCAGCACCATTTCAAGTCGTGACAGTGGCACGAACGAATGATGTCGTCCGCGCGACCGGCGGGTTGCGAATCTTGCCGCATTGTGGCTGGGCCGACGCGCCGCTGTTCGACATCCTGGTGGTGCCCGGCGGGTTTGGCACCCGTTCGCTGATGCACGAACGGGCGACGCTCGCCTGGATACAGTCAGTGGCGTCGAAGGCGCGTGTGGTGGCGTCGGTCTGCACGGGGGCTCTGCTCCTCGCCCAGGCCGGCCTTCTCACTGGTCGTCGCGCGACGACCCATTTTGCGGCGCTTGATCTGCTGGCGTCTCTCGACGCGTCCATTCAGGTTGAGCGCAGCGCTCGCGTGGTTCACGACGGCATCGTGTCGTCCGCCGGCGTTTCCGCGGGCATCGACATGGCGTTCGATGTCGTCGAGCGCATCTGCGGTCAGGACGTCGCCGACGAGACCGCGCACTACATCGAGTACCGGCGTCATTAGCGCGACGGCTGACGCGCCTCGCGTCGGCACGCCCGACGGTCGCGTTCCTCCTCCGCTCCCTCGCACGGCCAATTTGCCTGGGCCAGTCCAAAAATTGAACCGAATCAATCCGATCGTTGTACTTCCGAGGAAGTTTTCCTGCGCGTACTTTCGAGGGTCATCGAAACTCGATCGGAGATGACTATTGATTCGCGCATCTGGAAAGCTTGTTGCTCTATCGGCGGTTGCGCTGGGCGTCGGTGCTACATTCGTCGTGACCACATCCGCCACGGCGCTGGCGTATCCCATCAGACCAGCGGTCCCGCCGAACACGTCGCTCGATCGCGTCCGCGTGCTCGATCCTGTTCTTCGGTCCGCCTTTGATCGAGGCGTGAGCCGATCCCCGACATTCGTCCGGCTGGTCGCACACCTGCAGCAGTCGGACCTGATGGTGTATCTGGTGCCAGGCACCTGTCCGGGTCTTCATGTGGACGCCTGTCTCGTGTCCGTCAACCAGCAGGGCAGATACCGTTACATCCGTATCAATTTCGTTCTGATCCGGCGCGCAGAAGGGACGGCGCTCTGGCGGTCGGCGGTAAAGCTGGCCGCGCAGATCGGCCATGAATTGCAACACGCCGTCGAGATCGCGGATGAGCCGTCGGTGGTGGATGGGGCGTCCCTCGGTAGAATGCATCAGCGAAACGGAGCGCACGTGAATCACGTCGGCTATGAAACGGATGCGGCGCTCAAGGTTGCTGACGTCGTCTTGAGAGAGGTGATACGCAACGTGCGAACCCGTTGATCGCCGGCTGCGCCACTACTTTTCGATCACCTATTTAGGCCAGGTCAGCGCGAAGGCGCAGGTGATGAGTGACGTCAGAGCAGGTGCATTCAAGTACGAGAGCATGGAGCACAAGGATCTGCGATCAGCCTCAGTAGCGCTATTCGAAAATGAACGACACGAACATCAGCCGGCCGTCGCGCTGGATCTGCATGGTCACGGGTGTCCCGGGCGCGAGCGATTTCACGCTGTCGCGCAATCCGTCGAGCGTCGTGACGCGGCGGTTGTTGACGCTGCGAATGATGTCCTTGGCCACGACCGGCACGTCGCTGGCGGCGCTGGCGGCGCGCGCGACGACGATGATGCCGTAAGGATCGCGCAGGCCCGTCGCGGACGCGGCCAGCGTCGCGTCGATCTCGACGCCGATGATGCCGAGCTCGGCCACCAGGTTCTTCGTCGGATCCGAGATCGACGACACCGAATCGAATTCGCTGCGTTGCTCGATCGGCTTGACGCTGATACTCAGCTGCGCTTCACCGCGGATCACGACCAGTTGCACGTTGGTCGGCGTGTCCCTCAGCCGGAAGTTGTAGCTGACCGTCGGCAGGTTCTCGGCGACTTGCCCGTCCACCGACGCCAGAATGTCGCCGACCGCGAGGCCGGCCGCGGCGGCGGGACCGTCGGGCCACACGTCCGAGACGATCACGCCGCTGTCTCTCGACAATCCGAGCGACGCCGCCATCGTCGGCGTGATGGTCTGGATGCTCATGCCGATCTCCTGCTTCCGCAGGTGACCGTACTGCCGCAGCTGGCGAAAGACGGTGCGCGCGGTGGCGCTCGGGATCGCGAAGCCGAGGCCGTCGCTGCCTCCCGACGGCGACATGATGAACGTGTTGACGCCGACCAGTTCGCCGCGAATGTTGACGAGCGGTCCGCCGGAGTTGCCCGGATTGATCGGCGCATCGGTCTGCACGTAGATCTGCGGTGAGTCCGGCGAAACCTGGCGCGCTACCGCCGAGACGAGCCCGTGCGTCAGGCTGTTGCGCAGTCCGTTGGGACTGCCAAATGCAAAGACCATCTCGCCCTGGCGGACCGTCGAGTACGTCGCCATCGGCAGCGCCGGCAACTTCAGCCCCTCGACTTTCAGTAGTGCCAGATCGATCTCGGTGGTCACGCCGACGACTTGCGCGGTGACGAGCCGCGTCTTGCCGGACAACGCCGTGGCCAGTGTGCCGTCGGCGCGATCGGCGGGCAGTACGATCTGGATGCGTCGCGCGCCGTTGATCACGTGCGCGTTGGTCATGATGTAGCCCTCGGCGTCGATCACGAAGCCCGAGCCAATCGACTGCTGCCGCCCGAGGACAGCCGCGGTCCCCGGCGGACCTTCCTGCGGACCAAAGCTGCTCACCAGGATCTGCACCACGCTCGGCCACACCTTGCGGGTCAGCGCATCGATCGATTCATTCAACTGCAGAAGCGGATCGGGCGTCGTTTGGCGCGGCACCGGTTGTGCGAGCGCGGTCGACGCGACGAGCAGCGAGCACGCCAGGATGGTTACTCGACGAGCGACTCCGTGCGTCGGACGGGATCTGGGCATGACTCGCACCTTCCAGTGTGCTACGATAAATCTCTTCTGTGTCGCGGGGTGGAGCAGTCCGGTAGCTCGTTGGGCTCATAACCCAAAGGTCGGGGGTTCAAATCCCCCCCCCGCAACCAATTATCAGAGCGCGTCCGCTGCTCAGCCGATTTCCAGTCCAACATCTCGTCGTCGATGACTGCCGCCGGTGGCAGGTCACGAAATACCGTCATGCCGTCGATCGAGTCGAAGCGGTTTGCGCGAGAATCTTTCGATTCGTGGAATCCTGGTAACTGTGGAGGCAGAGATCGTGCCGGTTCGGTGGTCTCCTTCGATCGCGAGGATCGAAGGAGCTCGATGAGGTGTCGCTGAGCGCTATTTGGGAGGAGCCAGCAGGCTTTCGATTGCGTTCCGAAACGCCTCAAAATTTTTTGAGCCGCGCAACATGCGCAGCGCTTTCACCTTTCCGTCTTTCGGCTCGGTCACTCCGAGAAAGAACATCGGCGTGCCATTCACTCCAAGCGCGTGCTCACATAAGTCGGATCGATTTCGGCAAAGGTATTCGCGGGCATGGCGGGCGCAGAAAGGACATTACGTCATCCGACGTAAGCGCGTCAGGAAGGCGACCTTAATGGACTGTCCACAAGCGGCGCCAAGAATCAGCTGGGTTCACTTTTGTTCGCACTCCGTCATGTCTCGTATTAGCTGTAAGTGTTCCTTTACAGGGCATGCGCGGTCTCCCATGAAAATCTGTAGTGATCCTGAAATTCCTTAGAGAAATGGTGTTTCTTCAGGTGGTTTTGGTTGAACGCGTGGTGGCCATGTGTTGAAACGTGACATGAGCATGAGAGCGGGCGACGCATCCAGTCACCTAAGTCGTTGGGAAATAGAGACTTAAATATGTGGTTGAGTTGGCCAATACATTGCTTTCTCCCACTGGTTGCTGCAGGCCATCACTCCCGCTCGTGGTTTAACCACCCTTGTTTTCGCGGTCATCGCGATCGGGGGCGGCGTGCTCCTTGGGATGTCAGGTTGGCCGCAACCTGATCGGACCCTCGAGTTCTCCGGTCTGATCCTGGCTGCGATGCTGATCGCGGCGCTCGCGGTGCAGCATTCATCGACGAAGAACTGGGCCACTGTGCCGCCGTCCTTCGTGATCGATTTCACGGCGCTGCTTCTGCTTGGTCCGAAGGCGGCGATGGTCGTCGCCACCGCCGGAGCCGTCATGCAATGGCTCACGGATTCGACGCGGCCACGTTCTGTCCGCGACGGGCTCTTCCACGGTCTCACCGTCGTCGCGGCGGCACAAACAGCAGGCTTGCTGCACCACGCTCTTGGCGGCACGATCGGCACGTTCGCGTGGCCGGCACAAGGACTGCCTATCGCGGTCGCGATCGCCGGATACTGCGTCGTGAAGAGCGCGTCGGCCGAGATCATCGTCCCGCTCGTCACGAGGCAACCGATCAATCGAACGTGGCCGATCGGCAGTCTTCCTGGCGCTCCCGGCTACTTCATCGCGGCCAGCCTCGCGGTTGGAGTCGCGGCGATCGTCAACCACCGGTTGTGGGAAGTGGCGACGGTGGCGGCCGTGCCGCTGTATTTCGCGTACCGCGCATACTCTGCGCACGTTATTCGAATCGACGAAGAGTACCGGCGTCGCGAGCTGATGGAATCCCTCGAGCAGGGCATGTCCGTCGTCGACAACGACGGCGTGGTCACGCTCTGGAACGATGGTCTCGAACGGCTGCTTGACTGTCCACGTGAGCGGGCGCTCGGTCGCTCGCTCGCGGCGGCGATGCCGGCGCTGGTCAAGACGCAGCTGCCTCTCGTGATCGCTGAAGTGCTAAGCACCAAGACGCCCCGGACCATTCCGGATCTTGCGCTGCCTGCCAGCGCGAAGGGCCTCACGCTCCAGGTGAAAGTCGTCCCCGTTGCCGGCGGCGCGACGCTGCTGTGGGACGACGTGACGGCGCGGACGCGCGCGGAACACGCGCTCAAGCGGAGCGAGGAGCGCCTCGCGCTCGCAGCGGAAGGCGCGAACGACGGATTGTGGGAGTGGGATCTTTCCAGCCAGGAGTTCTATTGCTCGAACCGATGGCGAGCGATGATGGGTCTGCCCGCATCCGCGAGCATCGGTCCCATTTCGCAATGGTTCGATCGTGTTCACGATGAGGACCGCGCCGATCTGAGGGCCGCGCTCGAGGCGCAACTGACCGGCAAGACCGACCAGCTGCAGCACGCACACCGAATGCGCCATGAGGACGGCACCTATCGGCGCTTTCTCTGCAGCGCTGTCGCCGTGCGCGGTGCCGGCCCGCGTTCCGTCCGCATCGCGGGATCGCTGACGGAGACGATCGAGCCCAGGATCATTCGTCAGCAGGCGCAAAACGCCGCATCGCTCGATCCGCTGACCGGCCTCTGCACCCGCGCGGTGTTCGTGGAGGAGCTCGGTCGCCGGCTCGAGAATTTCAAGCAGGGCCGCTTCGCCAGCCCGTTCGCGGCGCTCTATCTCGATCTCGATCGTTTCAAGGTGGTCAACGACAACCTTGGACACCTGGTTGGCGACGAGCTGCTCTCGGCGGTGTCGCGGCGCCTGGAGTCTTGTGTGAAGCCGGACGACTCGCTGGCCCGGCTGGGCGGAGATGAGTTCGCGATTCTCTTGAACGATCTCGGCAGCGCGAACCAGGCCAACGCGATCGCGTTTCGCATCCAGGAAGCGCTCAAAGCGCCGTTTTCAATCGGCGGGAGGGAAGTGTTCACGTCGGCGAGCATCGGCATTGCCTGCGGTCAGGCCCTCTACAACAACTCGGAAGAGATCATGCGCGATGCCGACACCGCCATGTATCACGCCAAGTCGCGCGGCAAGGCGCGTCACGAGATGTTCGATGCCGACATGCACGCGCGCGAGCTGGATCGAGTCGGCATGGAGACCGACCTGCGCCACGCCGTCGATACCAATGGCTTCGAGCTGCACTATCAACCGATTGTCCTGCTCGCCTCGAGGCGGTGCGTCGGTTTCGAATCACTGGCGCGATGGACACGCAACGGCAAGCCGGTGTCGCCGGCCACTTTCATACCGCTCGCCGAAGAACTCGGGATCATCGAGCCGCTCGGAACGTGGGCGCTGCAGGAAGCCTGCTCGACGTTCGCCGACTGGAAGCGGCGGTTCCCGGGCGCAAACCTCGACTACATCACGGTCAACGTGTCGAGCCGTCAACTGATGCAGCAGAACTTCCTCCGACTGGTCGAACAGGCGGTGCAGAAGTCGGGACTGAAGCCTTGCGACCTTCGTCTCGAAATCACCGAGACCGCGTTGATGGACAGCCCAGGCGAGGCCGCGAAGCTGCTCTGCGAGCTGCGCGAGTTCGGCGCGAAAATCTATCTGGACGACTTCGGTTGCGGTTACTCATCCCTGAGTCACCTGGCCAAGCTGCCTGTCGACGTGCTCAAGATCGACCGATCGTTCGTGAAAACGCTGCTGCAATCCGATCGCCCGGCTATCGTCGAGAGCATCCTGGCGCTGGCGCGCACGCTGAACACCGGCGTGGTCGCTGAAGGAATCGAGCACGAAGCGCAAGGACGCGAGCTGGAGCGGCTCGGTTGCACACATGCACAGGGGTACCTGTTCTCCCGTCCCGTGTCGACCACCGCCGCTGAGGAACTCATCGTCGCCAACCAGCCGCTTGGCCCAGGGAAAGATCAGCTCTCCGGCCAATTCGCCACCAAGGCACTGCAGGCTGAGTTCGACCACGCCTCTTCGACGTTCCAGTGGCCTCAGGAAGTGCTGACGCGATCCCAGGTGTAATAGGGACTTACTCCGCCGGCGATACGGCCGAGACGTCGGTGCGATCGAGCACGCGGCCAAGCATTTCGACCACGATGAGGCATTCCACGACCAGCACGCTCGTGATGATGGCGGACGGAATCACGACGACCAGGACGCCGCTGACATAATAGATACCGCCGGCGACGACGCTGGCCATCATCGTCGCCGGTACCAACGCAAACACGAGCGTCACGAGCACACCGGCCGTGGTGAACAGCCGCTGGCCGAGGTCATCAACGCCTCGCGACCTCGTGGCGCCGGTCGAAATCCAGGCCGGGAATAACACGGCCAGTCCATTCAGCACCGTCAGCTCGGCGAGGATCACTCCCGGCGCGAGCAACAGCGCGGCCATCATGTACGAGAGCCGATCCTGGACGAGGGGTTGCAGGAATCCCACGCGCAGGTTGCCGGCGAGCGCCGCGGCCCCGAGGATTAACAGCCACGCGATCGACGTGAGCATCACCGCCGGCGCCAGGATCTCGCCTCGCAATAACGTCGCGCCCGACAATGGCCATCCCTTGAGCATGGCAAGGTTGCCGAGGTCTTGACGCAGATCGTTTCGCGAAATCATCGGGCCAACCAGAACAGTGATCGCGACCAGCACCAGGCAAAGGACCGCGGCCACGGTCGCAATCCCGTTGCGGCGGCTGGCGAAGCTGGCCAGGAGACCCAGGCTGATCACCATGGGCACCAAACGAATCAACACTCGCAGTGACGCGTATCGCCCGACCATGATCAAGTTCTTCCACACGATGGCGGTCTCGAGACGGCCGGTCGACGCCAGCGCAAACGGCGTCGCCGCGGCGCCTCTCACGCGCGGCTGCGCGCGAGCCGGGTTTTCGCTCGGTCGCTTCTCTGCGATTAACGCCGCGTTTTCTTCGAACGCCGTGTCCGCCCTCAACACCCAGAGGTAATTGATGATCAGCACAGCGAGCGCGCCGGGGAGCGCAGTCAGATAGGCCGTGGTCGTCGCGGCCAGGGGCACTCGGGTGAGGGCTCGAAACGGCCACAGGATCCAGGCCACGGGGCCGCTCGACACGAGACGATCGAGTCCATCGAAGAACGCCTGCGGCGCGCCCCTTGTGATCAGCCACGACCAGTTGCCATAGATCGTTGCGGCGACGATCGCCACGGCGACGCAGACGATCGCAACCGGAGCCCACTTCGAGATCCCGGCGATGCCGCGTTGGCGCAGGCCTTCTCGGTAAAGGGAGACGCCGGTGAAGTAAATGCGGCAGGTCATGAGGATCAGCCAGAGACCCGTCAAAAACTTCCAGCTGTTACTGAATGAGGTCGGCCTCATAAACAGCGTGGCCATGGCGCTGCCGAACAGGAGGCCGAGCTGAGCGCGGAGCAGACGATACTGCAACAACTGCCGCCGGGTAATCGGAGCGGGAAACAGGAACTGGACTTCGGAAGGCGAGAAGCGCACGGCGCTTCCGGCCGCAGGCAGGATCCAGACGAGCGCCGCGAGCAGCAGCAGTAATGATGCCGCGCCCAGCTCCAGTGGCCCGGCGGCGCGTGCGAAATTCGCCGCCGCCGCCGCGCCGCCGCGGCCGCGCGAGAATCCCGGGTTTCGGAGAATCGCAAAGTAGCCGATGTAAGCGATTCCGGCAATCGACCCGACCAGGTATCGCGGCTGCTTGAGCCGGGCGAGCCGCACGCGAATGCGGTTCTTGGCTTGCCAGAACGTCAGCGACGCCAGCGTCGAGAGCATCAGGACTCCCGGCCGGTGACGGCGAGAAAGATCTGCTCCAGCGATGATCCCGCTCCCGCCGCCTGCGCTGACAACTCCGCCATCGTCCCGTCGCCGACCTTGACGCCGCGATCGATGATCACGATGCGGGAGCAGATTTCTTCGACGAGGTGAAGCAGGTGTGAAGACACGACGATGGCCGCGCCACTGCGGCCGCGCGCCACGATGGTCTGTTTCATCTTGCGAATGCCGAGCGGATCGAGGCCGGTGAGCGGCTCGTCGAAGAGCAGCGCCTTCGGGTCGTGGATCAGCGCGCAGGCGATCGCGACTTTTTGTTTCATGCCGCGCGACAGCTCCCCGGGCAGCGCGTGTTCCTTGCCGGTCAGCTCGAGCTCGGCCAGTAGCGTCTTAGCCCGCGGCTCCATGTCGGCGACCTGATAAATGCGCGACACCAGCCGCAGGTGCTCGGTCACGGTGAGGTACTCAAAGAGCTGTGGCTCGTCGGCGATGAAGGCGAGCTGCTGCTTCGCCTCGACCGGGTTGGCGACGATGTTCCGGCCGTCGATCGTGATCGCGCCTGCCGTGGGCGCGTGGATGCCGGCGATCGATCGCAATGTCGACGTCTTGCCGGCGCCGTTGGGGCCAATCAATCCCACGATTTCGCCCGCAGCGACGTGGAATGAGAAATCCTTCACTGCCGTGAAGTCGCCGTAGGTCTTGGTCAGCCGCGCGACATCAATCATGGAGAGAGGTTAACTTGGATCAGCTAAAATCTGGGGATGCTGCTCGCCGCACTCCGAGCATGCGGGCCCCTGGTGCTTGCCATGTGCTCGGTTACGCGGATGGCATCGGCTCAATCGCCGACGGCCGGCGCGGACGTCGACACTGTGTCGCGGTACGTATGGCGCGGTGTTCCGTACAGCGATGGCGCAACCGTGCAACCCTCAGTCTGGAAATCCTTGCACGGGTTGACCTTGAGCCTTTGGTCGAACCTCGTGGTGGCCGACCGCATCGATCGCGGCCACTTCAATCACCTGTTCGTCGCGGCGATCTATCGGACCGACGCCGGCCGATTGACCATCGAGCCTGGCGTCCAGGCGTGGCACACCAAGGCCTTCGGTGAGACCGCGGCCGTCACTACCGCGGAAGGCCTGGTCCGCGTCTCCGGCGACGTTGGTGCGTTGCAGATCTTTACGAATCACACCGTCGACCTGCAGGCGTATCGCGGCGCGTATATCGGAGACGCCGGGTTGGGTCATCGTCACGCGATTGGTCGCCGAACCGAACTCGTTACGCAACTCGCCGTCAGCTGGGCGACGGCGCGCTATAACAGCGCCTATGTCGGGGTGGCGAAGAGTGCGATCAACTATGCCTCGCTCAGCGGGCAGGTGGCGATTCGCCTTGATGACCACTGGTCATTGCGCCCACACGCGGAGTGGCAACCCATTATCGACGCGGCGATTCGCCGCGCCTTGCAGTCGAAAGGGTTCTTCATTGCGGGTGTTGCCGTGAGTCTCGTCGATTGACGGGAACGGACACCAACTCGCATCGTGTTAGGCGTACGCCGGCTCGATCTTCGCCGGGTCGGCCACGGCGTCCAGGAAGCTCGTAAACACCTCGAGCGCCCTGGCCAGGTCGGCTTCGGTATGCGCCACTGACATCAGCCACTGCTCGTCGAGGCCCGGCGGCAGCAGAAGCCCGCGGTTGACGCCCCAGATCCATTGTGCGA
>Ga0310888_10000128_pt1 | contig 14629 bp, 11 predicted proteins | sample T20D1metaG_FD_202510 | JGI IMG/M metagenome (GOLD analysis project Ga0310888, IMG submission 202510) | Lab incubated soil microbial communities from West Virginia University Organic Research Farm, Morgantown, WV, United States - T20D1 | ecosystem: Environmental > Terrestrial > Soil >...
ACGCCGACGGCGCGCGGATCTCCGGGTTGTCCGACCACGAGCCCGGTGTTGCCGGGCGCGGCCGTGAGGAGTTCGAAATAGTCCTTGTCGAGGAGATTACGCGACCAGAGATACACCGACCAGCCGCTCGACGCACGGAAGCCGACTCGAGTATTCACGAGGGAGTATCCGTCGACGAACAGGTACTTCGACGCGGTCGGACTCGACGAGAACGACGAACGATAGCTGGTGTCGATGGCTCCAAAGAAGAAGCCCGGCACTCCAAGCACGTCTCGTGGATGCGCGTACTCGCCACCGAGTGAATAGGCCCACTTCGAAATGCCGGGAAGCACTGAGCCCGAGATGTCCTTGACCTGTGGTCCGCCTGTGTCCTCGAGCGGCGGAGGCGCGTCCGGGAAAGACAGATACGTTCCGTCGGTGTAGGTCACCGCGGAATAGAGCGAGACGCGATTGCCAACCCGCACGTTACCGTCGAACTCGAGGCCGCGGACTCTCACCTTTTCTGCGTTTGCGAGATAGCCACGCAGCACGCCGACGCCGGCGTTGACGACCTGCGCCTGAAAGTCCTTGATCTCGGTGTTGAACGCGGTCACGTTTGCCGTCACGCCGCGAAACGGCTCCGTCTTGATCCCGAATTCGACGTGGCGCTCGTCCTCCGGCTTGACCACTGCTGCCGACAGCACCGGCTGGTCCGCAGTATCCGCCGGCACGCCATTCAGGTTCAGTCCAACGGACTTGAAGCCGGTGGCATATGTCGCGTACGCGTTGACGGCGTTGGTCACCCGATAGGCAACGGTCAACTGCCCCGACAGGTTCGTGTCGTCGACGTCCGCCTGGTACGACTGGGGCGCCAGGATCGACCGCTGCAGCGCAATCAGCGCCGGATTGGTCGTCTGCAGCCCGCCGAACACCTGTTGGTCGAAATCGACGGACTTCTTGTCGTAGTTCAACCGCAGTCCTGGAAGCAGGCGCAGGCGATCCGTCAGCGAGAGCTCCACCTGTCCGAAGACGGCTGCGCTCGTGTTGCGGAACTCGAGGAACTGATTGAAGCCGTAGCCGTCGAGCAGGCCGGTCGTGTTCGCATTCGCGCTCGGCGCGAGCAGGAAGCGCGCCGCCGCGGACCCCTGTTCCTGCTTGAACGCCGGATCGGAGTCGATTCCCTGACGGAAGACAAACGCCCCTACGACAACGTTCGCGCGCGAGGAGAGGTCACCGGCGTAGCGGACTTCCTGCGTGAACTGCCGCTGCCGCGAGGGGGCAGCGGAGACGGTGGTGATCGGGAGGCCGATGAAATCGCGATCGTTCGACGGATTCCAGTGCCAGTAACGATACCCGGTCGTGGATGTCAGGCGGCCGCGGCCAAGCTTCCATTCGATGTTCAGCGCGCTGCCGCCAAGGTCCTGATACGACCGCAGCGGCGTGTCTACATCCGTTAGACGATCGAACGCATTGAGGCTGGGAGCCGTGTAGCCCAGGTCAGCCGCGATCTGCGGATACTGCCGGTTCGCGGCGCGCAGCGTCGGAACGACACCGGCGACCACCTGCGTGTAGCCCTGCGGCCGCTGACGGCTGTGATCGGTGGTCCAGGACACCGCAATGCGGTCCGACGGCGCAAACAGGAGCTGCCCACGGAGCCCGAGATTGTCGAGGTCGTTCACCTTCGTGTTCGTCGTTACGTTCGTGACGAGACCATCGCGCTGCGTGCCGGAGAACGACAGCCGTCCGGCGACCTTACCGAACAGCCGTCCCGACGCCGACGCCTTCGCCTGAACGAAGCCCAGGTCGCCGAGATTGATCTCCGCCTCTGTCTCGCGCGAGAAGGTCGGACGACGAGTCGTGACGTTGATGGCGCCGGCAGTCGTGTTCTTGCCGAAGAGCGTGCCCTGGGGACCGCGCAGAACCTCGATGCGCTCGACATCCAGAAAGTCGAGCGTGGCAGCCGCGGGCCGCGCGTAGAAGACACCATCGATATACAGGCCCACGCCGGGCTCGATGCCGTCGTTCGTCAGGCCGTACGGGGCGCCGAGGCCGCGGATGTTGATCGACGAATTGCGGGGGTTGGTCGAGTAGAACTGCACCGTCGGCACCAGTTCCTTCAGGCGATTCACGTTGAACGCGCCGGCCTTTTCGACCAGATCTCCGTCGACGACGGACAACGGGATCGGAACTTCCTGGGCCACTTCTTCGACACGGCGGGCCGAGACAATGACGCCCTCGTTCAGCCGTGCGGGCGTCAGCGTGATGTCGACCGCCGTGGCCTGCCCGGCAGCGAGGGCAACGCGGCGGACGCTGGTTTCGAACCCGTCGAGCGTCACCTCGACCCGATACGGCGCCGGTGCCAGCCCTTCGACGGCATACGCTCCCTGCGCATCCGTGACCAGTTCAATCGCGGCATTGGAGCCGTCGCTGATCACCTTGACGACCGCTCCGGGAATCGCGGCTCCGCTGGCGTCCTTCACCTGGCCGGCGAGGCGCCCAGGAGACGTTTGCGCAATCGCCGTCGTGGCAAGCGCCATCAGTCCCAGGAGCAGGACCATCCGATTGAGTACACGAGACATGAGTGTTTTCCCCTCTTCAAATGTGTGAAGTGAACTGAACCACCGCGGAAAGCGCCGACCAGGGAGCGGTGGAAGAGGGGACTTACTGAACTGACCGTCTTCTCACCGTGCCATCGCCGGCCTGGTACACACGCAGCGACACACCGCTGGCGCGCAGCAACAGACCCGACAACAACACAGAGAGAGCGATCTCATCCGCAGGTAAATATCTATAGTTTGACTAGGAGTTTCCTGTCAAGTGCGGCTTCGACGAGAGAAGCTGGTGCGGGAGCGGGCGTTGAGGCCGGCGAGCGTGGTGTTATCGAGGATATGCGCGGTGGCGTCGCGCACTTCCTTCATCGCCAGTCGGACGCCGCAGGTGTCCTCGTCCAGGCATTCATCGCACTTCCGGTAGGCGGTCTTGCTCACGCAGGGAATGAGCGCCAGCGGCCCTTCCAGAATGCGAATGATCTCGCCAACGGTGATATCCCCGGGCTTTCGCGCGAGGACATAGCCGCCGCCGCGACCCAGTTTGCTTTGCAGGAGGCCATGGCGCGTGAGCTCGAGCAGGATCGCCTCGAGAAACTTCTTCGGCAGGCGCTGCCGCTCGGCCAGCTCCGATGCCTGAATCGGCCGCTGGCCGGCATCCTCGGCGGCGAGCTCCAGCATCGCCTTGAGGCCGTACTTCGATTTCTTCGACAGCACGGAATTAGTCTAGCTGATTGATAGGTTAATCAAGTTTCGGACAAGCCTCGGTGGATGGTCCGGCTAAAGCCGGACACTACGTGGGGAGGATCTGCAGCGTCAGCGAAGGAAGATCAATCCCGTCCACGACTGCGCTCCACGACTCTCCCGCCGCAATCAGCTTAGATTCGGTGAGCGTTCCCGAGCTGACAAGCTCGCCGGCGGAGAGCGGCTCATCGGGCATGCGGCGCGAGATGGCCGCGGACAGTTCAGCGACGCAGAGCGCCGGGCTGCGCAGCGAGTTGCGTCCCGATCCTTCCTCGACCAGCTCGCCATTGCGCGACAGGCGGACCTTGAACTGCGCAAGCTGCTCGACGAGCGATGGAATCGCGGCCGTGTCGATCGCCCGTGGCTCTCCGACGACGAGCGCAGCGTGGAGGCCGAGGGCAGCAACGAAATCCGGCGGCTGAAACTTCCAGTCCGGGAAAACGCAATCGATGATCTCGAAGCCGAGCGCGATCCATTCGACACGAGCGAGCACGTCGGCGGGATCGGTGACTCCGTCGAGCGGCGCGCGCATCTTGAAGACGATCTCCGGCTCGATCTTCGGGGCACACATGCGCGTGATGTCGAGAGAGGCCGAATTGCCGTCGGCGCCACGCACGGTGTCGTCGTACATATGCGCCCAGACCAGCGTCTCCAGCTTGAGCGCGCGCCAGACGGCCTTGTTCGCGTAGCCGACCTTTCGCCCGACGATGGTCCGGCCGTCCGCGCGGCGCAGTCGCGCGATCTCCGCTTCGACGACGTACGCCGCTGACAGGTCGAACCCTGGATCGCTCGACGTCAGCGGAGCCGGCAGGATCTGCCGGCTCGCGTACGCGTCGATCAGCTCACGGGCAATGTCGGGAGGGTTCAGGGCCGGCACTCGAAGTTCGCTGCGTCTTCCGGATTGCCCTGCCCTTTGTACTGCGCATGCAGCGGATATGCGCAGAGCGGCCGGCTGCGGCCAGGGAACGCGCGTCCTGTTGCCGTGATGCTGTCGGGCGCAACCCCCTGCTCCACCCAGCGGACGACTGCGGACAGCGCATCGAAGGTATCGAGCGACGGCCCGCCGCCGCAGTGGCCAGCTCCCGGCACCATGTAGAGGCGACTGAAGTTCCGCACCTGCTCCGGCCCGCCGTTCGCCTTTGTCATCCGCTCGTAGTAATCAGCCGTGTCGAGCGCCGAGAACCACGGATCGCTGACGCCGTGCCAGAAGATCAGCTTTCCGCCGCGGCCCGAGAAGGTATTCAGGTTGGTCCATCGCGCCGTGGACGACAGCGCTTCCGACGGATCGGCCGTCGCACGCTCCGCCGCTTCGTCCACGTTCATGCCGACGCCGGCACCGCCGCCGCCGACAAGCTGGCCGCCGTGAAGCAGTCCGGCAATGCCTTGCGTGGACGAGATGCCCGCATCAAACAGGAAGCCTGGATACACCTGGCGCCCTTTCGAGTCCTTCGGTCCCGCGAACGCCTTCTCGAGCGTCGTGGCCTGCGCCATCGACAGGCAGCCGTCGGTCTTGTTGCCCTTGCAGACGAGCGTTTTTGGATCGAACTTGCAGGCGTTGATGTTGAAGATCATCCCGTCCTTGACGCCGTCGCCCGCATCGCAGGCGTTGAGCAGGCCGTCGATGACCACCTTCTTGTCACTCTCAGAGAGCGCGTCTCGCGTAACAGGCTGTCCCTGCGCGTTCTTCGGCGCGATCTCGTTCAGCGTCGCGGCGACCCATCGGTCGCCGATGCCTGAATAGGCCGTGCGCATCGCCGGCGCGCCCGAGATGACGCCATCGAAGTGCAGCGGGTAGCGCTGCGTCATCATCATCGCTTCGCGCCCGCCGGTCGAGCAGCCGGCAAAGTACGAACGGTCAGGTGACTTGCCGTAGTGCTGCGCGACGATTCGTTTCGCGACCTCCGCCACCCGGCCGATCGCGGCATACGCGAAGTCCAGGTTCGCCTGCTGATCCTGCTGGAAGCTGCCGTCGAACGCGCCCGTTCCCTGATGGCCAGTGTCGGTGCTGACGACTGCGAAGCCGCGCTGCAGTGCGGGAGTGTCGCCAGCGGCCGACGCACCGAGCGGAGGCTGCACCGATCCATTGAGCCCGCCGCCACCCTGAAACAGAAAGCGTCCGTTCCAGTCCTCGGGCAGGGCGAGCGCGAATCCGATCCCGTAGCTCACGCCTTTCACGCCGGCGCGGCGATCGATCATCGCGTCGAGCCGGCAGTACGCCGGGAGCTTGCTGGGCGCAGGTGGTGCCGCGCCGCGTCCGCCCGCCGGGGCCGCTCCCCGTCCGCCTGCCATCGGGGCTCCGGCGGCAAACCATTCGGTCTTTGTGACCGCGAGGTTCACCCCCGCGACCTGCAGCTGCTTGAGAGCGTCGCACGCGGCTGGGGTCGTGCGCGCTGGCGTCTGCGCATTCGTCACGGACGCACACGCAATGGTGAGGCACGACGCTATAAGGAACGTTCGCATCTTCAGAGTCCTCCCGATGATTGCAAGACGTGCGAATGGTAGCGCGGCTCAGCTGCACGGTCGAGGTTCTTGACAGTCTGCCGCCGACGTTGACGCCGCCGGTCAGCGCCACTACGATTCGTTCTGGAACGATCGTTCAAATTCGATCCGGCATCGGAGCGCAGTGGTATGACCAGCAACGTCGACTACGGCGACAAAATCCCGAACAACGTCGATCTCGGGCGCGATCGCGTGCTGCAGCGAGCGCTCGAACACTGGCAGCCGGCATACATGGGCTGGTGGTACGACATGGGGCCCACTGCCAGCTCAGCGCATGAGGTCTATCTGCGCACCGCGATCAGCGTCGACCCGGAAGGGTGGGCACACTTCGGGTACGTCCGGATGCCGGAGTACCGCTGGGGGATCTTCCTGGCGCCGCCGACTGCCGGGCGCGAGGTGAACTTCGGCATCAACAAGGGCCGGCCGGCGTGGCAGGACGTTCCCGGCGAATATCGATCGCCGCTGCGCCGCATCATCGTGACGCAGGGCGATACCGAGCCGGCGTCCGTCGAGCAGCAGCGGATGCTCGGGATGTCGTGCCCTTCGCTCTACGATCTCCGGAATATCTACCAGGTCAACGTCGAGGAAGGCCGTCACCTCTGGGCGATGGTCTACCTGCTGCACCGGTATTTCGGGCGCGACGGCCGCGAGGAGGCCGAGGCGCTGCTCGAGCGGCGCTCCGGAGACGAGGACAACCCGCGCATCCTCGGCGCGTTCAACGAGCCGACGCCCGACTGGCTCGCCTTCTACATGTTCACGTTCTTCACCGATCGCGACGGCAAGTTCCAGCTCTCGTCGCTGGCCGAATCGGGATTCGACCCGCTGGCGCGCACCTGCCGCTTCATGCTCACCGAGGAAGCGCACCACATGTTCGTCGGCGAAACAGGCGTCGGGCGCATCGTCAAGCGAACGGCCGACGTCATGGCGGAGCACAAGGTCGACGATCCGGATCATGTCCGCGCGCTGGGCGTGATCGATCTGCAGACCATTCAGCGCTATCTCAACTTCCACTACAGCGTGACGCTCGACCTCTTCGGCTCCGACGTGTCCTCGAATGCCGCGACCTACTACAGCTGCGGTCTCAAGGGGCGCTACGGCGAGACGAAGCTCGATGACGACCACCTGCTGACGGAGGCGACGTATGCAGTCGGCGAGGTGGCCGATGGACGGGTGGTCAACCGCGAGGTGCCGGCTCTTTCGGCGTTGAACGAACGGCTGCGAGACGACTACATCGCAGAGGTCCAGGCCGGCGTCGATCGCTGGAATCGCCACATCGAGCGCGCCGGGCTGCCGTTCCGGCTGCAGCTGCCGCACAAGGGGTTCAATCGCGCGATCGGAACCTTCGCCGGGCAGCACATGACGCCGGCGGGCGAGGTCGTGAGCGAGGACGAGTGGCGCGCGCGCCGCTCGCGCTGGATGCCCGGCGAAAAGGACTACGCCTTCGTGCAGGCGCTGATGTCCGGGCGCGTCGTGGAACCAGGCAAGTTCGCGAACTGGATTGCGCCGCCGCGGACCGGCATCAACAATCAGCCGCTCGACTTCGAGTACGTCCGGTTCAATTGAGAGACGCCTTCGTCGTGTCGGCGGTCCGCACGCCTGTCGGCCGTGCCGGTGGCGCACTGGCCGCCGTCCGCCCCGACGATCTCGCGGCGCTCGCTGTCCGCGCCGCCGTCGATCGCGGAAGCCTCGACCCGGCGTCGATTGACGACGTGATTCTCGGCTGTGCGAATCAGGCGGGTGAAGACAACCGCAACGTGGCGAGGATGGCCGCGCTGCTTGCTGGTCTTCCAGTCAGTGTCCCTGGTCAGACGGTCAACCGTCTCTGCGGCTCCGGCTTGCAGGCCACGATCGCCGCGGCTCATGCGATTCGAGCCGGTGAAGGGGACGTCTTCGTCGCCGGCGGCGTTGAGAGCATGACGCGCGCGCCGTACGTGATGCTGAAGTCGTCGCAGCCCTGGGGTCGCGAGACGCCACAGGTTGCGGATTCGACGCTCGGTTGGCGCTTCGTCAACCCGCAGATGAACTCGGACTGGACCATCGGCCTCGGTGCAACCGCTGACAAAGTTGCCACCGCCTATGGCATCACCAGGGACGAGCAGGATCGATTTGCGCTCGAGAGCCAGCAGCGCGCGGCGCGGGCCGTCGCCGCAGGCGAGTTCGACGATGAAATCATTCCCGTGAAGACGGGTGGCGGGGCGTCCCAGGTCGTCAGCCGCGACGAGCACCCGCGGCCGGACGCATCGCTGGAAAAGCTCGGCACGCTGAAGCCTGCCTTCGCTTCGAACGGGAGCGTCACGGCCGGCAACTCCAGCGGCATCAACGACGGCGCCGCGGCGCTGGCCATCGTCTCAGAACGTGGGCTCGACGGCCGCCGCCCGCTCGCGCGCATCGTGGCGTCGGCTGTCGCCGGCGTCGATCCATCTGTCATGGGAATCGGGCCGGTCCCAGCGACGCGCAAGGCTCTGCAGCGCGCAGGCCTCACGGCGGGACAGCTCGATCTGATTGAGCTGAATGAGGCGTTCGCGTCTCAGGCGATCGCCTGCATTCGCGACCTCGACCTCAATCCGGACAAGGTAAACGTCTGCGGCGGCGCGATTGCGCTTGGACATCCTCTTGGATGTTCGGGCGCGCGAATGGTCGTGACACTCGCGCACGCGCTGCACCGCAGAGGCGGGCGCTACGGACTGGCGACGATGTGCGTCGGCGTCGGCCAGGGCGTGGCACTCGTGATCGAGCGGCTGTGATGGCATCCCAGGTTGCCGAAGCGTCCCGGTACGTGACAGTCGGCTCAACGCGACTGGAATACCAGTGGCATGGGCCGGCTCCGGCTGACGCGCCGACGATTGTGTTCCTCCATGAAGGACTGGGCGCGATTTCGCGCTGGCGTGACTTCCCCGCCGCGCTCTGCGCGCGGCTTGGCTGCGGCGGGCTGGTCTACAACCGGCACGGCTACGGCGGATCGGATCCACTTCGAGACCCGCTGTTGCCGTCGTTCATGCACGGCGAAGCGCTCGACGTGCTCCCACGCCTTCTTGGTACGTTCGAGATCCGCGCGCCGATCCTGTTCGGGCACAGCGATGGCGGGTCCATCGCGCTGATCCACGCTGCATCCAATCACAGCGTCCGTGCGCTTGTGCTCGAAGCGCCGCACGTGTTCGTCGAGCCGGTCACCGTGACGAGCATCGCGGCCGTCCGCGACGTATATGGCTCGAGCGATCTCCGCGACCGGCTTGCCCGACACCATGGCGAGAACGTGGACGCCCTCTTCGACTTCTGGACCAGGGTCTGGCTGAGCGACGAGTTCCGCGGCTGGAACATCGAGAGCGTCCTGCCATCCGTCACCTGCCCGACGCTGGTGATTCAGGGCCGGGATGACGAGTACGGAACGCTGAAGCAGGTGGACGCGATTCGAAACGGGATGGCAGGCCCGGTGGAGACTCTCGTACTCGACGCGTGCGGCCACTCGCCGCATCTCGATCAGCGCGAAGCGGTTGAAGCCGCGGCAGCTGGTTTTCTCCAACGGGCGGAGACGCTCGCGGCTCCAGGACAGGCAGGAGGCTCATGAAGATTTCGGAGTGCCGGATGCGCCGGCGCGTGAAGTTCTATGAGGTGGACGGTGCCGGGATCGTGCACTTCAGCTGGTTCTATCGCTACATGGAGGAAGCCGAGTACGAGCTGTGGCGGAGCGCTGGTATCAACATCGCGAAGAAGGACATCGGACTGCCCAGAGTGACCGCGACGTTCGACTTTCGGCGGCCGCTGCGATTCGAGGACGAGTTCGAAGCGCTGATTCAGATCACCTCGATCCGGGAGAAGTCGATTGCCTACTCATGCGAGCTCACGCTCGATGGCGAAGTCGTGGCCCGTGGAGCGATGACGGTCGTCTGCGTGCGTCCGAAGCCAGGCGAGCCGATGCGCGCGGTTCCGTTTCCGCCGGAAATCATCGAGCGGTTCGAGGCGGTGGCGGCCCCGGCCTGACACACGAAGGCACGAAGGGATCGAAGGACACGAAGAAGATGGACGACGTCTTCAATGCGGCGGCGTATTTCATCGATCGTCATGTGGCCGAGGGGCGAGGCGACGCGATAGCCATCGAGTGCGAAGATCGCCGCGTCTCCTACGCTGACCTGCACGAATTGGTGAACCGGACGGGCTCCGCGCTCCGGAAGGAGCTGGGCGTTCTGCCGGAAGAACGCGTGCTCCTCCTGATGCTCGACTCGCCGGAGATGGTGGCGGCCTTCTTCGGTGCGATCAAGATCGGCGCGGTGCCGATCCCGACGAACACGCTCTGGACGCCCACCGACTACGACTTCGTCCTCCGCGACTCACACGCATCCGTCGTCATCGTCAGCGCCGCCCTGTATTCGAAGATCGCAGATGCGGTTACGGCGAGTCCGTCGGTGCGCCACGTCGTGGTCGCCGGCGGCGCCGCCGGCGGCGGGACCATCGATTTCGACACGCTCGCCGGGCGGGGGTCGCCGCAACTCGAGCCCGAGCCTACCCACCGCGATGCGCAAGCCTTCTGGTTGTACTCGTCAGGCAGCACCGGCCGCCCAAAAGGGTGTGTGCACCTCCAGCACGACATGAAGGTCTGCGCCGACACGTACGCCCGCGGCGTGCTCGGCATCGAAGCCACGGATCGCTGCTACAGCGTGGCGAAGCTGTTCTTCGCGTACGGGCTCGGTAACGCGATGTACTTTCCGCTGGCGGTCGGCGCAACTACCATCCTGTGGCCCGGGCCAGTGACGCCACCGATCGTCTACGGGCTCATCGAACGCTCCCGTCCGACGCTGTTCTTCTCAGTGCCGACGCACTACGCGATGCTGCTCGCGCACCGCGACGGGACGCGCGAGTTCGACCTGTCGAGCATTCGTTGTGCCGTTTCGGCCGGCGAGGCATTGCCGCCCGCAGTCCTCACGCGTTTTCACGAGCGCTTCGGCGTCGAGATTCTCGATGGAATCGGCTCGACCGAAGTGCTGCACATCTTCATCTCCAACAGGCGCGGGCGCGTGCGGCCCGGCTCGAGCGGCGAGCTGGTCGACGGCTACGACGCGAAGCTCGTCGACGAGCAGGGGACGCCTGTCGCGCGTGGCGAGATCGGCAGCCTGTTCATCAAAGGCGACTCCACGTGCAGGGAGTACTGGAATCGGCACGAGCTGACGAAGGACACGATTCAGGGGCACTGGATTCGCACCGGCGATCACTACTACCAGGATGAGGACGGCTACTACTGGTGCGCCGGACGATCGGACGACATGTTGAAGGTCGGCGGCATGTGGGTCAGCCCGGCGGAGCTCGAGCACACGCTGCTCGAACACCCCTCGGTTCTCGCCTGCGGCGTGGTGGGACGAGAGGATCCCGACGGATTGATGAAGCCGCTCGCCTATATCGTTCCGCGCGCCGGCATCGAACCGACTCCGGCGCTGGCAAAGGAGCTGACCGCGTTCGCGCGCAGCCACCTCGCCGAATACAAACGGCCGCGATGGGTGGAGTTCGTGGACGCATTGCCGACGACGGCGACGGGGAAGGTGCAGCGTTTCAAACTGCGTGAGAAAGCGAAGTCGGCACGATAGGTGCGAAGGGTGCGAGAGGTGCGACGGGTGCGAAAGGTGCAGGTGCAAAGGGTGCAAGGGGTGCGGAGCCATCCGCGCAGCGAGCGCAAGCGCATCGAGATCCTCCGCGCGGCCGCCGGCATCTTCCGGCGCCGCGGCTACCACGGGGCGAGCGTCGATCAGATCGCCAACGCGCTGAACATGGCTCCGGGCAACCTGTATTACTACTTCCGCAACAAGGAGGAGATTCTCTACGTCTGCCACGACTACTCGCTCGGGCTGATCCTCAAGGAGCTCGAGGACGTCGAGGCCAGCGATCTCCCTCCCGACCGGCAGATCCACCGCCTGATCGTCAGCTTCGTGCACCTCTTCATCGACGTGCTGCACGGCACGGCGTGGACCCTGGAGGTTGAAGCGCTCTCTCCCGCACTCTTGAAACGCATCGTCGCCAGGCGCGATCGGATCGACAAAGGGTTCCGGACGATCATCAGCGCCGGGATGCGCTCGGGCATCTTTGCCGAGCGCGATCCCAAGCTGGCGTCGTTCGTTATCTTCGGCGCCATCAACTGGATCCCGCGTTGGTACGATCCGGCGGGTCGAGCGACGTCTGACGAGATCGCACAGGTGTTCGCCGACTACCTCGTCGCGGGTCTTCAGAACGGTACGAGCGTCGTCCCAAAAGCGCGCACCCGTATTCGATCGTGAGTACTCACATCCTCTTCACGCGGCACGAGCGGGTCGGAGTGATCACGCTCAACCGTCCCGAGAGGCTCAACGCGTTCGCCGGCACGATGCGGATCGAGCTCGTTGACGCCCTCCGTGCCGCCGCGGACGACACCGGAATCGGTGCGCTGGTGATCACCGGCGCGGGCCGTGCGTTCTGCGCGGGCGCCGATGTCGCGTGGATGTACGACCTCGTCACGCGCGAGGACTGGGACACGCTCAACTCACAGATTCAGGCGGGCGCGGAGGTGATCCAGATCATCGACGCCCTCGAGAAACCTGTGCTCGCCGCTGTCAACGGTGTTGCAGCCGGCGGCGGCGCCAACCTGGCTCTCGCGTGCGACATTCGCATCGCGGCGAAGAGCGCGTCGATCGGGCAGTCGTTCACGCGCCTCGGCCTTCAGCCTGACTGGGGCGGCACTTATCTGCTTCCGCGGTTGATCGGCACGGGCCGCGCGCTGGAGCTGGTCCTGACCGCCGACATGGTGTCTGCCAGCGACGCGCAGCAGCTCGGCCTCTTCAATCGCGTTGTAGACGACGAACACGTCTTGAGTGAAACGCTGGCGATGGCGGCGCGGATCGCTGCGAAGCCGCCGCTGGGTATCGCACTCGCCCGGCAGGCTGTTCGCGGCGCGAGCGACATGAGCCTCCCGGACGCACTGGAGCTCGAGCGGCAGAATCAGCTTCGCCTGCTCAAGACTCCCGAAGCGCGCGATGCGATGCGCGCCTTTCTCGAGCGGCGAAAGCCGTCTTCACAGTAGGAACATCATGAGCGAACAGGCAGCAACGCAGGCCGAAGCGCCGGTGGACTTTCGAACCGATCCGTCCAGTTACCGGCACTGGAAGCTGACGATCGACGGCACGGTGGCGACGCTGACGATGGACGTCGACGAAGGCGGCGGCCTGCGGCCAGGCTATCGGCTGAAGCTCAACTCCTACGACCTCGGGGTCGATATCGAGCTGCACGACGCACTCCAGCGCATCCGCTTCGAGCATCCGCAGGTGCGAACGGTCGTGCTGACCAGTGCGAAGAACCGGATCTTCTCGGCGGGCGCGAACATCTACATGCTGGCGCAGTCGAGTCACGCGTGGAAGGTGAACTTCTGCCGGTTCACCAACGAGACCCGCAACGGCATGGAGGACTCGAGCCGCCACTCGGGCCTGAGATTCATCGCCGCGTGCAACGGCACGACGGCGGGAGGCGGCTACGAGCTCGCCCTCGCGTGCGACGAGATCCTGCTCGTCGACGACCGATCGTCGGCGGTCAGCCTCCCGGAAGTGCCGCTGCTCGGCGTCCTGCCCGGCACCGGCGGACTGACACGTCTCATAGACAAGCGGAAGGTTCGCCGCGATCACGCGGACATGTTCTGCACGAATCCTGACGGCGTGAAGGGACAGCGCGCCGTGGAGTGGCGGCTCGCAGACGCCGCGATTCGCACGCAGGAGTTCGGCACACGTGTGAAAGAGCGCGCGCTGGCGCTTGCCGAGACGAGCGACCGGCCGTCAACGGCGGATGGCGTCGCGCTCACGCCGCTCGAGCGCACTGTCGGCGACAGCACCATCGAGTACCGGCATGTGTACGTTCAGCTCGATCGCGATCGCCGCCTCGCGACCCTCACGGTGACGGCGCCGGTTGAGGCTCAGGCGAACACGCTCGACGAAGCGCTCGCACTCGGAGCCGACTGGTGGCCGCTCGCAATGGCGCGCGAGCTCGACGACGCGATTCTGCATTTGCGGACGAATGAAACCGCGATCGGACTGTGGCTGCTCGAGACCCGCGGCGACTCCCATGCCGTGATCGCCGCAGACCGGCTGCTGCTCGAGCACCAGCAGCATTGGTTCGTCCGTGAGGTTATCGGGATGCTGCGGCGAACCTTCGCCCGACTCGATGTCTCGCCGCGCTCGATGTACGCCCTCGTCACAGCGGACTCCTGCTTTGCCGGGACGCTGTGCGAGCTGTTGCTGGCTGCCGACCGCGCGTACATGCGCGACGACGGCGACGCTCCCGCGGGCAGGGTCATCCTCTCGCCGATGAACTTCGGCACGCTGCCCACTGTCGGCCACGCAACGAGGCTGCAGGCGCGTCTCGTATCGCCGGAACAGGTCCACGCCGTCGAGGAGCAGATCGGCGTGCTGCTCTCTCCCGCTGACGCCTTCAAACTGGGGCTCGTCACCGAGATCCCTGACGCACTCGACTGGGATGACGAGCTGCGGCAGGCGATTGAAACGCGTGTCGCGCTGTCGCCGGACGCGTTGACCGGCATGGAAGCCAACCTGCGCTTTCCGCTGCCAGAGACGATGGAGACGCGCGTATTCGCGCGGCTTTCCGCGTGGCAGAACTGGATCTTCATCCGGCCCAACGCCGTCGGCCCGTCCGGCGCGCTGAAGGTCTATGGAACGGGGGCTCCCACGACGTTCGACTGGCATCGCGCCTAGTCGCGGAGGCTGCCGATATAATCGATCTTCTTCGGTGGCCCAGACCCACTCCATGCCCGTACAAGAAGGTCAGCTTCTCTGGACTCCGTCCGCCGCGCGGGTCGCGCGGTCACATCTCACGCGGTACCTGGGCTGGCTCGCTGAGCGCGG
>Ga0310888_10000132_pt1 | contig 14591 bp, 12 predicted proteins | sample T20D1metaG_FD_202510 | JGI IMG/M metagenome (GOLD analysis project Ga0310888, IMG submission 202510) | Lab incubated soil microbial communities from West Virginia University Organic Research Farm, Morgantown, WV, United States - T20D1 | ecosystem: Environmental > Terrestrial > Soil >...
GGCGCGGCTCGCCGTTACCGAGACGCGCGTGCGCGTCATGTCGAACCACTGGAACCAGGTGCCATCCTCGCCCATCGGCTTGAGCCCGATGCGGCGGTACTGCTCCGCGACCCACATGGAGGCGCGCATCTCGTCGACCGTGCCTCCCTCGCGGCCGCGCATCGCGGGACCCGCCATCTCACCGACGTCGCGTCGGAGGTCGGCCTCGCGGATGGCGGCGTAGGCAGGCGGACGCTGGCCGTTGCGTGCTGCGCCGGGCGCGGCGGACTGGGCAGCGAGCGAGGCCGCGGCGAGCGAAACGAGCGCGCCGGGGAGGAAACGGTGAACGGTACGCAGGGTGTGCATTGGGGGAGCCGGTAGCGAGCGCACGGGGTTGTATGTCCGAGGGTGTATATGGTGTCTCTCCGGAGCGGCGACAGGCAAGCGGCGGCAAACGGCGGCCGCCGGAGGCAGGCCGCGCAAGCGCTCGGCCATCGAAGACAGGTATGGGTGCCGAGTCGCCTAACGCCCTGAAGGGCGGCATTGTCGTTCCTCGGCTTCGCTACGCCTTCAACGGTGTGTCGACCCGGTAGCGAAGCCACAGGACGTCGTGCGCGCGGTGCTCGACCGCGTCGAGGGCGAGGTGGCACGGCGCGACGTCCTCGGCATCGGCATCGAAGAGCGCCGGTGTGCCGACGCGCCCGTCCGCCACTGGCGCGATGAGCAGGCTCACTTCATCGATCAGGCCCGCGCGAAGCATGCCGCCGTTGATTCGTCCGCCGCCCTCGAGCATCAGCGTGCGCACGCCGAAGCGTTCTCCGATCTTCTCCAGTGCGAGTACAAGGTCGACGTCACTCGATCCCGCAAGCAGATACGAGACGCCGCGCTCGCGCAGGAATGCGAGATAATCATCCGACACGCGCTCCGAGAGAATCGCGACGACATGGTCGCCATCAATGTCGTTCGACTCCCACGCCAGCCGTCCGCTCGGGTCGATCGCAAACGCGAAGGAGTCGTGCTCTCCGGGTGCGCGAAAGTCCTCGCGTGGTGCACCGCCTGCGCGCTCGTGCGCGACCTCTGCGTCGGACCGCATGCGCCCCGCGAACGGTTCCATGGTCACGCGGCCGCATATCCACCCGTCGGCCTCGTAGCTCGCGTGCACCAGCTCGTACTGCTCCCGCAGCTCGGCGGTGCGCGGCCAGCCGTCGACGACAATGCGTCCGTCCACGGAGGCCATCATGTGGCAGATCACGCGTGGCCGCCGCGATGCCGCCGTCCCGCGCGAGCCCTTGCGGCTCATTGGAGCCGGACGAATGCGAGCCCGTTGTTCGGATTCATCGGAATCACCAGCTGGTTTGCACCGGCGTCGTAGCACATCGACGCCGCGCTCGGAATGTTGCGGGCGATGAGCTCGGCGGGCCTGCCGGCGCGGATGCGAGAAACCCCGCCGTTCACGACGCTGCTCACGTACTTCGTCCCGTCCGCCATGATCACGAGACCGTCGTTGCCCGATTGCGCAGCGTGCTCGGTCTTCGTGAGCTGACCGGTCTGAGAGAACGTCAGCACTTCATCGGTGCCAATGTTGACGACGACGATGTTGCCCTGACGGTCGAGCGCGACGCCGTTCGGCTGACGAAGCGGGGCACCCTGCACGAAGATCGACGCCGTGCCGCTCGGCGTGATCTTCCAGACCTGCCACGTCGCCGGGTCCGCACTGTCGCCACGATCACCCGTCTGCGTAGCGTAGATCGTACCGTCATCCGCGACCTCTATGTCGTTGAACCACGTGGAACGGTCGACGCGGATTTCGCCCGCCGGCGCGCCCGTCCGCATGTCGAAGCGGCGAATGACGGCGACACTCGGCTCATTCGCGGTCGTGCCGCCGTCGCGGTCAGCGACGTAGAGCGTGCCGTTGGCGATGTCGCTGCCGTACGGCTCGTTCAGCACGAGTGGAGGCGTTAGCGTGGCTCGTTCGGGCGGGTTCTGCACGCCGATCCATCGCGCCGTGTGCACCGAGCCGTCGTGGTTGACGAACGAGACCCAGGCGTTGTTCGCCTGCACGTTCTGCGGAACGCCGCGGTTCGGTACCACGATGACGCCGCGCCCTGCGTCGTACGAACAACTCTCCGCCGAGTAGATCGCGCCGTAGACCTTCACGTTCGATGAGATCGGCTCGAATGCGCCGTCAGTGGCCGGAAGGACCGGCAGGCCGAGACGATTCCCCACGGTGTAGGGTTGTGGCTGTTGTGCTTGCTGAACGACTGACGCGCCGGCGACGACGCCGATGACCAGCCCGGCCGCGGTGGCGAGGAATGTGACTCGTGTCATGTGCGCTCTCGTTCGGTGATGGCAGATGAATCTGCTCTTCTCGTGCCGCGGAACGTAGTGGTCGACGTTCTCTTCGAGGCGGCTTTCACGAGTCCCTGGTTGACGGATGGAATCACCGGCGCGAAGCTGAAGTCCCGAGGCTCTGCTTCGTCGGCATGGCCATCACTGTTGGGAGGTCGCAATGAAGCGCACGGGCCTGGTGATTGGCCTCGGCATCGACATCGCGAGCGCTGCAGTGTTCGTCCTGGGCCGGGTGTTAAGTGTGTACGATGCGTCCACGCACTGTCAGACGGTGCCCGTCGTCGTGGCCGCCAGGGATATTCCGCAGGGCGCTCTCATCGACCGTACGGCGGTGACCGTGGCGCTGTGGCCGGCGGGTACGCAGCCCGCGCAGGCGTTCACGACCGTCGACGCCGTGGTGGGCCGGATCTCCGCCCGCGATGTCCGTCAAGGCGATGCATTCACGTTCGGTCGTCCGTCTCGCGAGCCGCCGAGCGACCGCCGCGACGTGAAGACCACGCGGGCAAACGGTGGACGGCCTGTGGTGAGTCGTTAGGCACGGCGGGTGACGTTCTGACCAGCTCTCGAGGCCGCCGTGAGATCGCTGTGGCGGCGAGCGATCAGTGGATCACCACGGAGAAGGGGAGGCTGTTCGCGCGGGCGTGGGTTCCGTCGGACCCGCGCCCGGATCGTGACGCCACCATCCTCCTCTTCCACGACTCGCTCGGGTGCGTGGACCTCTGGCGCGATTTTCCCGAGCAGCTCGCGCTCGCGACACGCCGCACCGTCGTGGCCTACGACCGGTTGGGCTTCGGGAGGTCGGACGCTCACGCCGATACGCTCCCGGCGACCTTCATCCACGATGAGGCGATGACCGTCGTGCCGCGGCTGAGCGATGCATTGGGGCTCGACGCGATGGTCCTGTTCGGCCACAGCGTCGGCGGCGCGATGGCGCTCGCGACGGCAGCGCACTGGCCGGGGCGTTGTGCCGCCGTGGTCACGGAGTCCGCCCAGAGCTTCGTCGAGGATCGCACCCTGTCCGGTATCCGTGCTGCCCGAGCTGACTTCGAGCGGCCGGGGCAGCTCGAGCGGCTTGCACGATATCACGGACCGAAGGCGCGTTGGGTTCTGGACGCCTGGGTCGATACATGGCTCTCGCCGGCATTTGCCGATTGGTGCCTCGACGACGTCCTGCGAGACGTGCAGTGTCCGACACTTGCCTTGCACGGTGACCACGACGAGTTCGGGTCGCTGGAACACCCCGGGCGGATCGCCCTCCTCACCCAGGGACCATCACGGGCCGTCATCCTCGACGAGTGCGGGCACGTCCCGCATCGGGAGCAGCCGACGCGGGTGCTGGACGAGGTCACGCGGTTTCTGGCACCTCGCCTCAGCTGACACGAGACGCGGCCTGATACTGCTCATCGCTGACCTTCTCCAGCCACTCCACGGTCTTGCCGTCGAGAGCTTCCTGAATCGCAATGTGCGTCATCGCCGTGGTTGGTGATGCGCCGTGCCAATGCTTTTCGTTCGGTGGAAACCACACGACGTCGCCCGGTCGGATCTCCTCGACCGGGCCACCCTCCCGCTGCGCAAGCCCGCGGCCGGCGAGGATGATGAGCGTCTGGCCTAACGGGTGGGTGTGCCACGCGGTGCGGGCACTGGGGTCGAAGGTCACCGCCGCGCCAGCGACGCGTGCCGGATTGGTCGCCTGAAACAGCGGGTCGATTCGCACGGTCCCCGTGAACCACTCCGCCGGGCCTTTCCCGGAGGGCTGCGAGCCCGCTCGTCTGATGTCCATGTCGTTCTCCCTCGCTGGCTCAGGAGTGCTGGCAGGGGTAGCTCACGACCGTGGGCTGCTGCGCGGCTCATCCGCAGTCCCCGCGCGCGCAGGCATCGCAGCCCCGCTGTCCCGGAGCTCCGGAAACTCGTCCTCGCGGAACTCGGCCTGCCCGCGCTCGCCACCCTCGAACCGGCGCTGCTCGAGCAGACGGAGCTCGACGCGGCGGATCTTCCCGGAGATCGTCTTCGGGAGCTCGGCGAATTCGAGCCGCCTAACGCGCTTGTAGGCCGGCAGCCGGTCGCGCACGAACCGGAAGATATCGAGCGCCACGTCGCGCGACGGCGTCGTGTCGCCGCGGAGCACGCAGAAGGCCTTCGGAACGGAGAGGCGGACCGCGTCCGGGCTCGGCACGACCGCGGCCTCGGCGACCAGCGGATGCTCGATGAGGGCGCTCTCGATCTCGAACGGGCTGATGCGGTAATCGGAGCTCTTGAACACGTCGTCCGCCCGGCCGACGTAGGTGATGTAGCCATCGGTATCTCGCACGGCGACGTCGCCCGTGCGATAGTACCCGCCGCCCATCGCGCCGGCGGCACGCGATTCCTCGTCCAGATACCCGACCATGAGTCCCAGGGGCGTCTCGGCCACTCCGCCTGCGGTGAGTGGCAGCGAGATCTCCCCCTCGCTCGATGGCTCGCCGTGCGAGTCGAGCAGGACGACCCGGTAGCCGGGCAACGGACGGCCCATCGACCCGGCGCGTACGGGCTGGCCCGGCGAATTGCCGACCTGGGCGGTCGTCTCGGTCTGGCCGTAGCCGTCGCGAATCGTCAGGCGCCAAGCGTCCCGCACGCGCTGGATGACCTCGGGGTTGAGCGGCTCTCCCGCGCCGACGACTTCGCGCAGCGCCACGTGATACGCGCCGAGGTTCTCGCCGATCAGCATGCGCCAGACGGTAGGGGGGGCGCAGAGCGTCGTGACGCCGCACCGCACGATCGTCTCGAGCACGCGCTTCGCGTCGAAGCGCTGGTAGTCGTACACGAAGATCGTCGCGCCGGCGTTCCACGGCGCGAACACGCTGCTCCACGCGTGTTTCGCCCACCCCGGCGAGCTGATGTTCCAGTGCAGGTCGCCCTCCCGCAGCCCGATCCAGTACATCGTCGAGAGGTGCCCGACGGGGTAGCTCGCGTGCGTGTGGAGCACGAGCTTGGGCTGCGCGGTCGTGCCGGACGTGAAGTAGAGGAGCAGGGGGTCGGTCGCCCTGGTCTCTTCGTGCGGCGTGAAGACGTCGGGCGACGTGTGCGACTGATCGAAGCGCGTCCATCCGGGCAGCTCCGATCCGACGATCAGCCTCGTGTACCCGCCAGGGAGTGTGGCGAATTTGCGTGCGCCGTCGCCGTCGCTCACGACGTGACGCACCGCGCCGCGCTCGAAACGGTCGGCGAGGTCGCGCGGCGTCAGCTGCGGAGTGGCGGGAATGACAATGACGCCGAGCTTCATGCACGCCAGGATCGTCTCCCACGTCTCGACCACGTTAGGCAGCATGAGCAGGAGTCGGTCGCCGCGCCGGGCGCCAAGCTGATGCAGGGCGTTGGCGACCTGGTTGCTGCGGCGGGAGAGCTCGTCGAACGAGTAGGACCGGTCGGAGCCGTCGTCGCGAACGATGCGGAGCGCCGGTCGGTCGTTGCCGCTCGCCATGGGGTCGAAGTAGTCGAGCGCCCAGTTGAAGCGCTCGAGCCGCGGCCACTCGAACCCGCGGTAGGCGACGTCGTAATCGGTCCGATGCGCGAGCAGGAAGTCGCGGGCGGCGAGGAATGCGGCGGCGTCGGAAGGACGGGCGGACATGGCGAGGTCTCGTCAGGCTGAGGCCTCACGTTACGGAGATGGGGGCCCGGCATCAACGGCACGGGCATGTGCGTATCGTTGACGCTGCCGGTCGCCTGCGCCGCGAAGCCGGCTCGTCCGAACGTTGCCGTTGACAACGATCTCGAGCACTCACATCGTTGCGCATGGCAACGAATGGTGAAGGGGCAGCCCCTCCCGGATTCGACGGTCCCGCGCTGCTGCGCGAGGTCGCGCGGCTCCACGTTCGTGCGCAGCGCGCCACGCTGGCGTGCGAAGGCGCGAGCGGCACGGCGTGCACGATCCTCACGGAGCTCGGTCGCGCCCCGTCGATGACGCTCGCACAGCTCGCCCGGCGGCTCAGACTCGACAAGGGATGGACGAGTCGCGCCGTGGACCAGCTCGTGGACGCGAGGTTGGTCGCGAAGGCCGCGGGCGACGGTGACCGGCGGACCATCGCCCTTTCGCTCACGCGCGCCGGGCGCGCGGAGCATCGTCGGATCGAGGGCCTCTTGAATGACCAGGTGGCGCGCGTCGTCGGGCGCGTCCCGGCGGCGCAGCGGGCGACGGTCATGCGCGTGCTCGCGGCGCTCCATGACGCGTACGTGGCCGAGCTGGCGGCCGCGGCCCCGACCGGGGAGAGCGCCGCATGCGCGGTGGCGTCGTGAGCACCCCGATCACCGACGCCGCCCCGCGGGTCGTGATCCGCGGCGCAGAACCTAACGATTGGGACCCTGTTGCCGCGCTGCTGTCGGCGTCGTCCCTCCCGCTCGACGGCGCGCGGGAACACCTCGCCAACTTCGTTTTGGCCGAGCGCTCCGGGACTGTCGTCGGCTGTGCCGCGGTCGAGCGATATGGCGAGGCAGGATTACTTCGCTCGGTCGCAGTTGCGGAGTCGGAGCGAGGAAAGGGGGCCGGCGCCGCGCTCGTCGGTCGCTGCCTCGACGACGCGCGCGCCGCGGGGATCCGCGCCCTCGTGCTGCTGACGACGTCCGCCGAGCGGTACTTCCCGAGGTTCGGCTTCGAGGTGATCGATCGCGACGCGGTGCCGGAGGGTGTCCGCGCGTCGGCCGAATTCCGCGGCGCCTGTCCGGCGTCGGCCACCGTAATGCGGCTCGTCTTCAGCACAGACGTTGCCAGGGTGGTTGTGCGACCTGCACGTCCCGGTGACGCACCGGCGATCGCGGCGATCTACAACGCCGGCATCCGGGGCCGCATGGCGACGTTCGAGACGCGCGAGCGCACCGCCGACGACATCGCCGCGTGGTTCACGCAGGCCGGCCACCCGATTCTTGTCGCCGAACGGGACGGTCACGTCGTCGGTTGGGTTGCCGCCTCGCCCTACCGGGCGCGCGCGTGCTACGCGGGCGTCGCCGAGTTCTCGGTGTACGTCGACCCAGTGGTGCAGGGCCAGCGCGTCGGGGACGCGCTCATGTCCGCGTTCATCCCGGCCCTCGAGCGCGCGGGATTCTGGAAGGTGCTGTCGCGAATCTTCCCCGAGAACACGGCATCGCGCGCCCTCTGCCGGCGCCACCGGTTCCGCGAGGTCGGCGTGTACGAGAGACACGCGCGTCTCGACGGTGCGTGGCGCGATGTCGTGATCGTCGAGCGGCTCCTCGGCGACGCGGCGCGGGCATGACCGTTGAGGGCTGTTGACGCATCAAGATGCGTTGATATATATTCGAACCATGGTCACTGGTACTTCGCGGCTTCGCACTGGCATCGCGGACCGGGCATCGACCGCCCGCCTGTTCCACGCGCTCTCCGACGAGACCCGGCTCACGGTGCTCGAGATGCTGCGCGGCGGCGAGCGGTGTGTCTGCGACCTGCAGGACGCGGTCGGCGCGGCGCAGTCGCGGCTGTCGTTCCACCTCAAGGTGCTGAAGGACGCAGGGCTCGTCACCGACCGGAAGGAAGGGCGTTGGTCCTACTACGCGCTTGCGGCGGAGCGACTGGCGCAGGCGACCGCAGCGTTAGGCACCCTCGCGACCCCGGCCCCGGCGGGGGCGGCGCTCACGTTGCACAGCCTCGCGCGGGCGCCCCGTCCGTCCGACGATGTGGCTCGCGCGAGCGGCGCGGGGCGCGCCGCACGAAATCGAACCGTCGCTCGGAACGGCGACGGTTGCTGCTGACCGCCGGCCCTCGTTCCTCGTCCCATCGCCGCTTTTCCGATGTTCGCTTGTTGTCCGATATATCAACATTTCTTGATTAACTCACCATGTCCCCGACCCCTTCACGCCCTGCGAGCGCCAGCGCCGCCAGCTGCTGTGGCAGCACGGCATCCACGTTGAACGTGTCCGCCTCGTCCGGCACGACGGCGACCGCGTCGGCGTGCTGCGGAGACCCGACGCCGAACCCCGCGACCGGCGCCTGCTGCTCGGAGCCCGCCGCGACCTGCGGCTGCCAGTCGCCTAACGCCGCCGCGAGCGGGACAGGCCTGCACACCGAGGTCACGGAGGCTGCACCGGGCAGACTCCCGGTGGCGGTCATCGGCGCCGGGCCGATCGGGCTCGCGGCGGCGGCCCACCTGATCGAGAAGGGCGAAACGCCGATCGTCTTCGAGGCGGGAGCCGCGGTCGCGGCCAGCATCCGCGAGTGGGGTCACGTGCGGCTGTTCTCGCCGTGGAAGTATCTGATCGACCCCGCGGCGCAGCGGCTTCTCGAGGCCGCCGGTTGGTCGGTGCCCGATCCGGAACACCTCCCGACGGGCGCGGAGCTGGTGGCAGAGCTCCTCGAGCCGCTCGCGAACCACCCGACGATCGCGCCGCACGTCCGCCTCGACTCCCGCGTCATCGCGGTGAGCCGCCGAGGGTACGACAAGGTGAAGAGCAACGGCCGCGACTCGGCGCCGTTCGAGCTCGTCGTCCGGCACTCCGACAGCCGCATCGACCGGGTCCTCGCGCGGGCCGTGATCGACGCGTCGGGAACGTGGAACGCGGCCAACCCCATGGGCGCCGGCGGCCTCGTGGCCGAGGGGGAGGCCGAGCACGCCGACCGCATCCGCTATGGCATCCCCGACGTGCGCGACCGCGAACGAGCGCGCTACGGCGGCCGGCGGACGCTCGTGGTGGGAAGCGGTCATTCGGCGTTCAACGCGATCCTCGACCTCGTGTCGCTCGGCGACGAGGTGCGCGGCACGGATGTCATCTGGGCCGTGCGGCGGACGGACATTGGCCTCATGTTCGGCGGCGGAGGGAAGGACGAGCTCGAGGCGCGCGGTGCGCTCGGCACCCGGCTCGAGGAGTCAGTTCGAAACGGCCGCGTTAGGCTCGTGACCGGCTTTCGCGTGGCCCGCGTGCTTGACGCCGGCGGTGCGCTCGTCGTCGAGAGCGACGAGGGCGAGCGGCTCGGTCCGGTGGACCAGATCGTCGTCGCGACGGGTTTCCGCCCCGACCTGTCGCTGGCGCGTGAGCTCCGTGTTCGGCTCGACCCGTGGCTCGAGGCGCCCGAGCCGTTGGCGCCGCTCATCGATCCGAACCTCCATTCGTGCGGCACGGTCTACCCACACGGCGCCGCCGAGCTGGCGCACCCCGAGAAGGACTTCTACGTGGTCGGCATGAAGAGCTACGGCCGTGCGCCGACGTTCCTCGTGCTCACCGGCTACGAGCAGGTGCGCTCGGTGGCCTGCGCGCTGGTCGGGGACGAGGAGGGCGCGCGCAACGTCGAGCTCGTGCTGCCCGAGACGGGTGTGTGTCAGACCGATCTGAGTGGCGTGGCCGGAGGCTGCTGCGTGCCCGAGCGCGTGCCCCTGCCGATCGGCCGCAAGTCGGTCGCAGTGGGCGTCGGGTGAACGACGCAGGGTCGCCGGCAGCGTTAGGCGCATCACGCGTGCACCAGTCGCGCGGCGTGCCGCGGTGGTGGCCTGCACGCGTGTACTACGGCTGGGCCATGGTCGTGACGCTCGGCATCACGGCGACGGTGTCCTACGGAGTCCTGTCGTACGCGTTCGCGGTGTTTATCACGCCGATGGGCACGGAGCTCGGCTGGTCGAAGGCGGAGATCACCGGCGCGTTCTCCGTCGCGCAGCTCGTCGCGGGCGTCACCGCCGTCCCGCTCGGCCGTTGGGTGGACCGCCACGGGGCGCGCGGGGTCATGACCGCGGGGTCGCTGCTGGCGGCCGCGCTGCTCGTCTGCTGGGCGCGCGTCCAATCGCTCGCGTTCTTCTATCTCGTGTGGGTGCTGTTCGGCGTCGCGTCCGCCGCGGTCTTGTACGAGCCGGCGTTCGCCGTCATCGCCACCTGGTTTCGGCGTGACCGCGGCCGCGCGCTCACGGCGCTCACCTTCATCGGCGGCTTTGCGTCGGTCGTGTTCGTCCCGCTCGCGACACTGCTCGTGGGTCGATTTGGGTGGCGCGAAGCGTTGCTCTGGTTGGCTGCGATCTACGCCGTGTTCACCATCGTGCCTCACGCGCTCGTGCTTCGGGCACGACCGGCGGATCTCGGCTTGGAGCCCGATGGTCGCGGCGCCAGCGCGCTCGATGGCGGCAGCTCGCCGCTCGTCGAGGCGCATGAGCGGCAAGTACCGAATACCGGCGTCGCCGCTCGCGATGCCATCCGAAGCCGGGCGTTCCGATGGCTCACGGTCGCGTTCGCCTTGTCGGCACTCACGACGACAGCCGTCTCGGTCCACCTCGTGCCGTTGCTGCTCGAGCGGGGGTACGAGGCCGGGTTCGCGGGAGCCGCCATGGGCGTGCTCGGGCTCATGGCGCTTCCCGGTCGGCTCGTATTCACCCCGTTAGGCGGGCGCTGGCCGCGCACGGCCGTGACGGCACTGATCTTTGCCCTCTCGGCCGTTGCGATCGGAGTTCTCCTGGCCGGCCACAATGCGATCAGCGTATGGGTGTTCGTGCTGCTGTTCGGGGCAGGCTTCGGGGCGATTACGCCCGCGCGCGCGGCGCTGCTGGCGGAGACGTTCGGGGTCATGAGTTACGGAGAGATCAGCGGCGTGCTGGCGCTGGTCCTGTCTGTGGCCCGAGCAGCAGCACCCGTCGGTGCCAGTGTGCTGCACGAGGCCAGCCGTGTGCTGCCTGTGGCCGGGTACGACGCGGTGCTCGTCGTGCTGATTGTGTTCGCGATCGGCTCAACGGCCGCGGTGATCGCCGGGCGGTCTGCGTAAGGTCATGGCGGGGACGCAACGCGCGCCGCGGGCAAGTGTCGCCCTTTCCAGAGACTGTACAGCGCCGGCAGCACGAGGAGCACGAGCAGTGTGCTGGTCACCATCCCGCCGACCATCGGCGCGGCGATCCGCTTCATTACGTCGGCGCCGGCACCCTCGCTCCAGAGGATCGGGATCAGCCCGGCCATGATGGCCGTCACGGTCATCATCTTCGGCCGGAGCCGCTCGACCGCTCCTGCCTCCACCGCCGCATCGAGGTCGCTCCGCGATCGCATGGCGCCGCCGGCGACGCGCTCGGCGAACGCGTGGTCCAGGTAAAGCAGCATGACCACGCCGGTTTCCGCCGCGACGCCGGCCAGCGCGACGAGTCCGACGGCAACGGCGACGCTCATGTGATAGTCGAGCAGCCACAGGTACCACACGCCACCGACGAGCGCGAAGGGAAGCGACAGCATGATGAGCGCACTCTCTGTGGCGCTCCGAAAGTTGGCGTGAAGAAGGAGATAGATGATGAGCAGCGTCACGGGCACGACCCAGCGCAGCCGCTCTGAGGCTCGCTCCAGCGCCTCGTACTGCCCGGACCACTCGAGACGGTACCCGGTGGGCAGCGCGACGGCTCGTTCGACGGCGCGTCGGGCCTCGGCGACGTAGCTCCCCACGTCCCGATCGCGCACGTCGACGTACACGACGTTGTTCGGCGTCGCGTTCTCCGACTTGACGAGTGCGGGGCCGCGCACGACGTCGATGCGGGCGAGCTGCCCAATCGTCACCAGCTCCCCGCCGGACGTCGGAACGATCACGTTCGCCATTCGCTCGGGCGAGTCGCGCAGCGCCCGCGGGTAGCGCACCAGCACGCCGAACCGTTCGCGCCCCTCGAAGACCTGCCCCGCGGGCGCGCCACCCACGGCGGTCGCGAGCGCAGCCTGCACGTCGCCGGTCGTCAGCCCGAACCGCGCCGCGGCGCCGGCGTCCACCGACACGTCCACGTATCGTCCACCTAACGAGCGCTCCGCGAACACGGTATTCGTCCCGGGCACTGAGGCCAGCGCGCGCTCCACTTCCTGGCCCAATCGGTCCAGCGTGTCGAGGCTCGGCCCGAAGATCTTCACGCCGACGGGCGTCTTGATGCCCGTCGCCAGCATGTCGAGCCGGTTCTTGATGGGCATCGACCACATGTTCGCGACGCCCGGCGTGCGCACGACCGCGTTCGCTTCGCTCACGATCGAGTCGTAGGTCACGCCCGGCCGCCACTCGCGCCGGTCCTTGAGGATGGCGATCGTCTCGATCATGGACATCGGCGCCATGTCGGTCGCCGTCTCCGCGCGTCCGATCTTTCCGAGGACGGTCGCCACCTCTGGTATCCGCGCGAGCGCGGCGTCGCGCTGCTCGAGCACCGCTCGCGCCTGCGCGGTGCCGATCCCCGGGAACAGCGACGGCATGTCCATGATCGCGCCCTCGTGGAGCGGCGGCATGAACTCGCTGCCTATGCGCGACCACGGAAACGCAGTCGCCCCGAGCAGCAGCGCCGCCGCGATTACCGTCGGCCACCGATGACGCAGCACGACCCGGATGACGGGACGGTACATGCGAATGAGAGCCCGACTGAGCGGGTTGGCTGCTTCCGGCCTTACCCGACCGCGAATGAACAACCCCATCGCGACCGGCACCAGCGTGATCGAGAGGAGCGACGCCGCCGCCATCGCGAGGGTCTTCGTCCACGCGAGCGGGTGGAAGAGCCGTCCTTCCTGCGCCTCGAGCGCGAAGACTGGCACGAACGAAAGCGTGATGATGAGCAGCGATACGAACAACGATGGGCCGACCTCGCGCGCCGACGCCGCGACCAGCTCCCATCGCCGCCCCGCCGTGAGCCCCAGGCCGCCGTTTGCCTCGCGCTCGAGATGCTTGTGGTAGTTCTCGACCATCACGACGGCGGCGTCGATCATCGCGCCGATGGCGATGGCGATGCCGCCGAGACTCATGATGTTGGCGGTGAGCCCCAGGGCGCGCATGGCGAGGAACGCCAGCAACACGCCGATCGGGATGGTCACGATGGCAACGAGCGCGCTCGACGCGTGCAGCAGGAACAGCACCGTCACGAGCCCCACGATGAGCGACTCTTCGACGAGCTTCTCGCGCAGCGTGCGCACCGCCGCGCGAATCAGCCCCGATCGGTCGTAGCCGTCCACGAACACGACGCCGGCCGGGAGCGAGCGCCCGACATCGGCCATCTTCGCTTTCACACGCTCGATGACCGCGAGCGGGTTCTCGCCGTACCGCATCACGACCCATCCGGTGACGACCTCGCCACGCCCGTCGAGATCGGCGATGCCGCGACGCAGCTCAGGACCGATCTGCACGGTCGCCACGTCGCGCACGAGAATGGGCGTTCCTCCGGGTGCGACGCCGACGCTGACGTCCCGGATCTCATTCATGCCCGCGAAGCGTCCACGCCCGCGGACGACATACTCGGAGCCGCCCGTCTCGATCGTCCGGCCGCCCACGTCGACATTGGCACCGCGAATCGCGTCGGCGACACGGTCGATGGACAGACCGTACGCGAGCAGCCGCGTCGGATCGACCTCGATCTGGTACTGCTTCTCGAACCCACCTAACGCGGCGATCTCCGCTACGCCGGATACGGCCGTCAGCGCGGGCCGGATCGTCCAGTCCTGAATGGCCCGCAGCTCGGCCAGACTCCGTGTCCCGGTCGTGTCTGCGACGATGTACTGCATGACCCAGCCGACGCCCGTCGCGTCGGGACCGAGCATCGGCATCGCACCGTCGGGGAGGCGATCGCGCGCGGCGTTCAGGTACTCCAGCACGCGGCTTCGCGCCCAGTAGAGGTCCGTCCCGTCCTCGAACACCACGTACACGGCCGAGAGCCCGAACTGGCTCATCCCGCGCACCACTTTCGTCCTCGGCACCTTGAGCAGCTCGGTGGACAGCGGGTACGTCACCTGGTCCTCGACGAGCTGCGGCGCCTGCCCAGGCCACTCGGTCATGACGATGACCTGAACGTCCGAGAGATCGGGGATGGCATCGACGGGCGTTCTGAGGACTGCCCAGATGCCTGCGAGCGAGAGCAACGCCGTCGCGATGAGCACTGCGCCGCGGTTCGCGATCGACCAGTCGATGACGCGAGCGAGGAAACGTCGATCAGCCGGAGTGCTCATGGGCGCTTGGGCTCCATCCCCGGCATGTTCTTCATGTCCTGTGCGGCCGCGGAGCCTTGCCCGAGCATGCTGCGCATCACTTCGCCGAGGTTCGACTCGGAGTCGAGGAGAAATTGCGCGGACGTGACGACGCGATCGCCGGCACTGACGCCCGACACTATCTCGGTGAAGTCGCCAGCGACCGCACCGGTCTGCACTTCGTGGGGCATGAGCTCGCCGCCCCCCATGTCCACGAACACCACGGCGCCCTCACCGGTTCGCACCACAGCGGCCGTCGGCACGACCAGCGCTTCTCGGCCGCCCGGCCGCAGCAGTACCGTCGCGAACATCCCCGGCTTGAGCTGCGCGTTCGAGTTCACCACGCTGATTCGTGC
>Ga0310888_10000143_pt1 | contig 14211 bp, 9 predicted proteins | sample T20D1metaG_FD_202510 | JGI IMG/M metagenome (GOLD analysis project Ga0310888, IMG submission 202510) | Lab incubated soil microbial communities from West Virginia University Organic Research Farm, Morgantown, WV, United States - T20D1 | ecosystem: Environmental > Terrestrial > Soil >...
CACCGAACTATCGCGTACGACTGACTGATTTGTGAACAGGCGACGGAGCGCAAAGATGCACCCCGTCGCCAGCGCGCGTCCACGATGCGCGTACGCTACTGCACTACTTTCTCATCGACCTTCTTGTCGGCGTAGATGCCGTTGAACAGGAACTTGAACGTGCCGTGCGGCTGCGCACGGAACGTGATCTCCGGGCCGAACAGGTACAGCTTCCCCTTCCCGACCTGCGCCTCGGCGATCGCGACGCCCTTGTCGAGGTACTGCTGACCCCACGCCCAGCCGCTGCGCAGCGTGTGCGGCGAGTCGTACCACGCCACCGGCTTCACACCCTTGGCCGCGGCATCCGCACCGAGCGTGAACGCCGGGCTCTCGTCGAAGAACACGTCCACTTCCTTCGGGAGACCCTGCGCCACCGGCAACGTGTTGTCGACCTCGACCTGCATCACCGAGCCGGGCACGTAGAACTTCTCGCGCGGCAGCTCACGCTCTTCGCCGTTCGCCGTTTTCTCGACGAGCTTGTCCATCACCGGAAGCCCGAGGTGATACGCGAGGTTCGTCGAGCTGCCGATCGTGATGATCGTGCCGCCGTCCTCGAGGAACTTCTTGAGCTGCGGGATGGTCTTGTCCGCCGTGATGCGGCCCGTCCAGCCGCGGAACTCCGCGGGGAGCGTTGCCGGATCGACGTTGCCGCCGCGGCCACCACCGCCACCGCCGAATCCCTGCTGCGGGCGGGGATTGAGCTCCGGAATCGCGCCACCCTGGAACACGATCACGTCGTACTTGCTGGACAGGTTCCCCTGGTCGAGCGTCTGCGGATACACGACCTGGAACGGGAACTCGAACTGCTCGAACAGCCAGCGGTTGTGACCCGAGGGCATCGAGCCGCCGTACTGATCCCAGAGCGCGATGCGCTTGGGCTGCACCTTCATCGCGTCGGCGCCCGGCTTGGCGGACGTGCCGTCGAACGAGAGGCCCTTCTCCTTCGCGAGCGTCTGCAGCATCTGCGGCGTGCCGGACTTCGACGCGATGTAGAACGAGCCGGCTGGATATGCCTTGCCGTTCGCCGTCATCGGGGTCTTGATCCAGAAGACGTCGTTGCCCGCCTTGAGCGCGCGGTTCACGGCGACGAACGCGTCGTTCGTGGCGTGCGAGAGCAGGAAGCCAGAGGCGTTGGTGCTGGCGACGGTGCCCGCCGGCGGCGTGCCGAGGTCCTTGATCACTTCGCAGGGGCAGTCGAAGCCGTCGAGAACGCGATCGAACTGCACGCCCATCTGGTACGCCAGCGTGTAGCCCGCGTTGTCGTACGGCGGCTTCGGCGGGCCACCCGGATACGCGAAATCGTTCGGGTGATCCTGCGGTTCGAACATGTCCATCACGTGCGGACGGAACGGCTGCGCGCCCTTCACGACCAACGAGCCTGTCGGGTAGTTCTTGCCGGCGACCGTGAACGGTGCCGTCGCGCGGTGCACGGTGACGTTCACCTTGCGCAGCGCGGTGATGAACTTCGTCGCGGTGAGGAAGTCCGGCTGGTTCGACGGAATGATGTAGCCGCGCGCGTCGCGCTTGGCGGGATCACGCATGTACTCGGCGAAGTACTTCGATGGAGCCGCGCCGCCGAATGGGTTGATCGCGCCGCCCGCACCACCCTGCGTGCCGGCAGCCTGACGCCCGCCGCCGGCGTTCCCACGATCACGCGCGATGCGCGCGTCGAGTGAATCGAGCTCCGTCGGCGTGAACGTCCACGAGTCGCGGCTGCCACGGTCGATCGAGTTCTTCGCCATGCGCCAGGCGTTGAACAGGAAGTCCTCGCGCCGCTTCGACGCGATATCGAACACCGCGTAGTTGGCCGTCACCGAGTAGTCGATCGACTGACGGAAGTGCCACGTCTGCGGCGCGATCGGGTACGGCAGGTCTGCCCGTGGCAGCTGATTCCGCGTGATGAGCGGAATCTCCATCGGCGTCGGATTGCCGATCGTCTCGGTGAGCAACCCGATCATGTTGTGGAAGTACACGGTCGTGCGGAGTCCGCCATTCCACCACGTCGAGTAGCTGGATCCGGTGCGCGACGTGATACCCGGCTTGTTCTCTCGCAGGAACCGCTCGTGCATCGCCGCGCCAACCATGTCGATGCCGATCGGGATGAGCGGATCGAAGTTGTAGTTGAACGGATCGCGGAACGGCGGCGCGAACATCACCGTCCCGGCGGGACCGGTCTGGTGATGGTTGTACACGATCTGGGGGAACCACTCGAAGTATTGAATCCGCGCGATGTTCACCGACTCGGGCTGATTCAACATGTAGAAGTCACGGTTGTTGTCGTGACCGATGTACTTCTGGTAGAGACGCGGGATGCTCATGTTGCGCTTGAGCGTGTCCGCGTCCTTCATGTACCAGTTCGAGACGAGCTGCATGCCATCCGGGTTCGCGTGAACGGCCAGGATGATCAGGTCGTTCAGGAACCGCATCGTTTCCGGATCGGTGCGGCTGATGAGCTGATACGTCGTCTCGATCAACTGGTGCGCGCCGAGGACTTCCGTGGCGTGGAGGCCGCCGTCGAACCAGACGACGGCCTTGCCTTCACGCGCGAGCGCCCGGGCGTCTGCCTCGGTGCCCTCGCCCATCGCGAGGCGGTGCACGATGTCCTTGTAGCGGTCGAGCTTCTTGAAGTTCTCGGGCGACGTGATGACCGCCATGAGCTGCGGGCGCCCTTCAGCGGTCTTCCCGATCTCCTGGACGACCATGCGGTCGGACTCGGCGTCGATCTTCTTCCAGTATTCCTGGAACTGATCGTAGTTCGCGAGCTTGTAGTCGTCGCCGATATTGAATCCGAAGAAGTCCTTCGGCGACGTCACGCGCGGCGCCGGCGGCGTCGACTGCGCCGAGAGCGTCGGCGCGAGCAGCGCGGCGGCGAGCACGAGCGACGACGCCCAGCGGGCTCGCGGCAGGTGACGGGTGTGCGCGCCAACGGCGCGTGGTGCTTCGAACACGTTCACTCGCATGACCGGTCCTTGGGTTCTCGGGACTGAGGGGGGAGACTGGAGCAGCCGATGAGGCGCGCGGCCGAGACACGTGTCGGTCTCGTGCCGGAACGCGCTAGCTTATCTACCGCTTGCGTGCAACGCCACTCGCGCCCGCCTGGGCGTGGAGTCTCGCGCTGCCCGCTCTACGCAGTTGCGCGGACGATCGTTGGCTCGTGCTGCCTTGTCATTCCGAGCGAAGCTCGGAATGACAGCCGTTCCCGGTTCCCCGTTCCCGGTGGTCAGTGCCTTCGATAACTGTCCATAAGTTCGGCGGCGCGTCCCTGGCGGATGCCGATGCCGTAGCCCACGCCGTCGAGATCGCCTCGGCGCAGCCACCGGGAGCGGTCATCGTCGTGTCCGCGCTCGCGGGCGTCACGGACGCGCTGCTCGACGGCGCCCGCAAGGCCGCCACGGGCTCCGAACAAGGGCTCGCGGAGGTGTCGGCCACCCTCCGCGAGCGCCACGCGCACATCGTCTCGAAGCTGCTCCGCGGCTCGAGCGACCGCCGAGCCCTGCTCGACGAGATCCGGACACAAATGGATGAGCTCGACGCCCTGGCCCACGGTCTCGCGGTGCTCCGGGAGCTCACGCCTCGAACGTCCGACTACATCGCATCGCGCGGAGAACGGCTGAGCGCACGCATCGTCGCCGCGGCGATCACCCGAGCCGGCCGGCGAGCGCACTTCATCGACGGACCTGACGTGATCCGCACGAACGGCCAGTTCGGTGGCGCCTCCGCCGACCTCGTCGCCACAGACCGCGCGGCGAGGGCCACGCTGCTGCCGCTGCTGCGCCGGAGGATCACGCCCGTCGTCCCCGGCTTCATCGGGGCGACACCTGGCGGCGAGGTCGCGACGCTCGGACGCGGCGGTTCCGATCTCACCGCGACACTGCTCGGCCGCGCACTGCGGGCGGAATCCGTGACGCTCTGGAAAGACGTGCCCGGACTGCTCACGGCCGATCCACGGATCGTCAGCGACGCCCGAGTCATCCCACAGCTGAACGCGCGCGAGGCCGCGGAGCTCGCATATTACGGCGCCAGGGTACTCCATCCCCGAGCGCTGACGCCGCTCGTCAATCGGTCGACGCCGCTCTTCATCCGTCCGTTCTCGGAGCCCTCGGCAACCGGGACGGAGATCTCGGGCCGTCGCACGCTCACGAAGTACCCGGTCAAGGCGTTGTCCGCCGTCACCGAGCAGGCGCTCGTGACTGTGTCCGGCAACGGCATGCTCGGCGTTCCCGGCATCGCCGGACGCACGTTCTCGGCGCTGCATCGCGCAGGCGTGTCCGTGTCGCTCATCTCGCAGGCGTCGTCGGAGCATTCCATCTGCTTCACCGTTCCGTCGGCCAGCGCCGAGACGGCGCGCGAGAGTCTGCGTGCGGCGTTCGCGGATGAGATCGAGCGACGCGAGATCGACGACATCGAGGTCGAGTCGAACCTGGCCACGTTCGCGGTCGTCGGCCTCGGCATGCACGGAACCCCTGGCGTCGCGGCGCGCGTCTTCTCGGCGCTCGCGGACGGCGGCATCAACATCGTCGCGATCGCGCAGGGCTCGTCCGAGCTGAACATCTCCGCTGTAGTTGCCGAGGCGGATCTTCCGGCGGCGATGCGTCGCGTTCACGGCGAGTTTCAGCTGAGCCGACTCGGCGGCGGCGCGGCAGTCCGGGCGGAGCACGCCGACGTCATCCTGCTCGGGTTCGGCCAGATCGGACGGACGCTCGCGGGGATGCTCGCGCGCGCGCCGCAGAACGGTCCGCGCGCCCGCGTCGTTGGCGTGATCGATCGCAGCGGTTACGTGTTCGACCCGACGGGGATTTCGCCACGGCGGCTCGCCGCGTTGTCGAAACAGAAGGCGGCAGGTGCGCGTCTGCGCGCGGTGGCCGGCGGGACCTCGGCCACGACGAGCGAAGCGCTCGCTGTGATTGCGCGTCACGCGTTGTCGCGACCCATCCTGGTCGATCTCACGGCGGACGATACGAGCGCCCTGCTCCGCAACGCTCTCGCGTCGGGGATGGACGTAGTGCTCGCGAACAAGCGTCCACTATCGGGCACCCTCGCTGATGCGCGCGCGTTGCAGGACGTCGCCGCGACGCACGATCGCAGCATTCTTCACGAGACGACGGTCGGCGCCGGGCTTCCGATCATCGACACGTACTACAAGCTCGTCGAGGCACGCGATCGCGTTCACCGAATCGACGGGTGCGCGTCTGGCACGCTCGGATTCCTGCTCAGTGAGATCGGCAAAGGCCGACGCTTCTCGGAATCGCTGCGCCGCGCGATGGAGAAAGGCTACACCGAGCCCGATCCGCGGGACGATCTCTCCGGCATGGACGTCGCGCGTAAGGCGCTCATCCTCGGGCGACTGCTCGGCTTCGAGGGCGAGTTGCAGGACATCGCGCTCGAGTCGCTCGTGCCGGAGGCGGCCAGGAATCTGCCACTCGCCACGTTTCTCGTGCGACTCGAGGATTTCGATCACGCGTGGGAGGCACGCGCGCTTGCGGCGCGAGAGAACCGCCGCGTGCTGCGCTATGTTGCGTCGGTCACGAAGCGACGCATCGAGGTCGGACTGCAGGCGGTGGAGTCCACGAGCCCATTCGCGGCGCTCAAAGGCACCGACAATCAGGTCGCGTTCACGACCATGCGCTATCGGACGAGCCCGTTGATCATCACCGGCCCGGGCGCTGGCCCCGCCGTCACGGCGGCGGGCGTGTTGAACGACATCCTCGCCCTCGCTGCCTCGTGAGCGCCTCCCCTCGGCGCGTTCGCGCGTACGCTCCGTCGAGCATCGGCAACATGGGACCCGGGCTTGATGTGCTGGGCTGTGCGGTCACCGGCGCGGGCGACGCGGTCACGGCCGAATGGTGCGACGAGCCCGGGATCGTCCTGCGAGACGCCGGGCATCCCGAGCTGCCTGCGGATCCGGCTCTCCACTCGTCAGGCATCGCGGCAGCACAGGTTCTGCGGCTCGCGTTAGGCGGCGGGATGTGGGCGCCGGCGCCCGGGATCGCGCTCACGGTGAAGAAGGACCTCCCGCTCTCGGCCGGCCAGGGCGGGAGCGCGGCGTCGGCGGTGGCGGGCGCCGTGGCGGCGAACGCGCTCTGCGGGTCGCGACTCTCGTCCGACGTGCTGCTCGAGGCCTGCCTGCTCGCCGAAGCGACGGTCGCCGGGCGTCACCTCGACAACCTCGCGCCGTCGCTCCTTGGCGGGATCTGCCTCGTGCGGTCGATGGACCCCATCGACGTCATTCGGCTTCCCGTGCCCGATTCCCTGTTCATCGTGCTCGCACACCCATCGCAGCGTCTTCGCACCGCCGACGCTCGAGCGGTCCTGCCTCCGGTCGTGGAGCGCGCTGTCGCGCTCCATCAGGCGGCACAGGTGGGCGCGATCGTCGCGGCGCTCGCGTCAGGGGATCTCGCGCTGCTGGGCCGGGCGATCGACGACCGCATCGCCGAGCCGGCGCGCGCTCCGCTCATTCCCGGCTTCCGCGAGGCGAAGGCGGCCGCCCTCGGTGCCGGCGCGCTCGGCGCATCGATCTCCGGCGCCGGCCCGACGACGTTCGCGCTCGTCGGCGACCTCGCGTGTGCGCGTGCGGTCGCCGTCGCCATGGAAGGCGCTTTCGCCGCGCAGGCGATCGAGTCGCGCGTACGTGTGTGCGAGGTGGACCGTGTTGGAGCGCGCGTCGAGGTGGACACATGACGGAGAAGCTCGACACGTCCGCGAGCTACCAGCAGTGCGCGAGATGCGGAACACGATTCGCCGACATCGATCCCGCACCAAAGTGCGCCGTCTGCGGCGGCCTCCTCGACGTCGTCCACGGCCCGCAGGCGCTCACGGGAGCCCAGCTTCGCGCGCTCTTTGCCCAACGACGCGCGGCGGGCGACGGTGGCTCCGGGGTGTGGCGGTATCGCGAGATCGTTCTGCCCGCCGCCGACGACCACATCGTGTCTCACCCGGAGGGCAACACCCCGCTCCTCTCGCGCGACAGCGTGGCTGCGTGGGCGGGCATCGATCGCCTGCTGCTCAAGCACGAGGGGCACAACCCGACCGGGTCGTTCAAGGATCGCGGTATGACGGTCGGCGTGACGCAGGCGCTTCGCATCGGGGCCCGCGCGGTGGGCTGTGCCTCCACCGGCAACACATCGGCATCGCTGGCGTCATACGCCGCGCACGCCGGGATTCCCGCGCTCGTATTCGTGCCCGCTGGCCAGGTAGCGTTAGGCAAGCTCGCCCAGTCGCTCGCGTATGGCGCGCGCACGCTCATGGTCCGCGGGGACTTCGACGCCTGCCTGGCGCTGGTGCAGGAGGCAAGCAGCCGCCTCGGGATCTATCTGCTCAACTCGATCAACCCGTTTCGGATCGAGGGGCAGAAGACGATCGTGTTCGAGATGCTCGAGCAGTTGGGCTGGGATGCGCCGGACTGGATCGTGCTCCCCGCCGGCAACCTCGGCAACACCGCGGCGTTCGGGAAAGCGCTGCGCGAGGCGCTGGACCTGGGCCTGATCGATCGCGCTCCGCGCATTGCCGCGGTGCAGGCGAACGGGGCGTCACCGTTCGCGCAATCGTTCCGCGAGTCGTTCGCGAGGCGGCACCGGGTGAAGGCCGAAACGGTCGCGACGGCGATCAGGATCGGCGACCCGGCGTCGTTCGACCGCGCGGTCGACGCCATTCACTTCACGAACGGTGTGGTGACGACAGCGAGCGATGACGAGATCATGGACGCGAAGGCCGTCGTGGACGCCGCGGGCATTGGCTGCGAGCCGGCGAGCGCCGCGAGCGTGGCGGGCGTCCGGCGTCTCGTCAGCGAGGGCACGATCAAGCCGGCGGACAGAATCGTGGCGGTACTGACAGGCCACGTACTGAAGGATCCCGGCGCCCTCCTCCGCTATCATCAGGAGCAGTCTCCCGCGCCGCAGTTCGCGAACCCGCCGGTGGAGATCGATCCGACGATCGACGCGATCGAGCGCGTGCTCGGCGATTGAACCGGCATCGGGCTTGGGACGGTGCAGTGACGGCGGAGACCTGACGCGGACTACGCGGACTCGCTCCGAGCCGGCGAAAGCCGACGGCCCGCAGCCGACACATGGGTCCTTTCTTGTTCAACGGCCTCGGAATCACTAGGGAGCGTCCCGGGGCCCTTCCCAAGAGAAACAGATCGGACAGGGCGCGACGCCAGCCGGTAATGTCGCCGGAGCGAGTCCGCGTAATCCGCGTAATCCGCGTCAGGTTCTTTCACCACTCGACGCCGAGCCGAACCCGGACCGCGGGGGATCAGCTAACCGGCGGCCGGCCCTGAAACAGGAGCCGGCTCCGGACGCGACGGGACGTGGCCTCGCTTGTAGACGAGAATCGTCCGCCGGAACGTCATCACAACCGTACCGTCCTGCTTGAAGCCCGTCGTCTCGATCTCGACGATGCCCATCGTCGGACGCGACTTCGACTCCCGGCGCGACAGGACCCGGGACTGGGCATACACCGTGTCGCCCTCGAACAGCGGCGACGGCATCCGGACCTCATCCCACCCGAGGTTCACCGCGTTGCGCGACACATCCGCCACCGACAGGCCAGTCACGAGGGCGATCGTGAAGCACGAGTTCACGAGCGGACGCCCGAACTCCGTCTGCGCCGCGTAGTGGGCATCGAAGTGAATCGGGTTCGTGTTCACCGTCGTCAGCGCGAACCAGATGTTGTCCGTCGCCGTCACCGTTCGCCCGAGCGGGTGGCGCATCACCTGGCCGACCTCGAAGTCCTCATAGCAGCGTCCGGCCGGCGGCGTCATGTCGGTCACAGAGCATCTCCTGGAATGGGCACGAGACCCAGCTCGGCCATCACCTCGGCCGTGTGGGCGCCTAACGCTGGCACGGATCGCATCGACGGCGGCGCCCCGCGCAGGTTGTGCGGCGGGACGAGCGCCGGAATCGCACCGCCGGGAGCGTCGACGGTCCTCCAGCGATCTCGGGCCGCAAGCTGCGGATGATCGACGACCGACGGGACATCGTTCACGGCACCAGTTGGAATATCGGCCGCGTCGAGCCACGCGACCACCTGCGCGCGAGGGAACCGGCGGAATCGCTGCTCGATCAGTGATTCCAGCTCCGCGCGATGCGCGAGACGGTCCGCATTGGTCACAAAGCGTGCGTCGCTGGCGAGCGACGCCGCGTCCATCACCTGGGCACAGAACCGTTGCCATTCGCGCTGTGTCTGAATGGCGAACAGCACGGCGCCGTCGGCGCAGTCGTAGGCGCCATACGGGACGATCATGTTGTGGCGCACACCCACGCGTGCAGGCACGACACCGGTGCCCTGATACACGTACAGCGCCGGCGTCATCCACTCCGTCAGACACTCCAGCATCGAGATGTCGATGCGATCGCCTCGACCCGTTCGCTCCCGCTGGAGCAGCGCCGCCAGGATGGACGAGTAGGCGTAAAGCCCGGACGAGATATCCGCGATGGAGACGCCGACCTTCGCCGGAGCATCGGCGCTTCCAGTCACCGCGACCACGCCGGATTCGGCCTGCACGAGCATGTCGTACGCCTTCTTGTCGCGCAGGGGCCCGTCCGGTCCATACCCGGAGATGCCACACCAGACGACGCGCGGATTCATTTCGGCAAGGTCCTCGTACCCGAGCCCGAGTCGCTCAACCGCGCCCGGCGCCAGGTTGTGCACGAACACATCGGCCGTCGCGAGCAGGCGGGCCAGTACCGCGTGTCCCGAGGGCGACTTCAGATCGAGGACGACGCTCCGCTTGCCGCGGTTGAGCCACGCGAAATACGCTGACGTCCCGTGAAGCGCGCCGTCGTACGCACGCGCCGAATCGCCGCCATCGGGACGCTCGATCTTGATGACGTCGGCGCCCATGTCCGCGAGCTGACGCGACGCGAACGGCGCGGCGACGGCCTGCTCGAGCGCGACGACGCGAACGCCCGACAGCGGGAGCGCACTCGAGCCGGAGCTGTTCGCCGGTGTGCTCAGAACGACCTCGGCATCCCGAGGATGTGCTCTCCGATGTAGGACAGAATCAGATTCGTGGAGATTGGCGCCACCTGGTAGAGCCGAGTCTCGCGGAACTTGCGCTCGACATCGTATTCCGCGGCAAAGCCGAAACCCCCGTGCGTCTGGAGACACACGTTCGCCGCCTCCCACGACGCGTCGGCCGCAAGCAGCTTCGCCATGTTCGCCTCACCGCCGCAGGGCACGCCATCGTCGAACAGGCGCGCCGCCTCATAGCGCATAAGATCGGCCGCGCGCACGTGCGCGTACGCGGTGGCGATCGGAAACTGAATTCCCTGGTTCTTCCCGATCGGCCGGTCGAACACCGTGCGCGATGACGCGTACGTCCGCGCGCGATCGACGAACCAGTACCCATCGCCGATGCACTCGGCCGCAATGAGAATGCGCTCGGCGTTCATGCCGTCGAGGATGTAACGGAAGCCCTTCCCTTCTTCGCCAACGAGGTTCTCGGCGGGAATCTCCAGCTCGTCGAAGAACACCTCGTTCGTTTCGTGACCGACCATGTTGCGAATCGGTCGCACCGTGAGCCCGCGCTGGTCAGCGCCGTCGAGCTCGAGGAGGAACACCGACAGCCCCTCGGACTTCTTCTTCACGTCAGGCAGCGGCGTCGTGCGCGCCAGCAGCAGCATGAGGTCCGAGTGCTGGACTCGCGAGATCCAGACCTTCTGCCCCGTCACCACGTAGCGGTCCCCGACGCGACGCGCGAACGTGCTGATGCGCGTCGTATCGGTGCCCGTCGTGGGCTCGGTGACCGCGAAGGACTGGAGTCGCAGCTCGCCGGATGCGATGCGCGGCAAGTACCGCTGCTTCTGCGCCGTCGATCCGTGCCGTAGCAGCGTGCCCATGATGTACATCTGCGCGTGACACGCCCCCGAGTTGGCACCCGAGCGGTTGATCTCCTCGAGGATGACCGATGCTTCCGTCACGCCGAGCCCTCCGCCGCCATACTCGCTGGGAATGAGAACCGAGAGCCAGCCGGCGTCCGTCAGCGCGCGCACGAATGCCTCGGGATACGTGCCGTCCGCCTCCATGCGCTGCCAGTAGTCGCTGCCGAAGCCGCGACACAGGTCGCGGACGGACTCACGGTATTCTGCGTGAAGCCGCGTGCGTGGATTGATCTCGGTCATCGCGTCAGCCAAGCGTAGCAAACGCCGCGCGTACGTCCGCGCAGTCGTCGATCGAGCGAATGAGGGACATCGCTCGCGTGGCGAACGCGTCGCCGTAACGCGGAGACACGAGCGCCAGGAACTTGTCCGCGAGCGTTTGCGTGGAGACCGGATTCTCCGGGTTCCCGCGCGGGTAGTCGCTTGCGCCACGTTCACAGCTTCCATCACCACACATGATCGCGACGCGCGTCGGCCACTGCGCCGGGTACCGGCCCGTCAGGTCATCGCGCACGCCAATCCGGATGCGAGGCAGCAGCGCCGCAATGCGCGCGTCCACGACGCCATTACTATCGAACCGCTCCGGCGTGAATTGCTCGAGCCCCACCGCGCCCTCGAGCAGTGCGGCCGCGACGCAGTACGCGAGGCTGAACTTCGCGCGGTACGGCGTGGCCGGGTCGGGATCACAAACGATGTCGTAGCCGGGACCGTAGGTCTCGACGTCGATACGCGTGACGTCGCGCAGCACGTCCTCTGCCGACCACTGTCGCCGCTCGCGCACATCCAGCGCGACATCGATCGCGGTGTGCGTGTGTCCGCAGCACGAGTGCAGCTTGTAGCAATTCTCCGTGACCTTCCACTCCTGCCCCAACCCGTCCGTGATGCGCGACGCGTCGTACGACGACGTCGTGGCGCGGAAGAATCCGCGTTCCCCTTCGAGAATGCGAGTCGCCCCGGTGAACCCCTCGCGCGCCAGATCGGCCGCGAGGATGCCGTTGAACGCCGCCTTCCCCGGGTGAAGGCTCTTGCTCATGGCGCCGTCCGCATTGAACTCCCACAGCCCCGCGGCCTGCGTGCCGGCGCTGCCGAGCGCGTCGAGCATCTGCGTGGCCGTGAGCTCGGTGAGGGAAGCAGCCGCGGCGGCCGCCCCGAAGGTCGCGGCCGTGCCCGTGGGATGCCAATAGCGATAGTGGCTCGGGTTGACTGCCTCACCCACGCGCAGCGCGGCGTCGTAGCCGAGTGCGACGGCCCGGAGGAAGGCGCGACCGCTGCTCCGCTCGCGCTCCGCGACCGCGAGCGCGGCGGGAATCACAGGAGCCGCCGCGTGCAGCGTCGAGCCCTTGTGCACGTCGTCGAGCTCGAGAATGTGCGTCGCGACTCCATTTGCGAGCGCGGCGGCAGCGGCGGACGCGCGACCCGCCGACAGCATCGTCGCTTCGCTCGATGTGCCGAGGGCGAGAGCCACCTGCTGGGCCATGCGAGCCGGCGGCTCGAGCGCACCGGCCAGCGCCGAGCCGAGCCAGTCGAGGGCGGCGCGTTTCGCGTCATCGATGACCGTCGACGGGAGGTCGTCGTACGTGGTGTCAGCGAGGAACTCGGCGAGTGCGCGTGTAACGGCGGTGCTGCTGGCTGCTGTCATCGACACGGGAATGCGGGAGTGGTCGAAGGCATGGGGGATGGCGCGAGTGCAGAGCGGTCACCGAAACGAACTTCGCGTGTCCCGTACGTGTGCTGCAAGGTTCGACGCGCACTGGAGCGGGACCCGTGACTGCCTTCGACAGGCGAGGGCCATCGGGATAAGTTCGCCGAATGAACGTCGGACGGTTGGTCGCGCTGGTCGCGCTCACTCTCGCCGCTACACGCGCTGCGTCGCCGCAGGGGACGCCAGCTCTCGTCATCCGGGTCCTCGAGCGCACGACACAGCAGCCGTTGCCTAACGCCGAGGTCATTGACCTCGACAGCGGGGCGCGGCGCTTTACGAACGCCGAGGGCGAAGCGCGCCTGGGGTGGGGCCCGACCGGGCGGCTTCGCCTGCGTGTGCGCCAGCTCGGCTTTCAGTTCGTCGAGCAGGACGTCACGAAAAGCACCTCCCAGGCGGGCGCAGGCGACACCCTCGTCGTGACACTCGGCCGCGTCGCGTACACCCTTCCGGAGGTAGCTACGAAGGAGACCGGGTGTTCGCCTGACGCGGATTCTGTCACGAAGGCGCTTTCAGTCGTGGCCCTGAGCCAGCTGAGCATGGGCGCCGAGCGATACGACGCGTTCAGAAAAGCCTACCCGTTCCAGATTCGCCAGAAGCGCCGGACGGTGCGGTTCAATCCCGACGGCACTGCGCGCGAGGTTCGCGAATCGTCCGAGGAAGCGACGTCGAAGGAGTGGGGCGAGCGCTACGAGCCGGGCAAGGTCGTCGACCGTTCATCGCGCGGCTTCTCGGTACCCCTGCTGTTTCTGACCGCCCTGGCCGATCCGGTGTTCTGGCGCCACCACTGCTTTGCGGTGCACGGCGTGGAGACGCTTGGCCAGGATCGCGTGCTTCGGCTGACCTTCGTCCCCGTGCCCATGGTCGCCGAGCCGGACTGGATGGGTACGGCGTTCGTCGACTCCGCCACGAGCATGCTCCGCCGCGTGGAGTTCCAGATCGCGGGCCTCAGAGACGATGACGTGCCGAGGCGGCTCGAGGGCTTCACGACGTTTCGTTCGCCCTCGCCGTTCATCGTGGTCCCCGATTCGACCGTCGCGATGTGGTGGCGGCGGGAGGCAAGTACGTACACGAATGGGTGGAAGGGCCCGGACGTCGTACAGCTGCTGCAACTGCAGTCCGTGACCTACCGGAAGGCAACGCCGCCCACGGACGTTCGCCGTTAGGCGCGGGGTCAGAGATCAAGGGGCTCGCGAAGGCGCCGAGCCGGCGAACCCGCCGGCTCGAGCCCCCCGACCGAGGCGTTCCCTACTTCACCGCGAAATCCTTCGTGCCCGCGGATTTGTTGTCGAGGAACACCTCGACCTTGTACTTGCCCTTCGGCAGTCCGCCCGGCTTCGAGATGTGGAACTCCGTGTAGGCATCACCCGACGGCGCGATGGACTGCGACGATTCCTCCACGACCTGCCCGTCCTCGAACGTCCAGCGCGCCATGAGCGTCGCCGCCGACGCGCTTCCGGTGGTGTGAACGGACGTGTAGACCGTGTCCGTGCCCTTGAAGTTGTCCGTCTTGTCCGAGACGCGCTTGTCCGAGATGGCGCGACCGACGTCGATGTCGGCGACCCCCACCGTGGACGCAGCCGGCGCCGGCGTGGC
>Ga0310888_10000147_pt1 | contig 14073 bp, 11 predicted proteins | sample T20D1metaG_FD_202510 | JGI IMG/M metagenome (GOLD analysis project Ga0310888, IMG submission 202510) | Lab incubated soil microbial communities from West Virginia University Organic Research Farm, Morgantown, WV, United States - T20D1 | ecosystem: Environmental > Terrestrial > Soil >...
AATTTGGTGTTTCGACTCACCTCTATCACGAACAACGGCTGGACCTGGCGCACGTCCTCGAGATTGCCGCCAGCGGATTCGAGGCCGTCGAGCTCTTTGCCACGCGCAGCCACTTCGACTATCACGACGAGACGGCGATCGGGACGTTGAAAGACTGGCTGACCCAGGCAAACCTCGATCTGCATTCCGTCCACGCCCCGATTACCGACGTGTTCGTCAACGGCCGCGGCCAACGCACCTACTCAACCGCGATTCGTGACGCCGACGCCAGAAAGACGACGCTCCGCGAAATGGCGGCGGCGCTGAACATCGCCAGGGTTATTCCCTTCAAGTATCTGGTCGTGCATCTCGGCGTGCCCGAGGCCTGGAATCCCGGATCGGATGACAACCATCGTGAGGCGGCGATCCGCAGCGTGGAGGAAATCCAGTCCATGGCCGAGACGGTGGGCGTGAAGGTGGCGCTCGAAGTGATGGGCAACACCCTCTCAACGGCCCCCGATTTGATCGAGATCATCGAGCGCAGCTTCGAAGGCGCCGACCTCGGCATCTGCATGGACGTCGGCCACGCGCACATGCTCGGCGACACCGCCGAGGCCATCGAAACGACGTCAGAGTATCTCGTCACCACGCACATCCACGACAACCGCCGGCAGAGCGACGACCACCAGGTTCCCTTCCAGGGCAGCATCGACTGGGCGGCCACCGTGATGGCGTTCGAAAAGATCGGCTACGATGGAGTGTTGATGTACGAAGTGAGGAACGCAGAGTCGCCCACATCGGTGCTCGCGAAGGCCGTCGGCGCACGCCGGCGGCTCGAGGCGCTGATGATGGACACGTCGCAGCTGACCGCGTTCGAAATCGAATGATTGCCTATATCGATCAAATCGCGCAGCACGACGGCAAACAGGTCACCATCCGCGGATGGCTCCACAACCGGCGGTCGAGCGGGAAGATTCACTTCCTGTCGATCCGCGACGGCACGGGATTCATCCAGGGCATCGTGTCCAAAGCGGCGGTCGGCGACGAGAAATTCAAGCAGGCCGACCATCTATCGCAGGAAACCGCGGTCATCGTGCACGGAACGGTGCGCGCGGACAGCCGCGCGCCCGGTGGGTACGAGCTCGACGTCTCGGATTTCGAGATCGTCTCGCCGTCGATCGAGTATCCGATTACGCCGAAGGAACATGGGGTTGATTACCTGCTCGATCGCCGGCACTTGTGGATCCGGTCTGAAAAACAGCAGTCGATCCTTCGCATTCGCCACGAAGTGATCAGCGCGGTCCGCGATTTTTTCAACGACCAGGGGTTCATCCTCGCCGACACGCCCATCTTTACGCCCGCGGCGTGCGAAGGCACGACCACGCTCTTTCCAGTCGACTATTTCGAAGACCAGAAAGTCTTCCTGACGCAGAGCGGCCAGCTGTACGCCGAGGCCAACGCGATGGCCCTCGGGCGTGTCTACAACTTCGGCCCGGTCTTCCGTGCCGAGAAATCCAAGACGCGGCGGCACCTGACGGAATTCTGGATGGTCGAGCCCGAAATGGCCTATGCCACGCTGGACGATGTGATCGATCTGGCCGAGGGCCTGGTCGTGGCCGTCGTCTCGCGCGTGCTGGACAAACGGCGCCGCGAGCTGAAGGCGCTCGAGCGCGACACGTCGAAGCTCGAGAACGTGAAGGCACCGTTTCCGCGTATCTCGTACGACGACGCCGTGAAGCTTCTCAACGAGAAGGGGCAACCGTTCGAGTGGGGTGGCGACCTGGGGGGCACCGACGAAACCGTGCTCTCGCAGCACTTCGATCGGCCGGTGGCCATCCATCGCTATCCGGCCAGCGTCAAGCCGTTCTACATGGAGCCCGACCCCACGCGGCCCGAGCTCGCGTTGTGCGTCGACATGCTCGCGCCGGAAGGCATCGGCGAAATCATCGGCGGCAGCCAGCGCCTCGCCAGCTACGATGTGCTGTTGCAGCGGATCAAGGAACACAACCTGCCGCAGGAAGCGTTCGAGTGGTACCTCGACCTGCGCCGCTTCGGATCGGTTCCGCACGGCGGCTTCGGCATGGGCATCGAGCGCGTCGTCGGGTGGCTGTGCGGCCTCGAACACGTCCGCGAAGCGACGCCCTTTCCGCGGATGATGTATCGGGTGACACCATGAAGATTGGTTTCATCTCGCTCGGATGTCCGAAGAACCTCGTCGATTCCGAGGTCATGATGGGGCTGTCCCAGCAGGGCGGCCACACGCTGACGCCGGATCCTTCGGATGCCGATGTCCTCGTCGTCAACACCTGCGCGTTCATCGATTCGGCCAAGGAGGAGTCCGTCAACACGATTCTCGAGCTGGCCGAGTTCAAGAAGAGCGGCTCGTGCAAGCGGCTGGTCGTCACGGGTTGTCTGGGCGAGCGCTATCGCGACGAGCTGAAGGCGCAGATTCCCGAGATCGACGCCGTGCTCGGCACCGGCGACGTGCCGGAGATTGTGGGTGCCATCGAGGGCGCGAGCACGAAGCGAACGATTCCGCTCACCCTAATCCCTAATCCCCAATCCCTGATCCCTAATCCCCAAGCCCTAGTCCCTAGTCTTCCAACGTACTTGTACGATGCCGAGCCTCGCGTGTTCGCGACACCGCGCCACTTCGCCTACATCAAGGTCGCCGAAGGCTGCGACTACAAGTGCTCCTTCTGCATCATCCCGACGCTGCGGGGTCACTACCGCAGCAGGCCGATCGACACCATCGTCCGCGAAGCACGGTCGCTCGCCGCGCGCGGCGTGCGCGAAATCATCCTGATCTCGCAGGACACCACGTTCTACGGCCGCGATCTGGCCCACGGAACCGCCCTTCCAGCGCTGCTTCGCGAGCTGAACCAGGTGGACGGCATCGACTGGATCCGGCTGCTGTATCTGTATCCCACGACCATTACCGCCGACATCCTCGATGCCATGGCGGAGTGCGACAAGGTCGTCAAGTACATCGACCTGCCGCTGCAGCACGCCTCTGACGCCGTGTTGCGACGGATGAAGCGGCCGGGGACCGGCAAGGGTTACGAGCAGCTCCTGAGCCGGATCCGCGACCGCGTTCCCGGCGTCTCATTGAGGACAACCTTCATTGTGGGATTCCCGGGCGAGACCGAGCCGGAGTTCGACGAACTCTGTGCCTTTGTCAGGTCCGTCGGGTTCGACCATGTCGGGGTTTTCACGTATTCGCACGAGGAAGGCACGACGGCGTACGACCTTCCGGACGACGTCCCTGCGGCGACCAAGGCAAAACGCCGCAACACATTGATGGCCGAGCAGAAGCGCATCGTGGCGCGGGCTCAGAAACAGCGCATCGGCACCCACGTCCAGGTGATGGTCGATGGCCCCTCCCCCGAGCACGACCTCGTCTGGAAAGGCCGGCTGGCCGGGCAGGCGCCCGACATCGACCCGGTCGTGTACTTCACCGAGGCGGACCCGGATATCCTGCGACCGGGGGCGATATTTCAGGCGGAAATCGTGGGCTCTCGCGAATATGATCTCGTGGTCCGCCCCGGAGTAGACAGGCCCTTGTGATAAACTTTTAGGTTCGTAAGAGCCTGCAAGACCTGAAAGTGGGCCTGTGCCCACTTTTTGTTTTTGGGGGTGGTTTTACGCTGCTCATTGACACAATTCGTGGAGTCGCCGAGCGGGTTGCCCGCTCGTACAACCTGGAGATTTTCGACGTTCAGTTCCGGCGCGAGTCGACGGGGTGGATGCTGCGGATTTTTCTCGACGTTCCTTTTGCCGACAGCGACGCGGCCATCGCCGACGACGCCGAGCGGCGAAGGCGGGCGGATCTGTCGCCGACGATCGAGGACTGCGAGCGCGTGAGCCGCGATGTCAGCGCGATTCTGGACGTCGAGGAAATCATCGACCAGAGTTTCATCCTCGAGGTGTCGTCGCCCGGGCTGGATCGGCCGCTGCGCAACGCGGGCGACTACAGGCGGTTCGTGGGAAGGCTCGCGAAAATCGTGGTCTCGCAACCGGTCGATCGACAGACGCATTTCGAGGGGCGGCTGGGCGGTATCGAGAACGACACGATCGTGATGGAAACGACGCCGGGAAAGCGACAACTCATCCCGCTCGCGCTCGTCACTCGCGCTCGCTTGGAAGTGGAGTTTTGAGGGCTGAAGGCTGAGGGCTGAAGGCTGAGGGCTGGGAGCTGAGGGCTGAGGGGCCCCGGATCAAACAATGTCAAACCCGTTGATGCAGACAATCGAGGCGCTGGCGAAAGAGAAAGGCATCGAAGCGGATGTCGTCATTACCGCTATCGAGGATGCCGTACTGACCGCCTCGAGGAAGTATTACAAGACCAACGAGAACTTGAAGACGCGCTTCAATCAGGATACCGGCCAGGTCGATCTGTTCGCCGTCAAACAGATTGTGGTGGACGTGCAGAATCCGGCGACCGAGATCTCCCTCGAGGAAGCGCAGCAGCTGTATGGCGACGAGGCCGAAGTGGACATGGAAATCGAATTTCCCAAGCCCACGGAAGTGCTCGGGCGCATCGCCGCGCAGACGGCCAAACAGGTCATCTTCCAGAAGGTCCGCGAGGCCGAGCGCGAGAACATCTTCGGCGAGTACAGCCAGCGCATCGGCGAAGTCGTGAACGCCACGGTGAAGCGCTTCGAGAACGGCGACATGGTCGTCGAGCTGGGGCGCATCGAGGCGAGCCTCCCGCGCAAGGAGCAGTCCCGGGCGGAGAGTTACGCGCCCGGCGAACGCCTGCGCGCCGTCATCAAAGGCGTCAACCGCAGCACGAAGGGCCCACAGATCGTGCTGTCACGCACCGATCCGGCCCTGCTGGTGAAGCTCTTCGAACAGGAAGTGCCGGAGATCTACGACGGCACGGTGCAGATTCGCGGTGCCGTGCGCGAGGCCGGCGATCGCGCGAAGGTCGCGGTGTTTTCCCGCGAGCGCGATGTCGATCCGGTGGGTGCGTGCGTCGGCATGAAGGGCACGCGCGTGCAGGCGATCATCCGCGAGCTGCGCGGCGAGAAGATCGACATCGTCGAGTGGTCGGACGATCCGGTCTCGCTCGTCACCAACGCGCTCAGCCCCGAGAAAGTGCAGCGCGTGTCGATTGTCGACGACAAGGAGCGCGTGGTCGAGGTCGTCGTCGAGGACAAGCAGCTGTCGCTCGCCATCGGGAAGAAGGGCCAGAACGTCAGGCTCGCCGCGAAGCTCACCGGCTGGCGCATCGACATCAAGAGCGAAGAAGAGAAGCGGCGCGAGATCGAGGCGCAGTTCGAGGGGTTCGTGGGCGATTCGAGCGCGACCGAGGAACCGGCGGATGCCGAACAGGCAGAGACCGAACCGGCCGCGGCCGACGCGGACGAGCCGGAGAATGCGGCGCCGTCGTTCGCGATCGCGGGCATCGGCGAGAAGACGATGCAGAGGCTGATCGCGGCGGGCTACGACAGCGCCGAGAAGATCGCGCTCGCCAGCGTCGACGCATTATCCGAGGTCCAGGGCATCGGCGCGAAGACGGCAGAACGGATTCTCGCCGCGGTGCGCGGCGAAACACCGGCCGCCGAAGAGGAACAGGCGTAGGGCGCGACACGAGTCGCGCGAGTTACGGAGACTTGTTTGGCAACAGTTCGTATTTACAGGGTCGCAGAGCTTCTCAACACGAGCAGCCAGGAAGTGCTCGCACTGCTGAAACGCGCGCACGGCATCGAGCTCAAGAGCGCGTCCAGCACGATTGAAGAGGTTGTGGCGCGCCAGTTCGTCGAGCGGCTCGCACGCGAGCGCAACATCACGCTGCCGGGCGGCGACATGTTCGCTGAGGGACCGGCCGCCAAGCCCGGTGCGAAGAAGCCGACGGCCAGCGCCAAGAAAGCGGAGCCCGCGAAGCCGGCGGCACCCACGCTGGCGCCGCCGCGCCTGGTAAAGACGGCGAAACCCGCCGCGCCTGCGGTCGCCGTGGCGCCGGTTGCCGCCGCGCCCGTGGTTGAGGAACTGGAGTACGAGGAACCGCCACCTGTCGAGGAACCAGAGGAAGCTCCACCACCGCCGGTGGCCAGCGCCGCAGAGCCGGCACCCGTCGTCGAAGAGCTGCCTCCTCCGGTCGCCGAGCCGCCAGCCCCTGTCCGGCCGGTCGCCGCAGCGCCAGCGGCGCCCGCGAGGTCTGCGCCTCCACTGGGCCGGATGGTACCGCCGAGCATCAGGCTGAGGATCGAGGAACCAAACGCACCGGGCACATCGGCAGTGCCGGCGATGCCGACGCGTCCGGCCGGGCCGCGCCTGCGCCCATCCGACCGTGTCGTCCCGCCTCGGCCGACAGCACCGCCGCCGCCACCCACCGGCAATCTTGCGCGGCCGGGTGGCCCTGGGGGAATCACGACTCGTCCGGCGCCGCCTCGTCCGTCGTATCCGCCGCCAATGCGGCCAAACATGACACCGGGCGGCCCGCGACCGCTTCCCACGCCCCCGGTCCGTCCGCAGCAGTCGCCTCAGGGCATGCGCCCCTCGGGCGGAGTCGGCCAACAGCGGCCCGCTCCACCGCGGATGGCGCCACCCGTCATGCGGCCGCCCATGGGGCGCCGCGCCGAAGGCGAGACGCGCCGCGACACGCGACAGTCGTCGTCACAGGCCGCTCCTCCACCAATCACGCGGACGGTCACCTTCGTCGAAGGCATGACGGTGAAGGACCTCGCCGACAAGCTCGACCAGCGCGTGAAAGACGTGCTGAAGAAGCTGCTCGACAAGCGGCTGATGATGACCATCAACAGCACCGTCGACACCGACACAGCGTCGATGATCGCGCGCGAATTCGGCGCTGAAGTGCAGCTCCGCACGTTCGAACAGGACATGCTCGAGGTGGAGGCGGAAGAGGTGAAGCCGGAAGACACGATCCCGCGCGCGCCCGTCGTCACGGTCATGGGTCACGTCGATCACGGCAAGACCACGCTGCTCGACGCGATCCGCACGGCGCGCGTCGCCGAGCGCGAAGCCGGCGGCATCACGCAGCACATCGGCGCGTATCACGTGACGACGGCCAATAACCGCGACATCGTATTCCTCGACACGCCCGGTCACGAGGCGTTCACGCTGATGCGCGCACGCGGCGCGAAGGTCACCGACGTGGTGGTGCTGGTCGTCGCGGCCGACGACGGCGTGATGCCGCAGACGCGCGAGGCCATCGACCACGCGAAGGCGGCAAACGTGCCGATCATGGTGGCGATCAACAAGATGGACAAGCCGGGCGCCGATGCCGAGCGCGTCAAGCGCGAGCTTGCGGATCTGAACCTCGTCCCCGAAGACTGGGGCGGTCAGACCGTCATGGTGCCGGTCTCGGCGAAGAAGAAGACCGGGCTGGACACGCTGCTCGAAATGATTCTCCTCGTCAGCGACATCGGCGAGTACAAGGCCAATCCGAAGCGCAATGCGTCGGGCACGGTGCTCGAGTCGAAGCTCGATCGCGGGCGCGGACCCGTCGCGACCATCCTCGTGCAGGACGGCACGCTCCGCGTCGGCGACACGTTCATTGCCGGTCCGATTGTGGGCCGCGTGCGCGCGCTCATCGACGATCGCGGCAAACCCATCAAGCTGGCGCCGCCTTCTACGCCGGTCGAGGTGCTCGGGCTGACCGGGCTGCCGCAGCCCGGCGATGCATTCCAGGCGCTGGCAGACGCGGCCAAGGCGCGGCAGATTGCCACCTACCGGCAGGGCATGGCCAAGGAAAAGGCGCTGGGGGCGAAAGGCAGCCGGCTGACGCTGGAATCGCTGCAGCAGCAGATTGCTGAAGGCGGCATGAAGGACCTGCCCATCGTCATCAAGTCGGACGTGCAGGGCTCGGCGGAAGTGCTGGCCGACACGCTCGCCAAGTTGAGCGACGATCGCGTGCGCATCAAGATCATCCATTCGGGCGTTGGCGCCATCAACGAATCGGACGTGCTGCTCGCGTCGGCATCGAACGCCGTCATCATCGGGTTCAATGTCCGTCCGGATCGCAACGCCGAGCAACTGGCCGAGCGCGAAGAAGTCGACATCCGCCATCACACCGTCATCTACAACGTCACCGACGAAATGAAGAAGGCGATGGCTGGAATGCTCGAGCCGACGCTGAAGGAAGTACGGCTGGGCGCGGCAGAGGTGCGGAACATCTTCAAGGTGCCGAAAGCGGGGACGATTGCCGGCTGTTACGTGGTTGACGGCCGCATCGCCCGCAGCGGCGACGCGAAGGCGCGGCTGGTCCGGGGCGGTACGGTGGTGTTCGAAGGCAAGATCGGCTCGCTGCGCCGCTTCAAGGACGACGTCAGCGAAGTGAAGGCCGGCTTCGAGTGCGGCATCGCGTTCGACAAGTTCAACGACCTGAAGGTGGGCGACGTGATCGAAGTGTTCACGGTCGAACGCGTGGCCGTTTCGGCATAGCCGAAACGGATTGCCGGATTCGCAGATTCGTAGATTCGTAGATTCGCAGAGCGGATTTCAGATTGCGAGCTGCGGACTGCGGGGCAATCTGGCGATCGGCGAATCTCTGGCAATCTGCGAATGGTTATTGGCCACCTCGCCATCGAGCTCCATATTCCCGGCGCCCGGTCGCTGAAAGAGAAGCGGATGGTGCTGCGGAGCGTGAAGGATCGCATCAGGAAATTCAACGTCGCCGTGGCCGAAGTCGAATACAACGACCTCTGGCAGCGGGCCGGCCTCAGCGTTGTCACCGTCTCCAACGAGGAAAAGCACGCCGACCGCGAGCTTGCCGCCGTGGTCACCGAAATCGAGCGCGTGGAGCCGGGCTTGATCGCACGTACTGAGGTAGAGTTTCTGGGGTAACGGCTTTACTTTTCACTTTTTACTTTCTACTTTTTACTTTCTTTCTATGGGCCAGGGTTCCAGACCCGAACGCGTCGCCGATCAGATTCGCGCGGAGGTCACGACGATAATCGCGCGCGAGCTGCACGATCCCGGTGTCGGGTTCGTCACGGTGACGCGCGTGCAGGTGACGTCAGACCTGCAGCACGCCCGCGTGTACTACACCAGCCTCGGCGATGCGACGGCACGCCAGAACACCGCGCGTGCGCTCGAGCGCGCGGCCGGGTTCATGCGCCGGCACATCGGCCAGCGTCTGCGCCTGAGGCGCGCGCCCGAGATTCACTTCGAGTTCGATGCGAGCATCGGACACCAGGATCGCGTCGCGCAGCTCCTCAAGGAAATTGCCGACGAGCAGGCGGCCCAGCCCGACACATCCGACTCTTCGGAGACTGATGACCGCTAACCCCATTGCCGAGATCCGCGACGCCATCCTCCAGCGGCAGCGCTTCGTCATCACCTCGCACGCACGGCCAGACGGCGATGCCATCGGCTCGCAGGTGGCCATGGCCTACGCGCTGCGGCAGCTCGGCAAGGACGTACAGCTCGTGGACAGAGATCCCACGCCGCCGCAGTTCCAGACGCTGCCCGGGATCCGCGACATTCAGGTGTCACCCACCGTGCACGGGCAGTTCGACGCCGCGATCGTGATGGAATGCGGCAACCTGTCGCGCACCGGCGTCGACGGGTTCGAGAAGTACTTCGTCATCAACATCGATCACCATCCCGGCAACTCGAAATTCGGCGCGATCAACTGGTTCGACGAGCGCGCCGCGGCCTGCGGTGAGATGGTGTTCGACGTCATCGAGGCGCTCGGCGTCACGCTGACGCCGGAAATCGCGACCCATATCTACGTCGCGATCCTGACCGACACCGGCGGCTTTCACTTCTCGCACATCACCCCCAGAACGTTCGAGATCTGCCGGCGCTGCACCGAGGCCGGGGCTCAACCCGAGGCCATCGCCCGGGCCGTCTACGACAACAGCACCATGGGGCGCCTGCGGCTGATGGGCGCCGTGCTGCACAACCTCGAGTTCGAGGCGAACGGCCGGGCCGCGCTCGCCGCGCTGACGCTCGAGCTGCTGCGCACCACCGGATCCACGCACGAAGACTCCGACGGGCTCATCAACGTGCCGCTGACCGTGAGGGAAATTCAAGCCGTCGCGTTCTTGAAGGAAGTCGAGCCCGGGACGTTCCGCATCAGCCTGCGGTCGAAAGGCGACGTCGATGTCAACCGCGTCGCCAATCGGTTCGGCGGCGGCGGCCACAAGAACGCGGCCGGTTGCACATTGAACGGCCCGTATGCCGACGTCCGCCGTCAGCTGGTCGACGAGCTGAACCGCGCACTGGCGTGAAGCAGTTCTCAGTCTGCAGTTCTCAGTCGTGAACACGATCTTCGCTGACGGCGTCATCGTCATCGACAAGCCGGCCGGACCCACGTCGCACGACGTCGTCGCGGTCGTTCGCCGGGCGATCGGCGAAGGGCGACGGGCGACGAAGGTCGGGCACACCGGGACGCTCGATCCGCTGGCCTCTGGCGTGCTGCCGCTCGTCCTGGGCAAGGCCACGCGGCTCGCACAATTCCTGTCGTCTGCTGACAAAGAGTACGAAGCCGACATCGAGCTCGGCGTGAGCACGACGACGCTGGATCGCGGCGGCGAGATCGTGACACGCGAGCGCACCCGCGCCGTGTCCGATCTTACGGCGTCGCTCGTCGAGGAAGCGGTCGCCGAGTTCCGCGGCACCTACCTGCAGGAGCCACCGGCCTATTCCGCCAAGAAAATCGACGGCGACCGCGCCTACGACCTCGCCCGCAGGAACGCGCCCGTGCGGCTGCAGCCCGTGAAAGTAACCGTGACGGCCCTCGACGTCCTGGAATGGCGCGACAACCTGCTGCGCGTGCGCCTGGTGTGCTCGGCCGGCTACTACGTGCGCTCCCTCGCCGATGCCATCGGCAACCGGCTTGGCACCGGCGCGCATCTCGCCGGCCTCGTCAGGACCAGAAGCGGTGATTTCTCGATCTCGCAGGCCGTCGGTCTCGACGTCATCGATCGGCGGCCGCAGGAGGCCGCCGCGCGTGTGATACCGCTGAGCGATCTGCTCCCGGCCCTTCCGGCGATCACGCTCACCCCCGAGGGTGCGTCGCTGGCCGCCCGTGGCGGGTTCATTGGCCCGTCACACGTAAGGGGCACCGCGGCCCTTACCGGCCTCTCCAAGGGCGGCCGTGTCCGACTTCTGCACCCCGACGGACGCCTCGTGGCGATCGCAGAACCGCGCGCCGGCGGCGTCGCAGGGCTTTTGCATCCGGGCGTAGTACTGGACTAAAATTACTCGTTTGGGATTAACACATTGCGACGGACCGGGGACCATGCGATCCCACCGATGGCATCTGCTGGGCCGCTCGCGGAGGTAAACGACCCGTGGCTTTGAACAAAGATCGAAAGACCGAGCTCATCTCCTCGTACCGCACCCACGACTCCGACACCGGCTCTCCTGAAGTCCAGGTTGCCATTCTCAGCGAACGCATCGGCTATCTCACCGAACACTTCAAGACCCACGCGAAAGATCATCATTCGCGCCGGGGCCTCCTCAAGCTGGTCGGGCAGCGCCGCCGCCTGTTGGACTATTTGAAGGGCAAGGATTCGGAGCGCTACGCCGAGCTGATCCGCCGCCTGGGCATCCGCAAGTAGCACCACGGCCGGCTGAAGCAGGACACTACGTACCACCCGAGGCATAAATGTACAGAAGAGAACTTGAAATCAACGGCACTCCCCTTTCCTTCGAGACAGGCAAGTACGCGAAGCAGGCAGATGGTTCGGTCATCGTCCGCATGGGCGAATCGGTCGTCCTCGTCACAGCCTGCGCGTCACCGAATCCGCGCGAAGGCATCGACTTCCTTCCGCTGACGGTTGACTACAAGGAATACACCTACGCGTCGGGACGCATTCCCGGAGGGTTCTTCAAGCGCGAGGGCAAGCCGTCCGAAAAAGAAGTGCTGACCAGCCGCGTGATCGATCGTCCCATCCGCCCGCTGTTCCCGGCGGGCTGGCGCAACGAGTCGCAGATCATCGCGCTCGTGCTGTCGGCCGATGCGAACTACGACCCGGATGTGCTGGCGCTCAGCGGCGCGTCTGCGGCGCTCGCGCTCTCCAGCATCCCGTTGCAGAAGACGATCGCCGGCGTGCGCGTCGGCATGGTCGACGGCAAGTACGTGATCAACCCGACCTACGAGCAGCGCAAGAAGAGCTTGCTCGACCTCGTGATGGCGGGCAGCAACGACGCGATCGTGATGGTCGAGGCCGGCGCCAAGGAAGTGACCGAAGAGGAAGTGGTGCAGGGCCTCGAGGCCGGCCACGCCGCGATCAAGCGCATCGTCACCGAGATCGACGCGCTCGCCAAGGAAGCCGGTAAGCCGAAGCGCGAAGTCGCGAAGAAGGAATACGACCCGGTCTTCTACCGCGAGGTGGAGGAGAAGGTGATGATTCCGCTCGCCGACGCGATGCGCATGCGCGACAAGCTGGCGAACTACGGGTCGGTCGATCAGGTGCTGAGCGAGCTCGTCGGATCGTTGCCAGACGGCGAAGTGCAGCGCAAGGTCGAAGCGAAGGCCATCTTCAAAGAGCTCAAGGAAAAAGTCCTGCGCGACGAAGTGCTGCAGAAGGGCGTGCGGCTCGACGGCCGCAAGTTCGATCAGATCCGGCCGATCTGGTCGGAAGTCGGCGTGCTGCCCCGCGTCCACGGCTCGGCCGTGTTCACGCGTGGCGAGACGCAGGCGCTCGTCACCGTGACGCTCGGCACCTCGGACGACCAGCAGAAAATCGAGACGGTCGAAGGCGAGATGTACCGCCGGTTCATGCTGCACTACAACTTCCCACCGTTCTCGGTGGGCGAAGTGCAATTCCTCCGCGGCCCCGGCCGGCGCGAGGTTGGACACGGCGCGCTTGCCGATCGCGCGCTGCAGCCGGTGCTTCCGACCGAGGAGCAGTTCCCCTACACCATTCGCGTCGTGTCGGACATCCTCGAGTCGAACGGATCGTCGTCGATGGCGACGGTCTGCGGCGGCACGTTGTCGATGTGGGATGCCGGCGTGCCATTGCGCGCTCCGGTGGCCGGCGTCGCGATGGGCCTCATCATGGACGAGAAGACCGGCAAGTACGCGGTCCTGTCGGACATCGCGGGCGCCGAAGACCACTACGGCGACATGGACTTCAAGGTGACCGGCACCGCCAAGGGCATCACGGCGCTGCAGATGGACATCAAGGTGGCGGGCATCACCGCGCAGATCATGCGCGAGGCGCTCGACCAGGCGAACCGCGGCCGCATGCATATCCTCGGGGAAATGCAGAAAACGCTCACCGGCCCACGCGGCAACATCTCGACCTACGCGCCGCGCATCATCACCATCAAGATCCCGGTGGACAAGATCCGCGACGTCATCGGGCCAGGCGGCAAGATGATTCGCAGCATCATCGAGCGGACGGGGGTCAAGATCGACGTCGAGGACGATGGCAGCGTGAACGTCGCGTCGGCCGACGAAGCGGCGGCGCAGAAGGCCATCGCGATCATCCAGGAGTTGACGGCCACGGCCGAGCTGAACAAGACCTACATGGGCAAGGTGCAGCGGATTACCGATTTCGGCGCGTTCGTCGAGATCATGCCCGGCACCGACGGCCTGCTCCACGTCTCGGAAATCGCGAACCACCGCGTCAAGGACGTGCGGGACGAGCTCAAGGAAGGCGAACAGGTGCTCGTGAAGGTCATCAACATCGATCCCACCGGCAAGATCCGCCTGAGCCGCAAGGCGCTGCTGCAGGACGAAGGCGCCGCCGCCAGCGCGGGTGGGCCGTCGCGCAAATCGGAGTAAACTAAAGTCTGTGACTGGTTGGGAGATTGGGGCCGGGCTTCGGCCTCCCCAATCTGCCAGTCTTCCAATCCGCGAATCCGCCGATTCGGGATTGCACCCGCCTCCCCCGGAAGGAGAACATCATGACGTCCTCACTTTCGGCTTCTGCCGGGACTATCGCGGCGCGCTCGGCACTCGTACTGATGCTCGCGCTGTTCGGCTTCCTGGCACGGGCGCAGGAGGGCGGCAGCGAGCGCAAGGTCACCGTCTCGGCGCATAAGTACGCATTCAGTCCCGGGCGCATCGTCGTTCATAAGGACGATCTCGTGCGGGTGAGCTTTTCTACCGACGACATCCCGCACAGCTTCACCATCGACAAGTACCGCATCGCCAAGCGCGTGGAG
>Ga0310888_10000149_pt1 | contig 13977 bp, 13 predicted proteins | sample T20D1metaG_FD_202510 | JGI IMG/M metagenome (GOLD analysis project Ga0310888, IMG submission 202510) | Lab incubated soil microbial communities from West Virginia University Organic Research Farm, Morgantown, WV, United States - T20D1 | ecosystem: Environmental > Terrestrial > Soil >...
TCTCACATCGACGATTCCATCTCGAGCAGAACCTTGAGCACGCCTTTCTGCTGTGCGCGTTGCAATGCCATCACGCCGTTGGAGAGGTTGAACCGATCCGCGATCAGCGGTTCCACGTCCACGAGTCCCTGCTCCAGCGCATGCAGGGCTTGGTCGAACGGGCCGCAGCGGGAGCCCACGAGGGTGATCTCATCGATCACGAACGGGGCCCACGCCAGCGTCTGGGTTCCCGCGACAGTCGTCTTCAGAACGATCGTCCCGCGCGGACGCACCAGCTCGAGCGCCGCCGGCAACCCGGACTCGGAGCCGGTACACTCGACGACGATATCGGCCGCACGTTTTGGAAGGTCGTCCGAGAGCAACGCGGTCTTGAGACCCATCGTCTCGAGCAGCCCGAGCTTCTCCCGGTGCTTGCCCACCACCAGCACCTCGTCTGCGATCGACGCGAGGACCTGTGCGCAGAGGTTCCCAAGGCGGCCGTCTCCAAGAACCACGATGCGGTCGTCTTTGGAGATGGTGAGCTGGGCGGGAATCTGGAATGCGGCAGCGACCGGCTCTGTAAAGACTGCGATGTCGTCCGGAATCGAGTCGGGGACCAGGTGAAGGTTGCGCTGCGGAACGGCTATGAGATCGGCGAATGCTCCGTCGTGGTTGAGAATCCCGAGGACGGTTCTGTTTGGACAGTGGGTAGGAAAGCCGCTGCGGCACGTCGCGCAGTTCCAGCACGCGCAGTTGATCTCGCCAACCACCCGGCGGCCCGCGAAGGGACCCGACTCGGCTACTCCAACGAATTCATGACCGAGGACTCCACGGAAGCCCATGTAGCCCTTGATCAGCTGGAGATCGGTCTCGCACACACCGGCCCGCGTCACTCGCACCACGACTTCGTCTGCGGCGGGTGTCGGGGCCGGACGAACCGCATCTACCTGAACTTCGTCTTTTTCGAGAACGATTGCGCGCACGTGTCTATTCCTGATTTCGCGACGTTGGCTGCCTGAGTTGGTTTGTACCACCGAACGCATCGAGGCGTTGCCAACCATTTTGAGGACCAGGGGGTCCAAGGGTTCGTTGCCCGGATGAAGAACCGTTCACTGATGCGCGCGATGGTAACGGCCACGGTGGCACTGCTGGCCGCAGTCCCGGCATTTGCCCAGGAGTCGGCGAACGAGCCGAACCGGGCGCACAAGCAGGGCAAGGTCATTCGCGCGCTCCGGATCACCGGGACGCCGCCGACGATTGACGGCCGCCTGTCCGACGAGGCGTGGCGGGTCGCCGAGGCGGGCACCGACCTCACACAGCGGGATCCGGACAACGGCCAGCCGATGACTGACCAGACCCGCGTGCAGGTCGCGTTTGACGACCGCTTTCTCTATGTGGCGGTCTCGGCCCTCGATTCGAACCCGCCGGACATCTCGGCCGGCCTCGGCCGCCGCGACGAAACGCCTCCGACGGACTCGATCACCCTCGGCTTCGACGCGCGGCACGATCATCAGACGGCGTACAACTTCTCGACGAACCCGTCTGGCTGGCAGGGCGACTTCATCTTCTACGACGACACGAGCCGCGACAACGACTACAACGCCGTCTGGGACGTGCGGAGCCAGATCACCGAAACGGGCTGGACGGCCGAGTACCGAATCCCGTTCTCGCAGATGCGCTTCTCCTCTTCGCCTGATCCAGGGCAGGTGTGGGGCTTCAACATCCAGCGCCAAATCCGCCGCAAGAGCGAGACAGGCACGTGGGTGGCAAAGCCGCGCGGCGAACGCGGCGAAGTCTCCTTCTTCGGGCACATGGTGTTCGAGGATCGGGTGCCGTCGCCACGGCGTCTCGAGCTGATGCCGTATGCGCTGGCCAGGGGAGAGTTCGTACCGTCGGGCAACGGGGAAGGCGGCGGCTCGGTGGGGCTCGATGCGCGGATGGGTCTCGGTACGGGCGCGACGCTGTCGGCAACGGTCAATCCCGACTTCGGCCAGGTCGAGCAGGATCCGGCAGTCCTGAACCTGTCCGTGTTCGAAACGTTCTTCCCGGAGAAGCGGCCCTTCTTCCTCGAGGACAGCCGCACGTTCGTTCCACCCTACTCGCTGTTCCAGCTGTTTCACTCGAGACGCATCGGCCGCTCGCCCGGCAGGCTGCCGATCGCGTCGGGTGAACGGATGCTCGATGGGCCCGCCGAGACGACGATCCTCGGGGCAACAAAGCTCACCGGCAAGGGCGGAGGGTGGACGTACGGAGTGCTGACGGCCCTGACGTCGCGGGAATATGCGGAGGTCGAATCGCCCGTGGCAGGTGCCGACGGCACGACGTCCTACGTGCGCAGCGAACGGATGATCGAGCCGGCGACGTCGTACAACGTCCTCCGCATTCAGCGTGACGTCATGAACGGCTCATCGAATGTCGGCGCGATGTTCACCGGCGTGCTCCGCGAGCAGCTCGACGATGCGTTCACCGGCGGCATCGACTACAACCTGCGCTGGAATCGCAACCGAGCCACCTTCAATGGCCACTGGGTTGCGACGCGTGCACCGGGGCCGGGGGGAGTGAAGACCAGCGGCGGCGGCCTCACGAATGTGAACTACGCCGCCAAGCACCTCTTCATCGGCGGACATTACGACCATATCGGCCGCGACTTTCGCGTCAACGACATCGGTATCTACCGTTCACGGACCAACCGGAATCAGGTCAACGGTTCGCTGGAAGTGGGCAATCCCGATCCATGGAAGAAGCTCAGGAGCGTCTGGGGCTTTCTCTACGCCAACAACGAGTGGCGGGACGACAAGCTGCTGACCGGGCGCTATGCCGAGTACGGCGCCAACGTCAGGTTCCTGAACTTCTGGCAGGTCGTGGGCGGAGGATGGAGGACCTTTGAGATCTTCGATGATCTTGATACTCGTGGCGGCCCGCCGATCCTCCGGCCCGGCAACACTGGAATGTTCTACCGGGTGAACAGCGACTCGCGAAAGCCGTGGACGATCGGCTTCTATGGGAATCGATTCCGCAACGACGCCGGCAGCGGCGGCGGGACGTACTCGCCGTACGTCTCGCTCCAACCCTCCGATCGCCTGCAGGCGTCGCTCTCGATGAACTACAACTACGCCCAGGACCCGGCGCAATGGATCGTGAACACCGACGCCAATGGCGATGGCGTGACCGACCACGTGTACGGAACCCTGGCGCGGGACGTGGTCGATGTGACCGTCCGGACGACGTACGCCTTCACGCGCGATCTCACGGTTCAGGCGTATCTCCAGCCCTTCGTGGCCGTGGGGGACTACTCGAACGTCCGAAGGCTCGCGCTGCCGAACTCGTTCCAGTTCGATCCGGTCACCATTCCGTTCGATCCCGACTTCAATACCAAGTCGCTGCGCGGAAACGTCGTCATGCGCTGGGAGTACAAGCCCGGCAGCACCCTGTTTCTCGTGTGGTTCCTGTCCCAATCCGACTTCTCGCGGCCGGGGCAGTTCAGTCCGCTTCGTGACTTCGGGTCGGCGTTCACAGCCGACGCGACGCACATCTTCATGGTGAAGGCCAGTTACTGGCTCAACCGATAGACGACCCCGGATCGTGGCGTCGAGCTTGCACTCGATCTGAGGCGTGAAGCTGCCGAAGCCGCGCAACCTCATCATCGGCATTGTCATCGCGCTGATCGTGGTCGGGATGGGCATGGTGATCGCCCAGGACCAGGAGACGCTTCGTGTGCGCACGTCGGTCGCGGCCACGGATCCCGTGTTCCCGGCATATCTCGCCAAGCTCTCGGGCCATCCGCTGACATCCGGCGACAGTTACGCCGTGCTGACCGGCGGCGACGCCGCCTTCCCGGCCATGATCGAGGCGATCGCCCATGCCCGTCATCGCGTGAGCTTCGAAGGCTATATCTACGACAGCGCGAGCGACGTCGCGAAGAAGTTCACTGACGCCTTCGTCGCGGCCGCCGGGCGCGGCGTGGAGGTTCGGCTCGTGTTCGATGCCTTCGGCGCCAAAGTCTCTGACGCCGACGCGGATCGGATGGAGAAGGCCGGCTGCCGCATCGGGTGGTTCAACAGGGTGCGCAGCAGGGCGATCGAAGAGGTTAATTACCGGACCCACCGCAAGGCGCTCATCGTGGACGGCGACGTCGCGTTCGTCGGCGGGATCGGGATTTCGGATCAATGGGCGCGCGATACCGACAAGGAACGCAAGTGGCGCGACACCCACGTCAGGGTCTCAGGACCAGCAGCCACGGACGTCGAGGCGGCATTCAACGAGAACTGGATTGAAACCGGGGGCGTCGTCGAACCGGACGTGATCCCGCATGACCCGCACCCAAGAGGGCCGGCCAGCTCAATCATCGTGTGGAGCTCACCGGAGGGCGGCACCAACGCCCTCAAGCTGGTTTACCTCCTGTCGCTGGCGGCCGCCCGCCAGTCGATCGACATCCAGTCGCCCTACCTGATTACGGACGCATCAACTGAGTGGAGCCTGAGCGAAGCGCGTCGGCGGGGAGTGCGGGTACGCATGCTCGTCGAGGGCGATATCACGGATGCGAAGCCGGTGAAGTTCGCCGGCCGGGCGCAATACGAGCGCCTGATGAAGCTTGGGATCGAGATCTACGAGTACCGCCCGGCCATGATGCACGTGAAGGCGTTTGTGGTCGACGGTGCCCTCAGCATCGTCGGATCGGCCAACTTCGACAATCGATCGTTCGAGCTCAACGACGAGCTGAATGCCGTCATCTTCGATCCGGGTGTGGCTTCGCGGCTGCGCGAGGACTTCGAACGCGACATCAGGCAGTCGGCGCGCCTGGACCTCGACACATGGCGCTCCCGCCCGCTCCACATCCGGGCTCGGGAGAAAACGTGGAGTCTGTTCGGAGAGGTGTTCTAGGTCAGTGCCCGGCTTCGGCCGCGCCTTCCTTGTGCTCCGCGCCTGCGGCTGCTCCATGCGCCGGCGCCGCCTGCCGGACACCGTAGCCTGCTCCGGCAGCCCCGCCGGGATAGGTTTTCAGGCCGCGCGACAGGTAGTCGGTGAGCGTGAGCGTGAACAGGATCAGCAGGAAGAAGAAGGACATTCCGACGAACAGCTTCGTCAACCGGCTGCTGTACTTCGCGTGCATGAAGAACAGGATCACCAGCGTCGCCTTCGTGATGGCAATCCCGATCGCCACCGGGAAGTTGAAGACGCCCAGGTGGTGGAACGCCGCGAAGACCGTGAGCCCGGTCAGCACCATCAACATGCCGAAGATGGTGTAGTAAGTGGACTTGGGCGAGATGTGCGACATGTCTACGTCCTATCCGCCAGTCCGATCCACGAGATACAGCAGCGGGAACAGGAAGATCCAGACGATGTCGACGAAGTGCCAGTAAAGCCCGCTCATCTCCACCGGCGTTGACCACTGCGGCGAGAAACGGCCCTTGTAAGCCATCCACGTAATCACCGACATCAGGCCGAAGCCGATGATCATGTGCAGCGCGTGCAGGCCGGTCATCGTGAAATAGAGCGAGAAAAAGATCTGCATCGGTCCCGCGATGCCCGCGTGCGCCTGATCGACCTGGAAGTCGAACCCGGGGACGTGATGGTGGTCGAACTTGTCCTTGTATTCGAAGACCTTGACGACCAGGAACGTGAGGCCGAGCACCATCGTTCCGATCAGCCATCCCACGGTGGCGCGGCGATACCCCGTCTGCGCGGACCGAACTGCCATCGCCATGGTCAAGCTGCTGCCGATGAGCACGACCGTGTTGAAACCGCCCAGCGCGATGCTGAGCTCGCGGCTGCCGGCCACCCACGCGTCGTGATACCAGACGCGATAGATCAGGTAGGCCATGAACAGGCCGCCGAAGAACAGGACCTCGGTGACGAGAAAGAGCCACATCCCGAGCGTCGCCGCTTCGTGCTGCTGGTCCAGCGTGTCGAAGTGGTGCTGCAGGTCCGGGTGATGATGCCCGTGCCCGTGCGCGTCGGCCGGAATCGCTGCTGCGTCAGACAACTTTGATCTCCCGCTTCGAGTACTCGTACGCCCCTTCGGTGACGACGGGCTGCACGTCGAAGTTGTGCGGTGACGGCGGCGACTGCGTCGTCCACTCGAGCCCGGTGGCGTGCCACGGGTTGTCGCCTGCCTCTTCACCGTAGAACAGCGAGGCGATGAGATAGACGGCGACGAGCACGTAACCGACTGCAAGGATGGAGGCGCCGGCCGACGACAGGACGTTCAGCACCTGGAACTCCTCCGGATACATGTGGTACCGGCGGGGCATGCCCAGGTAGCCGAGGATGAACTGCGGCCCGAACGTCAGGTTGAAGCCCACGAAGACGATGACCGCGGCGACCTTCGCCGCCGCGTCCGAGTACATCCGACCGGTCATCTTCGGCCACCAGTAATGCAGGCCGGCGAAGTACCCCATGATCGCGCCGCCGACCATGATGAAGTGGAAGTGCGCGACGACGAAATACGTGTCGTGAATGTGGACGTCTACGCCGAGCGCCGCGGTGAAGAGACCGGTCAGCCCGCCCACGAGGAACAGGCCGAGGAAGCAGATCGCCCAGATCATCGGCGCCTTCAGCCAGATCGCGCCCTTGTACAGCGTTGCCGTCCAGTTGAACGTCTTGACCGCCGATGGAATTGCCACCGCGTAGGTCAGGAACGAAAACACCAGCGCCGAGTAGATCGAGATCCCGGCCACGAACAGGTGATGGGCCCAGACCAGGAAGCCGAAGATGGCAATGGCCAGGCTGGAGAACGCCACGAACGAGTAGCCGAAGATGTTCTTGCGCGAGAAGCAGGCAATGACCTCGCTGATCGCTCCCATCGGCGGCAGGATCATGATGTAGACCGCCGGGTGCGAATAGAACCAGAAGAGGTGCTGGAAGAGCACCGGGTCGCCGCCAAGCACCGGGTCGAAGATTCCGAAGTGCAGTCCGCGCTCCACGGCCAGCGCGAGCACGGTGATCGCGATGACGGGGGTGCCGAGGACCTGCACGAGGCTGGTGGCGTAAATCGCCCACACGAAGAGCGGCAGACGGAACCAGGTGAGGCCCGGCGCCCGCATCCGGTGGATCGTGACCATGAAGTTCAGGCCGGTCAGGATCGACGAGAAGCCGGTGATGAAGACGCCGATACCGGTCATCATCACGTTGCTGCTCGAGGCGCGGCTGCTGTAGGGCGTATAGAACGTCCAGCCGGTGTCGACGCCGCCCGTCACCATCGCGTAGATGGTGAAGAGGAAGCCGATCACGAATACGTACCAGCTCAGGAGGTTGATCTTCGGGAACGCCACATCCTTCGCGCCAAGCATCAACGGCAGGACGAAGTTCCCCAGAATCGCCGGCACGGCGGGGATGAGCACAAAGAACACCATCGCCACGCCGTGCATCGTGAACAGGCGGTTGTAGGTGTCCGAGCTGACGAGGTCACCCGCCGGTGTCGCCAGCTCGAAGCGGATCAGCGAGGCGAAGAGGCCGCCCACGAAGAACGCGATGCTGACGACGACGAGGTACATGATGCCGATGCGCTTGTGGTCCTTGGTCAGGAGCCACGACGCAACGGTATGCCTGACGTTCAGATAGTCGACGCGCGGCGCGGCAAGCGTCATTTCCATGGTGTTACCTGTTCTCCTGCGCTGGCGCGGCCGCCGGCGGGGCGGCGGTGTTCGCCGCGGCGGCTGCTCCGCCCGACGAGGATTGCAGCGACTTCACGTACTCGAGGAGCGCCATCACGCTCTCTTCGTTGACGAGCCCCTGGAAGGTCGGCATGACGGGCTGGTATCCGGCCACGACCTTCAACTGGGGGGTCAGAATCGATTCGCGGACATAGCTCTCGTCGACGTTCACGACCGAGCCGTTCGCCAATTGCTCCTGGGTGCCGAACTTGTTCACCAGCGACGGGCCCCGGCCGGAGCCGTCCGCGAGGTGACACGTGTTGCAGGCGAGCTCGCCGAACAGCCGCTCGCCGCGAGAGGCCATGGTGCCTCCACCGCCGGCGCCGCTAAGCCATGCCTGGTAGGCGGCCGGCTCCATGACGTGGACCTTGCCGATCATGCCCGAGTGGCGGGTGCCGCAGTACTCGGCGCAGAAGATGTGGAACTCGCCCACCTTCGTGGCATTGAACCAGACAGAGCTGTAGCGTCCGGGAATCGCGTCGGCCTTCGTGCGGAACGACGGGAAGTACAGCGAATGGAGCACGTCTTCGGACGTGAAGGTCACCTTCACCGCGCGCCCAACCGGTACGTGCAGCTCGTTGATCTCAGCCTTGCCGTCGAGATGCTGGAACTTCCACATCCAGCGCTTTCCGGTGGCGTAGATCTCCAGGGACTGATCGGGCGGCCGGTAGATATCGAAGAACACCTGGGCCGCCCAGCCGAAGATCACGACTGAAATCAGGAAGGGAATGACTGACCACGCGAGTTCGAGCGGAATGGATCCCGTGATCGGCGCACCGACGGCCAGAGGGTCGTTCGTCCGGTACTTCACCGCGAAGTAGACGACGAGGATGCTGACGAGAATGCCGAAGAAGGCGGTGACACCGATGATGAACCAGTAGAGCTGGTCCACTTTCGGCGCCAGCGTCGACGCCTGCTCAGGAATGATCTGGAAGAGGGACGACATACCGGTTCAGGCGTGCCTTTCCACTGGAGCGCGCCCTTCGCGGCGCCGCATCAACAGGACGAATCCCAACACGAACGCCACCGTGAGCGCACCGCCCAGGCGGACCAGCGCCATCACGGCCCATCCGTAACGTCCGGTCGTCGGGTCGTAATGGAAGCAATACAGCAGGACTTCCTCGACCTTCGAGCCGATCCGGCCCTGGCTGGACTCGACCAGCGCCAGCCGCAACTCTCGCGGGGAGTACTCGACGCCGTAGAAGTACCGCGCCAGGCGGCCGTCGGGCGTCAGCGTCAACACGCCGCTGACGTGTGCGAACTGCCCCGTCGTCTCGTCCCAGGTGTAGGAGAAGCCCGCCGCCGACGTCAGCTGACGAATCGACGCCTCGTCTCCGGTGAGAAAGTGCCAACCAGCCGCCGTGTCGGCGGTCTTCCAATGGGCGAGATGCGCCTGCTTCTTGGCGTTGGCCGACTCCGGCGTGTCGCGTGGATCGAAGCTCACCACCACGATCTCAAAGTCCTTGCCGGGCGTGAAGGACAACGCTTTCAGCGCAGACGAGATGCCGTTCAGCGTCATCGGGCACAGCATCGGGCACTGGTAGTAGACGAACGCCAGCATGACCGGCTTCTCTCTGAAGAAGTCGCCCAGCCGCACGCTGCGGCCCGCTTCGTCCTTCAGCAGCGTCTCCAGCGGCAGCTGATGGTTCAGCCGCTGGGCAAACGTCACCGATTTGAACTGCGGCGGCACGTTCGAAGCAACGATCCCAGTCTGGTGGCCCATCTGGCTGGGAATGCCCGGCTGCAATTGAGCCCCGGCCGGGTCAATGCAGAACGCAAAATTCAGGATGCAAACACAAATCGCCACAACCAGGCGCGGTGTCCGCATTCTGCATTTCGCGTGTTGAATTACAGGTTTCATTTCCCTATTGCCTTCTTCGTTCCATGGTCCGCCCGGCGCTCGAGTCAGCGGGCATCAGGCCTGGCGCCTGCGGTGCGGGCGCCGGGGCTGACTGATCCGGGGCTGCCGCAGGCTGTTGTGTACGGGCGGGCAGGCCACGCTCAACCGCCAGTTTCATCGCGTCGGCAATCGGCAGCCGGACAACACCCGCTTCCTTGTTCACCCAGCCGTACTGGTCCAGTACCGCGTTCTCGTGCTGGCGGAACTGGTACATCTCTTTGACCGGAAACTGTTGCAGTCTCGGCGGGGCTGGCAGCCGCTGTTCCTGGCCGACCGCGAGCGGGAATTCCGGGTTGGTTTCCTCGCTCCGCTCCACGAACAGGTAGAAGAGCAGGCCCATCAAGCCGCTAACGACAATCGCCGAAATCGCCAGCCACAGGCCGAACTTGATGATGATCCAGACATTCGCGTCGCTGTGCTCGTGCCCCGCGCTGTGCGGCTGAAAGAGGTATTCGTCCTCTGCTGACGCGTGGTGGCCTGCGCCTGGTGCCGCGGGAAGCGGGGTGTGCGGTTGGTGCCCGTGCGCCATCAGTGGTGGCCTCCTCCACTGGCGAGCGATTCACGCAGATACGGGTCGCCAGCCGCGAGCATCGGCCGCTTCCGCAGCTCGGTCAGGAACATGTAGAACCAGAGCCCACCGACCGCGAGCGGGGCCGCGAGATCGAGCCAGTGCACGAAGAAGTGGCTGACCGCTTCGCCGCCTTCCACGAGATGCGAGTTCTGGCCGCTCGACACGAACTCGGGCGTCACCATCATGTAGAGGTCGGCGTAGCGCGCGAACAGCAGCCACAAGGCGATGATCACCAGCCGGTGCGGCGTGCGCTTCGTCTTCCGGGACAACAGCAGCAGCCAGGGCACCGCGAAGTGGAACGAAATCAGGAACAGCGCCAGATACTGCCAGCCGTTGCTGGTGCGCGTCAGCATGTAGGGAATTTCTTCCACCAGGTTCGCGGCGTACGTCAGCAGGAACTGGGAGAAGTTGAAATATGCCCACAGCATCACGAACGCGAACATCAGCTTCCCGAGATCGTGGAAGTGGTTCGGCGTCAGCAGGCTGCTCATCGGCTCCCGCTTCACCAGGAACGTCGAGATGACGATGGTGAACGCCAGCGCGGCCAGGCCCTGCCCGCCCATCATCAGGAAGCCGAAGAGCGTCGAGTACCAGTGCGGGTTGATCGACATGATCCAGTCGATGCCCGCAAACGTCACGGTCAGCGCATACAGGACGATGCCCAGGCCGCTCACCCGCTGGATCGTCAGGTTGACGCTGAGGTCCTTTGAGTCCTGCCGCGCGGAAAGGTTGTTCAGAACGAGCGCCAGGACGCTCCATACCGTGAAATAAAACACGGCGCGTCCGATGAAGAACGTGGTGTTCAGATAGGGCGCCTTGTGGCGCAGGATCTCGTCCGCCTGTACGTGATCCGGATGCGTCCAGACATACAGGCTCGTCATCCCGAAGATCACCGGGATGAACAGCAGGAACATGAACGGGACCGTGCGGCTCGACGCCTCGAAGACGCGGCGGAACACGCCCCACGTGCCGCCCGAGAGGTGCTGAATCATCATCAGCGCCAGCGAGCCGAGCGCGATGCCGAGGAACAGCAGGAAGGCGATCAACCACGATCGGAAGAACTGATCACGATTGACGACGAACCCGAGCGCGCAGATGGCCAGGCCGACGACGCCGGCAATCAGGGCGCGTGAGCGGCGGGCGTCAATGTCAGCGACGGGTGGGGTATAGGTTTCCACGCTACCGGTTCTCCTGCGCGGGACGCTGTGCCTGCGGAGCTGGCGCGGGTACCTGGCCCGGCGCTGCGCCAGGTGACACGGCACCGGCTGGCGGCGGGGGCGCAGGCGTCACGGGACTCGATTCGAGCTCGCCCCGACGATCCGCGGGCACGTCGTTCACAGTTCCGCGGCGGCTGAGCTGCAGCGCACGGATATAGGCGGCAATGGCCCAGCGATCGGCAACGGGCACCTGCGCGGAGTAGTCCTGCATCGCGCCGAACCCGTTCGTCATCACGTCGAACAGGTATCCGACCTGGGCGTTCACCAGACGGTCCTCGTAGTACGACGGCGGCTGCCGGAAGCCGCGCTGGACGATCATGCCGTTGCCGTCGCCGGTGCGGCCATGGCAGGGCGCGCAGAACACGTTGAACCGCTCCTGTCCGCGGGCCATCACCTCGGGCGTGACCGGCATCGGGAATTCCGTGACGAACTGACCCGCGACCTTGCCGGTATACAGGTAGTCGTCTTCTCTGAGCTGTCCACGCGCGACGGTATTCGCGATGAGCGTTCGGGACGCATGGCCGTCGGCGAAGAAGCTGCTCGCCTCGAGCGGCTCGTAGCGCGGCGCGTCGTGCATGTCCTGGCGGCACGCGGCCAGCGCCACACTCAGCGCGACGGCGGCAGCGAATCTACAGCGCAACTTCTGACACTCCTACGGGATGCAGCCCGGTGAGAAACTGCCGCGTCGCCGATGCGTCGAACCGGGGATCGGTCGCCTCGATGCAGAGGAAGAAGCGATCCGTGGACGCACGCGCGAACTCCGGGACGTTGAACACCGGGTGGTACGGCTGGGGCAGCTTATTGAGCGCCCACATGCCGACGAACGCCGTCAGCGCGGCCCCGAGTACCGTTGTCTCGAAGGTCACGGGAATGAACTGCGGCCAGCTGTGGTACGGACGGGCGCCGACGTTCATCGGATAGGCCATGGTCTGCGTCCAGAACTGGAGGCCGTATCCGCCGAGCCCGCCGAGCACGCCGCCGAGGAACACGAGGATGGGCAGGCGTGTCCGGCGCAAGCCCAGGGCGTCGTTCAACTCTTCGATCGGGATCGGTGTGTATGCGTCCATGTTGCGGTAGCCGGCAAGCCGCGCCTTCTCCGCTGCTTCGACGAGCGCTGTCGGCTTGTCGAACTCCGCCATCAGGCCGTGAATCGTCGGTGCGGGTCCGTTGTGAGCCATCACACCATCCCCGGACGGTCAAGCTCGTGCGTTTCTTCTTCCACGAGCGTTCGCATCTCGAACATCGCGATCGCCGGCAGGAAACGGACGAACAGGAAGAAGAGCGCGAGGAACAGACCGATCGTTCCCGCAAACATGCCGAAGTCCCATCGTGTCGGGGCATACATGTCCCAGGACGAGGGCAGGAAATCCCGGTGCAGACTCGTGACGATGATGATGAAGCGCTCGAGCCACATGCCGACGTTCACGAGCAGCGACAGCACGAACAGCAGCGGAATGTTGTCGCGGACGCTCCGGAACCAGAACAGCTGGATCATCGTGGCGTTGATCGCGATGAGCGACCAGTAGAACACCGCGTACGGTCCCGCCATGCGGTTGTACATCATGAAGGACTCGTACGGGTTGCCGGAGAACCACGCGAAGAATGCCTCGTTGGCGTAGCCGTAAGCCACGATCATCCCCGTCGCCAGCATGACTTTCGTCATGTTGTGAATGTGGCGCATGGTGATGAAGCCTTCGAGGCCGTAGAACTTCCGCAGCGGGATCGCCAGCGTCATGACCATCGCGAATCCCGAGTAGATGGCGCCGGCGACGAAGTACGGCGGGAAGATCGTGGCGTGCCAGCCGGGCAGCACCGACACCGCGAAGTCGAAGCTCACGACGGAGTGGACCGAGAGCACCAGCGGCGTGGAGATGCCGGCCAGCAGCAGATACGCCATCTCGTAGCGCTGCCAGTGTTTTGCCGACCCGCGCCAGCCGAGCGAGAGCATGCCGTAGATCACCTGGGCCGCGCGCGACTTGGCGCGATCACGCAGCGTCGCCATGTCGGGGACGAGGCCCGTGAACCAGAACAGCGCCGAGACCGTGCCGTAAGTCGAGACCGCGAAGACGTCCCAGATCAACGGGCTGCGGAACTGCGGCCACAGGCCCATCGTGTTCGGGTACGGGAACAGCCAGTACGCCGCCAGCCACGGACGGCCGGTGTGAAGCAGCGGAAACATGGCCGCGCAGGCGACGGCGAAGAGCGTCATCGCTTCCGCGAAGCGGTTGATCGACGTCCGCCACTGCTGCCGGAAGAGCAGGAGAATCGCCGAGATCAGCGTTCCGGCGTGGCCGATGCCGATCCACCAGACGAAGTTGATGATGTCGAACGCCCAGCCGACGGGGATGTTGTTGCCCCAGATCCCGATGCCCGTCATCAGCAGGTTGCCGATGGTCATGTTCAGGATCATCAGGAGCGCGAACGCGATGCCGAACCCGAGGAACCAGCCAAGCGGCGTCTTCTTGCTCAGCACCGTGTGGCTGATCGTCTCGGTCACCGAGTCGAACGTGTGACCGGGCTCGATCACCGCCGGCGTACGCGACAGCAGCGCCGCAACCTCCGGGGAGGCTGACGTCTGATGCGATTGTGCTCGCTGGTCAGCCATCAGTGCCCGCCCCCTTCGCCGTGCTCAGCAGCAGCCGCGGGCGCAGGCGTTGG
>Ga0310888_10000153_pt1 | contig 13830 bp, 9 predicted proteins | sample T20D1metaG_FD_202510 | JGI IMG/M metagenome (GOLD analysis project Ga0310888, IMG submission 202510) | Lab incubated soil microbial communities from West Virginia University Organic Research Farm, Morgantown, WV, United States - T20D1 | ecosystem: Environmental > Terrestrial > Soil >...
GAGGCGACCACCAGCCTGGCGAGTCTGGACCTGCTGGCCGGCAAGACGGAGGAGGCGCGGAAGGGCATCGAGACGGTCCTTGCGAAGTCCCCAAAGTACGTCAACGCCCTCGTGCTCAAGGCGCAGGTGCTTTCGAATGATCGGAAGTACGCCGAGGCCCTTGCTGAAATCGGCAAAGCCCTAGCAGTCGAGCCGAACAACCCCGCCGCCCATCTCGCCGAAGGCAGCATCTACGCCGCGACGAACCGGCTTACCGAGGCAATTGCCTCATATGAGTCGGCGCTCAAGAGCGACGCAAAGAATCCGCTGCAGGTACACGAGGCCAACTTCAGGCTGGGAGGCATCCACCTTCAGCTGGGATCGCTGGATCGCGCAATGACGCATGCGCAGGCCGCACTGCAGGCCCAGCCAACGAGCGCAAACGCGCACCTGCTTGCCGCCCGCATCGAGACAAACCGGGGTCAGCTGTCCGAAGCGCGCCGGCGTCTCGCAGCTTTGAAGGGAGCCTTCCCCGATGCAGCGCCGGTGGCCAATCTGCGCGGGCAGATCGAGCTGGCCTCGAAACAGCCAGCCCTGGCTGCTGCGGCTTTCCAGGAGGCACTGAAGCGCGACCCGGCAAATGTCGAAGCGCTGACGGCTCTTGCGAGGATGGACCTTGCCGCGGGCCGCAAGAAGGAAGCGCTCGATCGGTTGGAAGGTTCCCTGCGTCAGCCCAATCCGTCCGTTGACCTGCTCGTGCTCGCGGGCCAGGTGTACGGCGGCGCCGGCGACCTGCCAAAGGCGGAGAAATCGTTGCTCGCAGCCGTCGAACGGGAGCCGAACCGGTTCGACGCATACACGATGCTCGGACAGCTGTATGCGTCGCAGGGCCGCCTGCCCGATGCTGTGAAGCAGTTCGAGACCATCCTCAGCCGCAATCCCAAGGCGGTGGGCTCGAACACGACCCTCGGCGTCCTTCTTCAAATGAGCGGCCGGCTGCCTGAGGCGGAACGCGCGTACGAGAACACGCTGGCGATCGACCCGCGTGCAGGTGTGGCGGCCAACAACCTCGCCTGGCTGCTGGTAGAGAGCCGGCGAGACCTCGATCGCGCGCTCGGACTAGCCCAGGTCGCCTCCGCAACAATGCCGGATGTCGCAGCTGTCAGCGATACGCTCGGCTGGGTCTACTACCGGAGGAACCTGCCGGCGCTCGCCCTGCCCCCACTGCTGAAGGCCGTGAAGGCGGAGCCTCGCAACCCTGAGTTTCAGTACCACCTCGGCGCCGCGTACGCGGCGGCGGGCGACAAGGTCAAGGCTCGCAATGCCTTGACGCAGGCATTGGAACTGAAGCTGGGGGCGAACGAGGCGAAGCACGCTCGAGAGCTTCTCGACTCGCTTCGATCGTAGTGACGGTAGCGGCGCGGACGCGCGCCGCCTTCGCTATGACGCTACCTTAAGACGCGACCGGGTAGCCGTTGGCGTTCTTGAGCCTGGAGGCAGTTCCGGTCCGGTACGGACCAACCGGCAGATTGCAGTTCTGCTGGTAGAGAAACGCGTGAAAGCGCTTGTAGTCGCTCGGAGGCAGGTTGAACAGTCTCACGAGCGCCCGATAGCTGCCCCGGGTTTCCTGAAGGCCACGATCAATCAGCGCGGCGAGCTCGGCACGAGTGACTTCGTGCGCTCTGAATGGTTTCTGCACGACTTCCCAGAAGTCCGCGCCGGTCATCAGCCGGTCCCAGAGATGCTGTGAAATCCCCTGTGGCTGAAGCTGCTCGGACGCCGCCGCGAGGCCGTGACCTGCGACAGCCACGGCCGTCCGATCGTCGCCGCGCATCTCCGCCGGCAGGTCGTCCGGAGTGATCGGCCGATTCGAATCGCGAATGGCAATGCGTTCGGTGACGTTGCGCAGCTCGCGGACGTTGCCGGGCCACTGGTGTGCAAGCACCAGCCCTTCGGCCTCCGGCGTGAGGTCCGGAGGAGGAAGCCGGTGCGCCTCGCTCGCCTTCCGCAGGAAATGACGGAACAGCAGCACGACATCGCGGCCCCGTTCCCGCAGCGGTGGAATCCTGATGTGAATCACGTTCAGGCGGTAGTAGAGGTCTTCGCGGAACTCCCCTGCCGCAATCTGCACCCGCAGGTCGCGGTTTGTCGCGGTAATCAGGCGAACGTCGGCGCGGCCCACCACGGTGTCCAGGCCCACGGTCTGCACTTCGCCGGTTTCGGAGAATCGGAGGAGCATCGCCTGCATGGCCAGGCTCATCTCACCGAGCTCGTCGAGGAAGAGCGTGCCTCGATCGGCCTGCCGGATAAGTCCCACCTTGTCGCGATATGCGCCCGTGAAGCTGCCACGCGCATGGCCGAAGAGTTCCGACGCAAGCAGTGTTTCGGGGATTCCGCTGCAGTTCACGGCCATGAACGGCTGGCGGCTCCTGGCGCTCTGCGTATGAATCAGCCGCGCCACCACTTCCTTGCCGACGCCGGTTTCGCCCGTGATCAGGACCTTCGCATGCGTGCGCGCCGCACTTTGAATGTCGGCGTGCAGCGTCTCGATGACCGGGCTCTCTCCGAGCAGGATGGGTTGTTCCACGAACGACATCTCACTCCCTCAACCTGACGAGCCTGAATGCCTGCGGCAATTTCAAGGTTGCTCGCCCTGCCGCTGAGTCGAGCAAGAAGACCACCAGACAACAGATCGACGTGTCGATCTCGCGCAAACCACTGCGGATAAAGGCTTCAGGGAGCGTGAAGGGAGCCTGACGTGGGCGCAGCCCGACTCAGAGAATCTGAGGCTACCGTGGGTTTCGAGGGTTTCTCGTGTCGTCCGGGGCGGGCGGCTTCCACTCGACGAGCCTGTTCTTGCCGGCCTGCTTCGCGTCGTAGAGCGCGTTGTCGGCTCGCGCGATGAGCTCGCGCGCGGACGCGCCCTGTGAAACCGCCATGCCGATGCTGGCCGTTACGCGCAAATCCGTGAGCTCGGTCTCGGGTGGCCGGAAGGTTTCAATCCGGTGGCGGATACGTTCGGCAACCGAGGCCGAATTCTCGGCGCCGCTGCCGGGCATGACGATCGCGAACTCCTCGCCGCCGAACCGGGTGCACAAATCGAAGCGGCGCACCGAGCGCTTCAGGATGTCGCCCACTCCGCGGATGACAGCGTCACCGGCAAGGTGACCGAACTGGTCGTTGATGCCCTTGAAGTTGTCGATGTCGATCATCAGCAATGCCACCGTCGTGTTGTGGCGGCGGGCGCGATCGAGCTCCTCTTCGAGCCGTTCGTGGAAATAGCGGCGATTAAAGAGGCCACTGAGGGGATCGGTCACGGCGGCGCGCGCAAAATTCTCGGCGTTGCGGTTCGCCAGTTCCCTCGACATCGCCAGCGCGACAGGGGCGGTCAGCGCGCGCAGGCTCGAGAGGTCTTCCCGGCTGAATGGCTGGTCGTCCAGGCGATCAGCGACGCAGACGACGCCAAGCACTTCCCGCCCTGCACTGATTGGCACCGCGACGAAGGAATTGGTGCGGTACCGCGGCCGCCGCTGCAGCCCGGGGACGGTCGTAATGTCCTCGACGAGGAGCGGCGCGCCTTTGACGTACACCGAACCAATGACCCCCATCCCTGGCGCGATTCGCAGCATGCGCACCAGCGCGATGGGATAACCGTGAGTGGCAATGATCGCGAGCTGACCCTCTTCGGTCGGCACGGCAAGCGCCGCGAACCTTGCCCCGACGAACCGGGCGACATGCCGGACGACGACGGTGCAGACCTCACGGAGTCCCTCGACCCGGCCGAGGACGCGCGTGAGGCGATGTGCAGCAACACCCAGACGGCGGGCGTGCTCCTCCGGCGTCATCGAGACGGAGAAATCCCTTCCTTTCCGGACATTCCTCCGAGTAAGCCAGTCGTTTGGGCGGTCGCCGCCCGAGTCGTGACGATTCACGATGAGATCGCTCTGCTACCTGACATTCAGCTTCGTAATCGCAGCTGAGTCGGCAACAACCGTGCCTCGAAAGACATCGAATTCTGGCGCGCGGTGCGTTTACCGAACCAAGCCAGACTTTGTTCGGGAAGCGCCCGAAACTCCTGATGTCGACGTTCCAGCGAGCCCTCGGCGCGTCTTAAGCAACTTCCATGTAATCAACGGATTAAACGGGTTGCCCGAAAAGGTGGCGCGGGTAGGCAAATTGCTCCTGTAGACTGACATGCGCGAGGTCCGCACAGGCGCGGATGGCCGACTTTGAGTATTCGATCTGAGAACATTTCGAAAAACGTCATCGTGGCCGGCGCCCTTGTCGTCGCCGGACTGGCGATTCTCTATCGGGACGTAGTCCCCGAACTGGTCCGGGCCTGGGGCACGGACGACAACTACTCACACGGATACCTCATTCCACCCATAGCGGCCTATCTCGCGTGGGAACGGCGGAAACAGTTCCTCGCGACGCCGGCCGGGTCGAACCTGCTGGGTCTGCTCATCGTGCTCGGCAGCGTCATCGTCCTCGCGCTCGGGGTACTCGGGATCGAGTTGTTCCTTACCCGCGTCTCGCTGATTGGCGCGCTCGCCGGCACGATGCTGTTTCTCTTCGGCTGGGCCAGGCTGCGTGTGATGCTCTTTCCGCTGGCGTTCCTGATTCTGATGGTGCCGGTGCCGGCGATCATCTTCAACCAGATCGCCTTCCCCCTGCAGCTGATCGCCTCCCAGTTCGGCGAAACGGTTATTCGGGCCGCCGATATCCCGGTTCTTCGCGAAGGCAACGTGCTCATCCTTGCAAACATCAGCCTCGAGGTTGCGGAAGCCTGCAGCGGCATCCGCTCGCTCATCTCCCTGCTGACGCTGGGCGTGGTGTTCGGATACGTTGGCGACGGACGCAACTGGGCGCGTGTGCTGATCGCGGTCTCGGCTATCCCCGTGGCGGTGCTCGCAAACGGCGCACGCGTGGCCGGGACGGGAGTCGCCGCGCACTATTACGGGAAGGCCGCGGCGGAGGGGTTCTTCCATGAGTTCTCCGGCTGGCTCGTCTTCATCGCGGCGTTTGCCATGATGCTGCTGTTCCATCGCCTGCTGTTACTCGTGGCGCCTGATCGAGGGCCATCAGCGGGCACCCCCGCTGTCGTGCCGGCAAGCTGAGGGATGCCGAAAGTGCTGATTCGCGCCGTTGCGTTGTTCGTCATCTTCGTCGCCGCCTCGGGCATGATTGCCCGCGCGCAACGCGCCGAGCATGCTCCGCCCCGCCAGCCGTTTGCGGCCGTACCGATGACGTTTGACACGTGGCGTGGACGTGACGATCCGCCGCTGACCGACAAAGAGCGCGAGATCCTTGGCGCTGACGACTACATCCTTCGCAGCTACTACGCCTCTGGAAAGTCGGCCGGCCTGTACATGGGCTACTGGGCGACGCAGAAGCGCGGCGACACCGTTCACTCGCCGCTGAATTGCCTGCCGGGATCCGGTTGGGAACCGCTGTCGCGGCGTCCGCTTCGTATCACGGTGCCTGGCGCGACCGCTGCGACGTCAGAAATCGAAGTCAATCGGTACGTCATCCAGAAGGGGCTCGACCGGCAGCTGGTGCTCTACTGGTATCAGAGTCACGGGCGCGTGGTGGCCAGCGAGTACTGGGGCAAGTTCTACCTCGTCGCCGACGCGATCAGAACGAGCCGCAGCGACACGGCCATCGTGCGAGTCGTCATACCCATCACCGACGCGTCGGCGGCCGCGGAAGAAACGGCTGAGCGCGACGCCATCGGCTTCGTCCGGCTGCTCTTTCCAACGCTTGATAACTACATCCCGGCCTGAGGCCAGTCGATTCATGAAACAGGCGACCGCGATCGCTATCGCCGGTCTGCTGCTCTCCGGATGCGCAGCTGACCCGCAGGAACATCTCGCGCGCGGCAAGACGTACCTCGCCCAGAAGAAATACGAGGAAGCGATCGTCGAGCTGCGCACGGCAATTCAGGCTGATTCGAAGCTCGTACCTGCACGCCTGGCACTTGCGGACGCGTACACAGCCTCGGGCAACGGTAACGAGGCGCTGCGAGAGACCATCCGCGCGGCCGATCTCGCGCCACAAGATGCCGAGATTCAGCTGCGGGCGGCGAAGCTGTTGCTGTTCGCGCAGGCGTACGACGACGCCAGGGCACGCGCCGAACGGGTCGTGGCGCTTAGTCCCAAGAACGTGGACGCGCACATTGTTCTGGGCAACGCTCTCGCGGGATTGTCCGAGCTGGATCGCGCAATCGCTCAATTCGAAGAGGCGATGAAGGTCGACTCGACGAGTGCGGAACCGTATATCGGTATCGGCGCCGTCCAGGTCACGAAGCGGCAGAGTGCGGAGGCGGAACAGACCTTCCTGCGTGCCGTCGCGGTCGAACCATCGTCCATGCGGGCGCAGCTTGCACTCGCACACTTCTACTGGGCCTCGCAACAGTTCGACAAGACCGAGGCGGCCCTGAAGACGGCCCTCTCAATCGAACCGTCGAACCTGACCGCCAACCGGGCGATGGCAGCGTTCCTCGTGTCGACGCGACGCCTTCCAGAGGCGGAGCCGTACTTCGTAGCCATTGCGAAGCACTCTCCGACGTCCTCCACCATTGGGATGCTGGCGCAGTACTACGCAACCGTTGGCCGCAAGGCGGAGGCTCGGAAAGTCCTGACAGGGCTCGCCACGCGCCCCGATGCCTATTCCGACGCGACGGTGCGGCTCGCGCGCATGGATCTGGCCGATGGCGATCGGGCAGCGGCAGCCAGCCGGGTCAAGGACGTGCTGTCACACGACGCTCGACATGTCGAGGCGCTCGTCCTCTCCGCCACGCTTCTCTTCGACGACGGAAAGTACGAGCAGGCATCCAAGGCAATCGCGTCGGCCTTGGCGGTGAATAACGATTACGCGCCTGCACATGAACTGGCGGGTCGCATACATCTCGTGACCGACGGCCCCGCAACGGCGATCAAGTCGTTCGAGGAGGCACTCCGTACCCAACCCAATTCGATACGGCCTCTGATCTACCTGGCTCGCATTCATCTTGACGCTGGAGCACCGGATACGTCCCTGCGATATGCGGAGCAGGCTCTGGCACTCCGCCCGGCGAGCGTTGATGCGCGCGTCCTTGTCGCACGGAGCTACCTCACGAAGGGCGATGCTGCCCGCGCCAGGCCGATCATCGCGGAACTGGAAAAAGGCATGCCGGCCGTGGCGATGGTCCACAATCTCAGTGCGGCCCTCAGTGTCGCGACCCGGCAGCCAGACGCGGCTCGTGCGTCGTACGAGAAAGCGAGAAAGCTGGATCCGCAGGATCTCGAGCCCGTCGCCGGTCTCCTGGAACTCGACTTCACGGCCGCACGTCCCGCTGAGGCGACCAGCCGGGTGGAGTCACTTCTCTCTCACCGTCGTGACGAGCCCGCGCTGCTCCTGGCGGCCAGGACGTATGCCCGCGCCGGCAATGGAACTCACGCTGAGAGCCTGCTCATCGAGGCCATCGGCAAGAACCCCAACCGCCTGTCGAACTACGCCGAGCTTGGACAGCTCTACACACACGAACGGCGTCTGGACGATGCCGTCGGCCAGTTCGAACGGATGCGGCAGCGAGACCCGAAATCGCTGACGGCCAGTACGATGCTGGGCCTCATTCACGAACGCCGCGGCGACGTCACGGCCGCTGAGCGGGAATACCTGCGCGCGCTCTCGATCGAAGGCCGTGCCGTCATCGCGGCCAACAATCTGGCGTGGCTGTATGTGTCATCGAACCGTAACCTGGACAAGGCACTCGAGTTCGCGCAGATCGCGCACCAGCAGGTGCCAGGCGATGCCCAGATCGAAGATACGCTCGGCTGGATCTACGTGCGTAAGAACCTGCCCGCAACCGGTATTCCATATCTGGAGTCGAGCGCGGGCAAATTGCCAAAGGATGCGACCGTCCAGCTCCACCTCGGTACTGCCTACGTTCAGGCTGGACACCCGGATAAAGCCAGGACCGCGCTGACCCGCGCGCTCTCACTGGGCCTCGGCTCCGGCGACGAGAACTCGGCGCGAACGCTGCTTCGTCAGCTGGACGTGACGAAAGGATGACGCGCCGGACCACCGTTCTCATCTGGCTGTGCTTCATCGCCTTCTGCCTGCCATTGTCTGCGCGCGCACAGAGCGCACAGAACGTACTGGTTGTGATCAATGAGGCGAGCCCGGAGTCGCGAGAGGTTGGCGACTATTACGTCCAGAAGCGGCACATCCCGACCGAGAACATCATCCGTCTGCAGGCTCCCGTCAGCGACGAGGTCGATCGGGCGACATATCAATCGAGAATCGAGTCGCCAATAGCCACGTGGATGTCCAGCCACACCGCGTGGGACCGCATCCTGTACATCGTTCTAACCAAGGGCGTTCCACTGCGAATCTCGGGCAACTCAGGGCAAAACGGAACCATCGCGAGCGTGGACTCCGAGCTCGCGCTGCTGTACCGCAAGATGACGGGCGCCCTGATCGTTCTCAACGGTCCCATCAAGAATCCGTATTACGCCGAGCCGACGCCTCAGGGTGGCCTCCGGCCATTCACCCACGAGAAGCACGACATCTTTCTGGTGACGCGTCTGGATGGGTTCACCGTTGCGCAGGTGAAGGGACTGATCGACCGGGGGTCGGCACCGTCCCGCGACGGTCAAATCGTTCTCGACGGACGAATCGAAGTCGGAACGCAAACCGCCGGCAACGCCTGGTTGGAACGTGCTGCCGCGGCCATCGGCCGCATCAACGGCTGGAAGGATCGCGTCACCCTGGATACCGGCGGCAAGCGTGCCGGTCGCGACACGGATCTCCTCGGCTACTACTCGTGGGGCTCGAATGACATGGTCATTCAAGCCGCGGGCTCCGTCGATCTCGAGTTTGTGCCCGGTGCACTCGCCGCCATGTTCGTGAGCAGCGACGCCAGGACCTTCAGGCAGCCGCCTGAGGGATGGCGCCCAGGCACGAAGACCGAGTTCGCCGGCACGAACCAGTCGCTCACGGGGGAACTGGTGAAACAGGGGGTCACAGGCGCGGCGGGTCACGTGGCGGAGCCTTTTCTCGCCGCGGCGATTCGACCCGACGTGCTCTTCCCAGCCTATCTGTCAGGCCTCAATCTGGCGGAGGCGTTCTACGCCGCCATGCCGTATCTGAGCTGGCAGACGGTGGTGCTCGGGGATCCGCTCTGCGCACCATTCCGGATGAAGCCACTCGATCCGTCGCAGATCGAGTCAGCGGTCGATCCAATCACGCAGCTTCCGGGATTCTTCACGCAGCACCGCGTCCAGTCGCCCACCCGCGGCAACATCAAGGTGGATGCGTGGAAGCTGATGACCCGCGGCGAGTGGCTGGCAAGCCGCGGCGAAGCGGCGAAGGCGCGCGATGCGTTCGAACGCGCCACCGTCGCGGACGACCGCCTGGTGGCCGGGCACATGGCGCTGGCGGCAATGGCGCAGGCCCGATCGGATTGGGATGAGGCCATCGCGCGCCTGCGCAAAGTCGTGGCGCAACAGCCAAACAACATCGCGGCCCTCAACGACCTCGCGTACCTCCTCGCTGAGTACAAGAACGGCGCCAGCGAAGCGCTTTTGCTGGCGTCCAAGGCCTACCAGCTCTCCAAGGGTGTTCCGGTGATCGCGGACACCTACGCGTGGACGCTTCACCTGCTTGGCCGCCAGGCCGATGCTGCGCCGATCATCCGGCAGGCGGCAAAGGCGCTTCCCGGCAACGCGGACGTTCAATGGCACGCCGCGGTCATCCTGGCTGCGGTGGATGACGCAGGCGCACTGGCGGCTCTCGAGGCAGCCATGAAGGCAAAGCCGGCGCTCAATGAGCGCGCCGATGTTCGCGCGCTTCGTTCGCGACTTCTTCAGAAATCCGGAAAATAGGCGAATGCGGCTCTAAAGTGCCGCGCTCTTCGCAATCTGGCACTAAGGTGCCATGAATCTGCGTCGCAGATGGCCAATAGACTTTCTATTGCGCGAGAAAAGTCTCCGATTCCAGCACCATCCTGAAGGCATCCAACCTCAAAAACCACTGATTCAGGCCTGTTTTCGTCGATCAATCCGGCCCCCATCTTGCTCAAGAGCTTGGCAGCGCCCATGAGGCGTTCGACCTTGAAGGGAGAGAGGGTGACGAGAAAGATTTTCTCAGTTTTGGTGGCAGCAGGGTTCGTGCTGGCGGCGGCCGACCGCGCGTCGGCTGGCAGTCTGACCTGCCCGGGGACGGTGATTACGACCGATCGCGAACACACACTGACCCTTCCCGGCGCCAGTGTTCCGCTTGGATGCGTAACGGGTAGCGGCCCGAACGACATCAACGGGTCGGCCGCGCAAGATGTGTTCATCCAGGCGGGTTGGACGTTCCTCGACAAGGATCAGAATCCGGATGCCGCTCCCGGCGCTATCCCGGAGAACTCGTTCACGGTGAGCTCGTTCGGCTCGTCGACGGCGCACTTCGACATCGCCGCGAGTGTGTGGCAGTCGTTCACGCAGATCGCCATTGGCTTCAAGGTAGGCAGTACTGCCCCGACGTGGGCCGTCTTCAACCTCCCGTACCTGACGCTCGCAGGTGACTGGTCAACGGTTCCAACCTCGGGTGGCGGCGGACTCTCGCACATCACGCTGTATGGCAAGCAGGGAACTCCTCCGCCGACTGTTCCCGAGCCCGCCAGCCTGCTGCTGCTCGGTACCGGCCTGGCTGCGACAGCGGCGAAGCTGCGGCGCCGCAAGATTTCTTAACCAAGCGTCGCCGACAACGATCGTCTGGCTCCCCCGGGGAGCGGCGTCTTCCGCCGCTCCCCTTCCTCTTTTCTCCCCCTGTCAGTTTGTTGCTCTCCCCTGTCACTTTGGCGAGTAGAAGTTACGCCTTTACATACTTGCATCCCACTGCTTCAAACCAGAACAAGTCACTTCCCTAAAAGAATTGTGTGTTCCGAAGAGGAACACGCCTTGAATACTGTCGAGCGGCGAAACCTCGCCAAATCCAGAAACGACTAACGGGCTCGTCGGCCGGACTGCTGACTCATCGCGGTGACCTGCTATCGGGCGGAGTGTGTCTGCAGCCGTTCACGTTCGAGTACGTGCAATCCTGAACGCGAACGTTCGAAACTTGCAGTCGCGTGCAAGCGCTCTCGGGGGCAGTTCGCCACCCGAATACAGCGATGTGTGTGCACTAGGCAAGAATGTGATCGCGGGCTGCGGATCCCCTCGCTCGAGAAAAGGTAACTCACTGACTGAGTGCGATTTAAAGGCAGCACCCGTCGTGGCGATCCCGTTGCACTGAAGCTGAGCGCCTACCCGGCGCTCAAGAGGGGGTCCGCGACATGGGGTTCATTGGGTATCGTTCGCGAGTACTGGCGTGTCTGTGGGTATTGATCACGGTTGCTGCGGTTCGACCCGCGGCTGCCGAGACATTGACGTTGGCGTGGGATCCAAGTACGGCGACAAACGTGGCTGGTTACGCCGTCTACGTCAGTACTTCGGCAACTGCCCAAGGAACCGCCTATGACGCCGGCCCAACTACATCTTTTTCCTGGCCCAACGCGGTGCCCGGACAGCAATACTATTTCTGTGTAGCAGCCTACTGGACGGGGCCGGTGCTGGGCCCATGTTCGGCCAAGATTGCGCGCTACCCGAATCAATCGCCGACGCTCAACGATCCCTCGACGCAGAGCACGAAAGTGGGAACGAGCGTGAGTCTGCGACTGGTTGGCAGCGATCCCGAGGGTGCGACACTCACGTACGGTGCGAGCAACCTGCCGCCGGGGCTGCAGCTGGCCACTGCGACAGGAATGATTACAGGAACGCCCACGACGGTGGGCAGCTATGCCGTCACCGCCACCGTCAGCGACGGTTCGCTGGCGGCTGCGAAGACGTTCACCTGGAACATCGCTTCGGCTTCGTCGACGGAAGGCTCGGGATCAGGATCGGGCTCGGGATCGACGGAAGGCTCGGGATCGACGGAAGGCTCGGGATCGACGGAAGGCTCGGGATCGACGGAGCCACCAACGTCTGGCTCAGGAGAAACGACTCCGCCGTCTGAGGGGACTGGAGAAACGCCGTCAGGTTCGACCGGCGGCGAAACGGAGCGGCGGGATACGGCGGCTCCGGTTCTGACAATCACTCTTCCGACGACGTCGGGCAAGTACACGACCGAACAGGCGTTCGTCAACATCGGCGGAACCGCAATCGATAACGTCGGGACCAAGGGAGTCAAATGGAAGACCGATCGCGGACGCACGGGAATGGCGACCGGTACTCAGACATGGCTGGCAGCCGTGCCACTGGTGAAAGGCCAGAACGCCATCACGGTCACCGCCTGGGACGAGGCCGGGAACGTGTCCACGAAGGTCCTCTACGTCAAGGTGGCACCGAGGTTCTTCACCAGCAGATAGCCGACCACGGTCAGGATCGACGCACAGGCTCCCGCAGTCTGTGCGTCGCCCTGATCGCCGCCCTCTTCAGCCTCGCACTTGCCGACAGTGCCGTCGCCGGCCTAATCGCGATCGAATGGGACCGTAGCTCCGATCCCTCCATCATCGGCTACCGCGTATCCGTAGGAACATCACCCGGCGCCTACACCGAAACGTTCGACGTCGGCCCCCGGACCTACTTCGTGTACGTCGCGCAGGATTCGCGGCAGTATTACTTCGCGGTCGCGTCATATGCGGCGGGCCCGCGAGTGGGCCCCCTGTCTCCGGCAATATCCGCCACTGCGCGTCCGCCGATCGGATCGTCGCCTCCAGCGCTCAACGACCCTCGCTCGTTCTACGGATACCTCTGGAGCAACGCGGTCACACTACCTTCGGGTGCCGAGCCGTCGGCCGTCGACGAATCCCGGCGCGTATTCAGCCGCGGCCTGGCGGCGCCGCGAATGACGACAGTGTGCTGGACTCCTTCCACGGACTGTCTGTCGATACAAACGCTGACGCGCGTGAACACCGTCGTCACCTCCCTTTCAGCGAGCAGGGACGGCCGCCTGTTCTTCATCGAGGATGGCCAGTGGGTTGGTGTCATCTCCTCGGATGTTCTCCAGGCACAGGCTGTCGTGGCAGCCGGTGCCGGCGTACGCCTTGGCCAAATCGCCCTGGATCCGATGTTTCATCTGACGGGTTTCTTGTACGTCAGTGAGATCGGGGCAGGAGCCGGTGGGAGCTGTGAGCTTCGAGTGGTCCGCTATCGCGTAGCGGAGAACCTGGCCGGAGAAGGCGACGCGCTCGTCAACATTCCGATGCCTTCCTGCGTTGGCACCGGGGATTTCACCGTGACCTCAGACGGCCATGTGTACGTAGCGGTCCCGGCGGCCGCCGGCGGCCAGCAAACGGCGCATTCGGGCATGCTGTTGCGTTTCAACGTCGATGGCACAGTGCCAGGCGAGCAATCGGGCTCACCCACTTTCGCAACGGGATATGCGACCCCGACGGCCATCGCGTTTGACGGCCTGACGCAACGACTGTGGCTTGCCGGGGTGGATGATGCCGGCCGACCCTCGGTCTCGAGCCTGGGTGAACGCACTTCTGCCCTGCTGATACCAGCCGTCTCGCTCGCCACATCGGCTGGCGCCAACGGAAACGAGTACCTGTTCGCTGCGTCGGGCGAGGACAACATGGGCCGGGCGATAGTGGCGGCAGATGGTTCGCTTGAGACGACATCGCAGCTCACAATCGGGACCGGGTTGATTCACAGCGTCGCAGCCGGCCTCTCCGGCGATCTCTACCTGGCCGTCCAGGCGCCGTCTGCCGCGGGATTCACTACGTCGATCCTCAGGCTGACGCCAACCCAATCGCGCTAAGCTACACACGGTGGCTTCGTAGCGAACGTGCGGATCCTGTTCCTCACACACAGGCTGCCGTACGCGCCGAACCGCGGTGAC
>Ga0310888_10000154_pt1 | contig 13767 bp, 12 predicted proteins | sample T20D1metaG_FD_202510 | JGI IMG/M metagenome (GOLD analysis project Ga0310888, IMG submission 202510) | Lab incubated soil microbial communities from West Virginia University Organic Research Farm, Morgantown, WV, United States - T20D1 | ecosystem: Environmental > Terrestrial > Soil >...
CCCGGGCGTCACGCTGGTTGGGGTCATCTCGGCGGATGTCGGACTCGGACTGGCGGACTTCAGGGCTGCCGAGCGCACGTTCCAGCTCCTGACGCAGGTCTCAGGCCGCGCCGGCAGGGGAGAGCGGCTGGGGGAGGCGGTTATTCAGACGCTCTATCCCGAGCACTACAGCGTGCGTCTGGCGTGCAGCCAGGACTACGTCGCTTTCTTCGACAAGGAAATCGTCTTCCGGCGTGGGATGCGCTATCCGCCGCTGCTGGCGATGGTCAACGCTGTCGTACGCGGCCGGTCGTTCGATGAGGCGATGCACACCGCGGCGGAGGTAGTGCGGCGGCTCGAGCCAGGTGCGGGGACTGCGGGGTTTTCGATTCTCGGCCCCGCACCTGCGCCGCTCGCGAAGCTCCGCGGCGAGCATCGCGTGCAGTTCTTCCTGAAGGGAGCGCGCCGCGCGGAGATGCGTCAGGCTCTCCGCGCAGTGCTTACCGCGATGCCGGAGATTCGGCGTCGCGTAACGGTGGACGTCGATCCCCTCAGTGTCCTGTAGTGTCCGCCTTCAGGCGGACCCGAGATCAGAGGCCGACCTCCAGGTCGGCCTCTGCCAAGGTTTCAGTTCCCGCGCCCGCCTCGGCCGCCACCTTGCCCTGCCGGTGCGGCGCCTCTGCCACCGGCGCCTCCGGTTCGGAGCCCCGGCGCGTTCTCGATGACCGCATAGTCCGACGGCACCTGGAACAGATCGGCGCGTGGTTCGGAACGGTTGATGTTCGTCAGGCGATACTCGACGACGCCGGTCCGTGGGTCGGAGAATCGCGAGAGGACCACCATGTTCAGGTCGGGGGAGTCCCACTGCTCCTCGACGATCTGAATCGGCCGATCGTTTCCGATACGTCCCGCCGGGATCGTCGTCGTCGAACGGCTTCCAGTGGCCTTCACGCCTTCAATCTGACGCGCGTTGAGCTGCTCTTCCACCGGTTTGAGGTCGGACGGAATCGGCGCGGCCTGCAGGCCAGCCCTGCCGGCTTGAAGCCGGACGCGACGGCCTGGCTGATTCGTCAGCGAGTCCACCAGTGCCGCGAGGTTTCCTGCCGCGAGGTTTCCTGACGCAGTGGAGAAGTACAGGCCGCCGTCTATCGTCGCGGCGTACGGCCTCTCGAGCCACTGCACGCCGCGGGGAGCACGGCGCGCGGTTTTCGTCGCCGGATTGAGCGTGTACGGGCTCTGATCGCCCGGCACCGAGTCAAACGTGATCGTCGTCTGCGGCGGTGCTGAAGGGTTCAGCCGATCGAGGCCGATCACCGTCTGCTCGCGCCGCACCCGGCCGAGCGAGTCCCGGTACCACTTCGTGGTCGTCCGCTGCTCGATCTTCGTCCCATCCGCCAGCGTCTGCGTGACGGTGGTGACGGCATCGGCGGAGAAGGGCACATTGGCGACGATGTTGTCCGTGAGCGGTCCAACGGTCGGAGCGCCGGCGCCCGGAGTACCGCGGCCGCCGCTTCGCTCCTGCGCGACGACGGAGATACTCATCGCCATGGCGGCGACGCATGCGATGGCTGCCGAAGAAGAACGCATCATGGTGTCTGCTCCCTTTCGCGGCGTCCGTCATTCGCTGGACGCCGATCGTTGACGACTTGAACAAACCGGACCGCCCGCGCCAGGCCGTCGTTGCCGATGACGACGTCCGCCAGCACGTTCGAAGCGGGTGTATCACTCGCAAAGGCGGCCGCACCGAACGATGCGAGCGCGCTGCGCGGGACCTGCATGCGCACGACGTAGCCGCCGCGCGCCGGCACGTTGCTGTAGGTCAAAGGAAAGAACTCGGTCACCAGCTCGCGACTCACCACTGGCGCGTCCAAAGCAGGCTGCTCGGACGATGACGACAGCGCCCGCCACGCGGGGATGCTTATGGCAACGACCACAGCGGCAGCCGCGCTCAGCGACAGCAGCATCATGCGGCGGCGGCGTGCCGCACCGATCGCATGAACCTCGGCGAGCAGGCGCATGCTGACTCGGCTGGACGTCCCGTCGTGTTCGTCGTCCTCGGCGACGGCGCGCAGTCCAGCATTGAGCGAGTCGTGTGGATCGAGTGTCTTCATACCGTCTTCCGAAGTCTTGCGCCGGCGTAGTGTCCGGCTTCAGCCGGGCCAGGCTGCATCGCAGCGAGCTTGGTCATGAGCAGTTCCTTCGCGCGGTGGAGCCGTGAGCGGATGGTCCCCACCGGGCACTGCGCCACCGTGGCGGCATCCGCGTAGCTCAGTTCCTGAAGCTCACACAACACGATGGCCTCTCGATATGGCGCCGGCAGCGTGGCGATGGCCGCTCTCACTGCGTGAACCGTCTCAGCCCGCGACAGGTTCTCGAGCACCGACGGCTGTTCGTCTGCCTTCGCCGATGCTTTGGCGGACAAGTCGTCTTCATCGAGCGCGTACGTCGCGAGGTCCTTTGCGCTCAGCCGCTTCAGCACGAAGTGCCGGGCGATCCCGAACAGGTAGTTGCCGACCGTCCCCTTGTTCGGGTCGAAACCACCGCCAGTCCCAGGCGACGTCGAGGGACGCAACAGGGCGAGGAACGTCTCCTGCACGATGTCGTCGGCGGCGTCGCGGCCGCACATGTGCGCCGCGTAGCGGAAGATGGGGCGTTCGAATCCGGAGAAGAGCCGTGAGAAGGCGACGGCGTCCCCGCGGCGCGCCAGCGCGATCAGCCCTGCATCGTCCACGTCATGAGTGCATTGGCGGACGGGGCGTGAAAGGTTCCAGAAACTGTCTAGAGCTGCTCCACGACGACGGGGGTGAAACACAGGACGAACATGATGACCGCAAACAGCGCGAGCCATTTGCGGGCAGGGTCGAGCGGGATGCTTTCGTCAGGGGTACGGGGGTGGTGAGGACCGAACACGCCAAGCATCAGGATGGTCAGCACTGCCCAGGCGCCCCAGGACGAGAGCGACCAGAAGGCAAGACCGATCAGGCAGGCCACCATGACCAGCGTGACGAACGAGCTCTTGCGCCCGAGGACGGCGTAGGAGATATGGCCGCCATCGAGCTGGCCGATGGGAAACAGGTTGATGGCGGTGGCCAGCAGACCGAACCAAGCGGCAAACGCGACGGGATGCATCGACACGGTGAAGCCGTCGGCAACCTGCCCGAACGTCATCCACGCCGCCAGCTTGAAGAGCAGCGGCTCGCCGAGCCAGACCAACTGGCCCTCAAGGCCTCGCGGGATTTCCTCGACGTGAGAGAGGTACATCCCCAAGAACAGAAGCGGTATAGCGACGAGGAAGCCGGCGATCGGCCCCGCGATCCCGATGTCGAACAGCTCGCGCTTGCCCGGAATCGGCTGACGGATCCGGATGAACGCGCCCAGCGTCCCGGTTGGGATGATCGGCATCGGCAGGAAATACGGACGGGACGCCGAGACGCCGTAGTGGCGGCAGGCGAGATAGTGGCCCATCTCGTGGCAGCCGAGAATCGCGAGCACCGGCACGCTGTACCACAGCCCGCGTATCAGCAGCTCTAACGTCGTGAAGGGATTGGGCCCGCCGCTGAATCCCAGATGAAAGCTGAGATAATGCGCTTCCCCTATCCAGGTGGTCGACGCGAACGTGAGCAGGAACAAAAAGACGTAGCGGAACCATGGCTCCCGTCGCCGAAGTTCGACCGGTGGCGGGTCATAGACCTGTCCGGGAAGCGATGGCTCGACCGGCGGCAGCTCGGGCTGCTCGGAAATTTCAGCTGGAGAGGAGCCCATGAGGGCCGTTACCCGATATTCTGAAGGTCCTTGCCTGGCTTGAAGCGGATGGTACGGCCGGGCGGGATGCGAACTTCCTTGCCGGTTCTGGGGTTGCGTCCGATTCCACGCTTGCGGGGCTTGACCTGAAATACTCCGAAGCCACGAAGCTCGATGCGATCCCCACGCTGCATGGAGAGACGCATGGCGTCGAACACGGCGTCAACCGCGACCTCTGCCTTGACTTTCGTGATGTCGGCGATCTTCGAGACTTCGTTGACGATGTCGACCTTGATCATGTGATTTAGGGCTTCAGGTGAACCTGGTCACCTCTGCCAAAAGACTGTAACTACTATAAAGACCGTGACTTACGCTGTCAACTCGGGTCTACGAGGATGGAGTGTCCGCCTTCAGGCGGACCAGCCATGAAACGACTCCCGTCCGTCGTCCTCGTAGGGCGCCCGAATGTCGGAAAATCGACGCTTTTCAACCGCCTGAGCGAGACGCGACGCGCCATCGTCACGCCCATTCCGGGGACGACGCGCGACGTGATCGCCCAGCCGGTGGAGTGGCAGAGCGCCCGTTTCGAGCTGACCGATACCGGCGGGATGTTCGGCGCCAGCCAGGATCCACTGCACGAGCTCGTGCTCGAGCGCGGCCGGCGCGCGATCGCCGCCGCAGATCTACTCGTGCTTGTCGCGGATGGCCGCGAGGGCGTTGTGCCTGGAGATCTCGACATCGCCCGTACCGTTCGTGAAGCAGGCAAGCCCGCGCTGCTCGCGGTGAACAAGACTGACGATCGTCGCGGGCGTGCGGGAGCTGTCGACTTCCATCAACTCGGGTTCGAGCCTGTCCTGGAGATTTCAGCGGAGCATGGCGAGGGCATCGGCGACCTGCTCGACGAGATCGTCGCGCGCCTGTCGCCTGGCTCCGGCGGCGGTGAAGCGGCAACGCCAGGAGACGAAGTATCCGTCGCGATCATCGGCCGTCCCAACGCCGGCAAGTCGTCGCTGGTCAATCGCTTGCTGCGTGAAGAGCGCATGATCGTCAGCGAGATCCCTGGGACGACCCGCGACTCGGTTGACACCCTGATGACGTGGCATCGCCGCCAGTTCCGCATCGTGGACACCGCTGGCATCCGGCGGCCGGGCCGGGTGGCGCGCGGCGGCCAGGTGGAGTCGGTCAGTGTGCTGCTGGCCCAGCGCTCGATCGAAGCCTCCGACATCGTCGTGCTCGTCGTGGATGCGTCAATCGGAGCGACGGATCAGGACGCGGCCATCGCCGGTGCGGCGGACCGTGCCGGGAGCGGTGTGATCATCGCCGCCAACAAGTGGGATCTCGTGAAGGACCGCGGCCCCGAGTACGTGAAGGAATTCGACGAGGGGCTTCGCCGGCAGCTCAAGTTCCTCGATTACGCCACGATTCTCCACATTTCAGCGGCTACTGGAGAGCGGACGCCGAAGCTCCTGGAGGCGATCGATCGCGTCGCGGCGGCCCGGCGGCAGCGCGTGAAGACCCCGGCGCTCAACCGGCTCGTCGAGAAGATCGCGCTCGAGCATCCGCCGTCCAGCCCGGGCCGGAAGCACGTGCGCATTCTCTACGCGACACAGACCGCCGTCGCGCCGCCGACGTTCGTGTTCTTCACCAACACGGCCACCACGTTTCACTTCTCCTACACGCGGTACCTGGAGAATCGGCTGCGGGAAGAGTTTGGCTTCGAGGGGACGCCTCTCCGGATGCACGTGCGTCCGCGGCGGAGGGAGCGGAAGGAGTAGGGCGTAGGGAGCGCAGGCCGTGGGGCACCGCTTCAGCGGTGCCAACCTGCTGAAACAACGAGAGTTCGGTTTATACTGCAACGCATGCCGCCCAAGATGTACAAGGCCGCGGAGGTGTGCGAGGTCGCGCAGCTGCAGCCGTTTGTGCTCAGGTCGTGGGAAAAGGAATTCCCGCGCATCGGGTTTCAGAAGTCCGCGGAGAGCCCGCGGCTGTACCGGCAGTCGGATCTCGATCAGGTGCTGCGCATCAAGCAGCTCGTGTTCGAGGAAGGGCTGACGCTTTCCGGGGCACGGCGCCGCATCGAAGATACGGCACCGGCATCTTCCTCGGCCACGGACGACGAGGTCGAGGAGGTGCTCGAGGCACTGGCCTCGGACGCCCGCACGCGCATTGCCCACGTACGTGACGGGCTGCGCTCGATTCTCCGAGTGCTGTCGAGCGCACCGGGCACCGTCGTCATTGTGGACGATGAGCCGCACGGCGAGCCCGCGCGTTCAGCGAAACGATCCTCATCGCCGCCCAAGCGGACGGTAGCCGCTCGAGCGAAAGCGCGTTCGGCGGCCAAGCCGTCGCGCCACGCCAGCGCCGCGAAGAAGAAGCGCACACGCGCCAACGCGTAACCCAGGCATGCAGCGGAGCAGTGTCAGCGTCATCCTTGCGGCGGTCGTTCTCGCGGGTTGTGGTTCAAGCGCACCGACGTCTCCCGGCGGCAGTGTCGAGTATTCGCAGAGCATCGCTGGATCGGTCAGCGCGTTCAGCGAAACGCGACATCCGCTGACCGTCCCGGTTTCAGGCGACATGACTCTTCGCCTGACGTGGTCGAGTTCAAGCGTCGACCTCGACCTGTATCTCGCATCGTCGAGTTGCGTGGTGTCTCTCTATCCGCTCGAGACCTGCGGCATCGTGGCGCAATCAATCCTTGCCAGCGGGGCGAGCGAAACCATCAGGCACCCGGTGTCGGCAGGGCAGGAGTACCAGCTCTGGGTGGACAACCTCAACACGACGACGGCGATGAATTACACCCTCTCGATTGCCATCGACTGACCCCGTCCTCCGCGGGGAAACCCGTGTGCTAGGATGGCGTTCTCGCCTGTTCTCGGGATGTGGCGCAGCCTGGTAGCGCACCTGACTGGGGGTCAGGGGGTCGCTGGTTCGAATCCAGTCATCCCGACCAATTTTCAAGTACCTAGGAAAACGACGCGTCTCGTCGGATGGCGTTGAGCGCTTCGGGCGCCGCGACCTCCTGACGCACGGTCAGGGGGGCTTCCGCGAATACGAAACGCCGTCACGAATGTCTTCAACGCGTTAGAGGATTCGCGTCTTCGCGTGACGCGTCGGCTGTAGTCGATTCTGTTGCAGTGATCGGCTCGAACCTGCCGAGATCCGACATGCGCTCAACGCCTCATCGACGATGGATTTCTCGTGCGGATTGTCGAGACGTTGCGAATCGAAAGAGAACTCCGGGCATGGCATCGAGGACGAGCTGCTACCGCACACCCTCGATCGGTTCGTACAAGCGCAATCGGTCACCACTCGACGGGCGGAAGGGGTCTTGGCCTGACGAATCGTCAGACAGCCTCGCTGAACTGCATGGCGGCGGGGTCCGCGCGGAACGTGGCGGCGCTCGACATCAGGAGCCATTCGGCGGCTTGAAAAAGCTTCGGCGACTGATTTTCATCAAGTCGTTCAGTTCCTTCCTTTGTAAAGAAGCATGACGCTCGCTTACCCACTCGGTGGTGGCGGGGCATTGACGACAGACGCGCGAGTCCCAGCGGAAGCCTCGGTCTTTCAATCAGTTGAGCGTCTCCGGTCAGTCGCTCAGCCGGACGGCACATCGTTTGAATTTCCGGGACGGAGATTGCGGCGATGAGACTTTCGATGGAACTGTGAGATGGCAGACCACCCCGTTTCCCGGCTTCAGCAAACAGACGCCGCCGGCGACGCCCGCCTGACACCCCCGGCACTCGTCGTCGGCATTGGTGCGTCTGCCGGGGGCCTCGACCCGCTGGTGCGCTTCTTCGACAATCTGCCCGAACGCACCGGACTGGCGTTCGTGATCGTCCAACATCTGTCGCCCGACTTTCGCAGTCTGATGGACGAACTGTTGTCCCGCCACACGACGCTGCCCATTCACCTCGTGGAAGATGGGATGCCGGTCGAAGCCGATCACGTCTATCTGATTCCAGCGAGGAAGGAGATGATCATCTCTGGCGGCCGGTTGCTGTTGAGCGAGCGCAATCGCCAGCAGGAGATGACCCTGCCCATTGATATGTTCTTCCGGTCGCTCGCACAGGATTGCGGCGAACAGGCGGTGGCGATCGTGCTGTCCGGCGGCGGCAGCGACGGCTCGCGGGGCGTCCTTCAAGTGCACGACGCCGGTGGCTTCGTGGTCGCCCAGGACCTCGAGAGCGCGCAGTTTGACGGTATGCCGAAAGCGGCGGCCGAGACCGGAGTGGTCGACTGTATCTTGCCGCCCCAGGATATGCCGACCGCGCTGCTCAAGCGTGCGCGCCGTGATAAGGCGCCGCCCGAGCCCGTCGTTGCGCCGCGCGGACTCGACGCCGTGTACCGGTTGCTCGAAACCGAATACGGCATCGACTTCAACCACTACAAGCCGAGCACCGTCACACGGCGCATCGAGCGCCGGCTGGCGCTCGCTCAGTCGTCCAATATCGAGGAATACCTGTCGCGGCTGCGCTCCGAGCGTGACGAACTCGATGCCCTGTATCGCGATCTGCTGATTGGCGTAACGCGGTTCTTCCGCGATCCGGACGCGTTCGATCTGCTCGAGCGCCGCATTCTGCCCGAGCTGCTGCAGCGCGAACCGCGCACGACCCCACTCCGGCTGTGGGTCGCCGGGTGTGCGACCGGAGAAGAGGCCTACTCGCTGGCGATTCTGCTGCAGGAACTGATGGCGGAGCACGGAGAGCGGGCGGTGAAAATCTTTGCGACGGACGTCCACCGTGGATCGCTTGAGCAGGCGGCGCTCGCCGCCTACGGTGAAGAGGCGGTGTCGAACGTGTCCCCCGAGCGGTTGACTCGCTATTTTACACAGGTCGGCAGCAGCTACCAGGTGGTTCCAGAGCTGCGCCAGATGATCGTCTTTGCACAGCACAACGTCATCACCGACGCGCCATTCACGCGCCTCGATCTGATCACCTGCCGGAATCTGCTTATCTATCTGCAGCCGCCCGCTCAGCAGCGGGTCCTGTCGCACTTCCACTTTGCCTTGAGTCAGACCGGTGTGCTGATGCTTGGACCGTCGGAGACGCTCGGCCCGCTGGCCGACGGCTTCGAGATTCTCGACAAGGAATGGCAGCTGTATCGAAAAGCCGGCGAGGTCCGCACTCCGGTCCACACGCGCCCGCATGGCGGCGTCTCGATCGAGACCCGCGTCGCAGTGTCGCCCATGCCTCCGGCACGGCATTCGATCGGCCAGCTGCTGTCGGTCTACGACGCTCTTCTGGAAGAGGCGATGCCGCCCAGTCTGATCGTCAACGAGCGCGGCGAGCTCGTTCATGTCCTTGGCGGAGCCGCGCGCTTCCTGCGCGTGCGGGACGGGCGGCAGAGCCTGGAGGTCTTCGATCTGGTCCACGTCGAGTTGAAGATGATCCTCGCCGGCGGGATCAAGCGCGCGCTGGCGGAGCGGTCATCCGTCGTCTTCAGCGGCGTCCGCATGCCCACCGACGATCGCATCTACCGTGTCACGATGCGGGCCATCGCTGGGCGCGGCGCCGGTGGACGTTACGTTGTCGTCTCGTTCGAGTCAGCTGAGCCGGCGGCCAGGCCTTCTGGTGCGCCGCCGATTCAGATCGACATCGATAGGGTGTCGCAGCAACAGCTGGCGGCGCTCGAGGCTGAACTGGGGACAACGAAGGAGAGCCTACAGGCGGCCATCGAGCAGCTGGAGGCCGGGAACGAGGAGTTGCAGGCGTCGAACGAGGAGTTGCAGGCCTCGAACGAGGAGTTGCAGAGCACGAACGAAGAGCTCCAGAGTGTCAACGAAGAGCTCTACACCGTCAACGCCGAGTACCAGAGGAAGATCGGGGAACTGACCGAGTTGACCAACGACATGGACAACCTGCTGGCCAGCACCGAGGTCGGGACCATCTTCCTCGACGCCCATCTTCGGATCCGGAAGTTCACGCCGCAGGCCGCCGGGATCTTCGGTCTAGTGCCGCACGATGTCGGTCGTCCAATCGAGACGTTCGTGCACAAGATGCGGCATCCGGAGCTGGTCGAGGATCTCAAGCGCGTGCTGGCGTCCGGCCAGGCTGTCGAGCGCGATCTCGCGGAGGTGAATGGCCGGCCGTTCTTCCTGCGGCTGTTGCCGTATCGGGTGAAGGGCGCGGCCGACGGCGTCGTCTTGACGCTGATCGACGTCAGCGGACTGAAAGCCGCCGAAGACGCGCTGTTCCACGAACGCTATCTTCTGAACAGCCTGCTGCGCAGCGTGCCGGATGCGATTTACTTCAAGGACACCCGCGGTCGGTTCATTCGCTTCAATCATGCGATGGCGGCCAGACTCGGCATCGCCGATCCGGCCGACGTCATCGGCAAGACGGCATTCGATCTGCCGGATCAGGATGCGGCGATGGCCCTGCATCGCGAAGACGAGAAGGTGCTGCGGTCGGGTCAGCCGCAGCATTACCGGCTCGAGTCGCGCGCCACCGCGGACGGGTCGAAGGCGTGGGACCTCGTGTCACGCCTGCCCCTGGTCGATCCCGACAGCGCCATCGTCGGTGTCATCGCCATCTTCCGCGACGTGACGGAACAGGTCAGAGCGAAAACGAAAATCGATGAGGAGGTGCGGCGGCGCGATCAGTTCCTGGCCATGCTGTCCCACGAATTGCGAAACCCGCTGGGCGCGGTGGTGACGGCAACCGCCATGCTGAAGGGTGGTGATGGTGTCGGAGATCGCGCGGTGAGCGTGCTCGAGCGGCAGTCGCGGCAGATGGCGCGGCTGCTCGATGACCTCCTCGAGGTCAGCCGTGTGACACAGAACAAGATAGAGCTGCGCCGGCGCGTGGTTGACTTGCGACTGGTCGCCGCGGAAGCGGCCGACGCCGTCCGCCCGCAGATGGACGAGAAGGGACTGGACTTTCGCGTCGATCTGGACGCGGACCCGGTCTGGGTGGACGGCGACGCGGCGCGCCTGCAGCAGGTCCAGATCAATCTGCTCAGCAACGCTGTCAAATACACCGCCAGTGGAGGGCATGTCACGCTGCGGGTTCGCGCGGAATCGAATGGCGCAGTCATTCGCGTCATCGACAATGGTGCCGGCATTCCGTCGCAGTTGCTCGAATCCGTGTTCGACCTGTTCGTGCAGGCAAGCCACACCCGCGATCGCTCAAACGGCGGTCTTGGTGTCGGCCTGACGCTCGCTCGCGCGCTCGTCGAGATGCACGGAGGTACCGTGGGCGTCCGAAGCGACGGCGACGGGACCGGCAGCGAATTCTCCGTCAGGTTGCCATTGACAACCCGGCCCGAACTCTCGGCGACGCAGGACCAGGCGTCCGTGTCGACGATCCCCCTGGGGGCCTCGGTCGTCGTTATCGAAGACAATCCCGACAGCCGCGAGATGCTGTGCAGCATGCTCACGCACGCGGGCCTGTCCTGTCACGGCGCGGACGACGGCGTCGCGGGTCTGCGGCTTGTGGACGAGATCGCGCCGTCCATCGTCATCCTCGACGTCGGGCTGCCTGGGATCGACGGACTCGAAGTGGCACGACGCATTCGGGCGAATCCGCGACACCGCGGCGTGCGTCTCATCGCGCTCACTGGCTACGGCCAGACCGCCGACCGCGAGGCGACGAGGGCGGCCGGGTTCGATTACCACCTTGTCAAACCGGTCCAGCCGGGAGAGCTCCTAGCGCTGCTGGCGCAACTGCAGATGTCGCTTGACCCATCCCAGGTCGATACGGACACGGTGTTGTCGTCGATCGGCGATCTGACTGCAGAGCCAGGTGCGACCCTGGCACAGCTCGACACCAACTCGGAACTCTGAACCCGTGTTCTCGGCGGCGGCGACTCGGAAGGCTGAATCCGATGTCATGGCAAACGATCGACGGAGTGCATCGGAATGAACGGATGCTGTAGATGATTCTGTAGTGGGCGAGTGCATCAGAGAACCACAACTATCTACAGTTCGCAGGCGGCGCGGTGCCACTCATTCATCAGCAGCCAATTGCGGCCGACCACCTTTGATTCAAGGTTTGAGGCCGGATTCCTGAGGGAGTCTGGCCTTTTGTGTTTTTTGGGGGTGAGGGCTGGAGGTGGGTTGAGATGGCTGCTGGTGGGTGGGGATAAGCAGGATTTGGACAGGAAATCCGAGCGCATCATTCCGCCTGTTGCGTGACGCTGGACGTTCTCGGCTTTTGAGGCCGCGGGTTGCGAACGCGGAGTAGCTCCATAAACGCCTTCCTCCTCAGCGTGTTTGCGTCGTGGGCTGTGTATGTCGGAATCGCACTCTTGGGTCTATGGCCGTCGGCTCCGAGGCTCGCTAGACAGTACGTCCTTTGGTCGATCCCGATAACGATCGCGATGTTAACCGCTGGAGCTGTAACCGGATTCTTCGACCAAGCCGAAACGCTCCGTCAGATACCCGGCTCGCTCCTTGGCCCACTCGTCTGGTGGCTATCCGAGGGTCTACCAGTGAGGCATGCGCGTGTTCGTTGACGAGCGCGCCGCAGCAGACAATCCCCTTCGGCCTGCTTCACATCATCCTGAATTGCGTCTCCCCCTTCGAGCGGTCGCTCGGATGAGCGAGTGTGGCGTCACGATTCGGCTTGGCGATTTGCCAGTCGTTAGAGTCTCGCTCGATGAAGAGCTGAAACCCCACTCGACAATGAATCCCTCTGCCCTTGGGGTCCTGGTCTCGTTTCCAGAACAGTGAGGGGTCGATGGCGTTGAAGAGCTGCCGCAGTTCAATAACACGGACTTCGATGACTGTTGGACGCCGGCTCGGCAACATCGTCGGCAGACGAGCGTGCGAACAACCATTGGCTCCTTCTCGCAGGCGACACCATGTTGACTCACAATAGCTGATTGGCGCGGATGCAGGGCAAGAACCGAGGAGGTACGTCATGCAAGCGGTCAGATTCGTTGGCGTAGGCAAACCAGCGCGAATCGAGGACGTTCTCAAGCCATCGCCCGGGCCCGGACAGATCCTGATCAAGGTCGGCGGTGCCGGCGTGTGCCATTCGGATTTGCATGTCATGGAGGACGATCTGGGATTCACGCCTCCGTTCACGCTGGGACACGAGAACGCCGGCTGGGTCGCTGCGCGTGGAGAGGGAGTCACGGCTTTCAAGGAAGGCGACGCGGTGGCGGTGTACGGTCCGTGGGGATGCGGACGCTGCCACGCCTGCCAGCTCTCTATGGAGAACTATTGCGAGAACTGGGCTCAGATGACTGGCTTCGGCGGTGGACTGGGACTCGATGGCGGGATGGCCGAGTACATGCTGGTTCCCTCCCCGCGGCTGCTGGTTGCTCTTGGACGTCTGAGTCCGGCCACGGCCGCGCCACTGAGCGACGCCGCGTTGACGCCGTATCACGCCATCAAGCGGGCGCTGCCACATCTGAGCGCCGCTAGCACCGCTGTCGTGCTCGGCGTCGGCGGACTCGGACATATGGCTATTCAACTCCTGCGCGTGCTCGCGCCCGTGCGCATCATTGCCGCCGATGTGGACGATAAGAAGCTGCAGCAGGCGAAGACACTCGGCGCGGACGACGTCCTCAACAACCGGAATGCAGACGAAGCGGCCGATCGGATTCAGAAGATCACGGGCCCGCGCGGCGCCGGCTTGGTGCTCGACTGTGTTGGCGTGCAAGCGACGATTGACCTGGGCGCAAGGCTCCTCGGGCGCAACAGCGTCTGGACGATTGTCGGCCTTGGCGGTGGCCGTCACGATTTCCATCATGGCAGCACCCCGTACGGCACGACTATGAGCATCCCGTACTGGGGATCTCGTGTCGAATTGATGGAGGTGATCTCGATGGCTCGCGACGGTCGGATCCACGCCGAGACTACTGAATTTCCGCTTGGGCAGGCCGTTGACGTCTACCGCAAGCTGAAGGCGGGCCAAATCAGCGGTCGTGCGGTGTTGGTTCCGGAGGGCACCGCAGCATAGCGATCGCGGCCACCAGGTTGCATGCCATTCAGGAGGTGTCGCCACGCGCGGTGCTCTGGTGTTTAGACGCGGAGCGGCTGAGGTACTGGAATTCATCTCGCATCGGGCCGGTCCAGCAGCCTGAGAACGCTTGCGATCT
>Ga0310888_10000158_pt1 | contig 13702 bp, 13 predicted proteins | sample T20D1metaG_FD_202510 | JGI IMG/M metagenome (GOLD analysis project Ga0310888, IMG submission 202510) | Lab incubated soil microbial communities from West Virginia University Organic Research Farm, Morgantown, WV, United States - T20D1 | ecosystem: Environmental > Terrestrial > Soil >...
GCGCCCTCGAGGAGCCGATTCGGATGATCGCCCAGAACGCCGGCGCCGAGGGCTCGATCGTCGTGGAGAAAGTGCGCAGCTCGAAGGAGACCAACTTCGGCTACAACGCGCTGACCGACACCTACGAAGACCTCGTGGCGGCCGGCGTGATCGACCCGACGAAGGTCGCGCGTACGGCACTGCAGAACGCCGCATCGATCGCCGGCCTGCTGCTCACAACGGAAGCCACGATCGTCGAACGGAAACAGGACAAGCCAGCGCCTGCGGCGGCGAACGGCATGGGTGGGATGTACTAGCACTGGGCCAGCACACTCGGAGACTGACATGGTCGGAATCAAAGTCTCGGAAGAAAAGCGTCGAGAGGAAATTCTCCGAGCCGCGTACGACGTGGCGGCTCGGCAGGGCCTGGAGGCGCTGACGCTCCGCGCGGTCGCCGCGCGTGCCGACGTGAGTCACGGGACCGTGTTGTTTCACTTCAAGCGGAAGCACGAGCTCGTGAGCGGGCTGCTCGATCGCGTGATGTATGCGACCGCGGTACTCCGAATTCCCGACACGGTCGCGCAGATCACGCGGCCGTCGGAACGAATGCACGCGCTGCTGCGCACCGAGATGGACCGTCTCTCCATCGATCCGCGGCACTTTCGTCTCTTTCTCGATTATTGGGCGTTCGGCGTGCGAACCGCCTCGATCCGGCAACGCGTTCGAGCGGCGCTGGAGGCGTACCGCAGCGCGTTCAGGGATCTGGCCGAGGTGGTGATTGCGGCAGGAGGAAGCTCATCGTCAAACGGTAGCATCACGCCGAGTACCCGCACGACACCCGTCACCGCCGATGGCGTCACCGCCGTAGCCGTGAGCCTCATTCACGGGTGCGCGCTTCAAGCCGTGATAGATCCCAAGGGATTCGACGTTCGGCAGCACTTCGATGCGGCGGCTCAGATGCTCGATCGTCTGTCGGACGGCGGCGCTGTGTTCGTCGAGCAGTGAGCGGGCGTTAGGCGCACAGGTGAAGATCAAGCCGTGTGACAGGAGGGGCGACGGTCGGACAGACCGCCGCCCCTCTCGCATCCCGCGAACTGCCAACAGCAAACGGCAGACAGGGTCGGCCCACCGCGCATTCGCCGGCCGACAAGGTCTGGCTCTCGCGTGACAAGATCGGGCGGTTGGCCAGGCTAGCCGCTAAAAGTTGCTAATGCGCGGCGCGTTGTGCCGCGACGTAGTCGCGCAGCACGTCTGCCTCTGTCTCGAGCTGCCGAAGCCGATCCTTGAGCAGGTCGCCGACCGAGAGCACGCCGATGAGCTTACCGTCGTCGAGCACCAAAAAGTGTCGCTGTCGCTGCACCGTCATGCGATGCATCGCGTCTGCGATCGCGTCGTCGGCATCGCAGGTGGGCGCCGGGCGCATCAGGTCCTGAACACGACGCGAGCCAAACGCGAACGGCGTTTCGTGCGCGGCGCGAACGACGTCGCGCTCGGCGAGAATCCCGACGACGCTGCCGTCGTTGGCGAGCACCGGCAGACCGCCGATGTTGTGTCTCATGAGCAGGTGGATTGCCGTGCTCAGCTCGTCTTTCGCCTGAACGGTGATGACCGTGTCCGACTTGGCGCTAATCAGATCTCGAACGCGCATACGTGCCTCGAATTCCCTCATCCACCCATCCATCAACAAGCGGCGCCGGGAGTGAGGTATCAACCCGGGCGTACCACAGATACTATCTCGTTTGTCGGCCGTTTCCCACTGATACGAAAGACGGACGACAAAGTGGGTGGAGGGAACAAGAAGCGGACCCGACGATATGGCTACGTGAACTCCGACCGTCGCGCGCAACTCACCAGGAGCCCGGGCTCCCGAAGCGGTTGGACGTCCGTACGTCGGCTAGCGGTCGGAGCGGTACCTGCTGCCCGGTCAGGAGGAATTGCTCGAGGGCCGTCGCGTCGACCGTGGGCCGGAGCCGCCTCCGCTCTTCGGGCGTCAACCGCGCCGCATTGAGCTCGGAACAGGCGGATACACGCGCCCTAGTCAGCCTGAAGCGCAGTCTTGGGATCAAGCCTGGCCGCGCGCAGCGCCGGCACCCAGCTCGCCACGATCGCCACGCAGACGAGCACCACGGTCACCGTGCCGAACACCACCACATCACGTGGAGACTGGTCGAACAGCAGCGGACCGATCCATTTCCCCGCCGCCAGCGCAACGCCAGTTCCGATCGCGACGCCCGCCAATGCGAAGCGCAGGCTCTCCATCACGACGAGTCGCACGACGCCGAATCGCCCGGCACCGAGTGCGAGGCGCACTCCCAACTCGTGCTTTCGTTGCGTGACGTTGTAGGCGATCACGCTGTAGAGGCCCACCGCCGCGAGCACGAGCGCCAGCACACCGAAGGCCGTGAAGAGCGTCGCTCCAACGATCCAGGAACGCATCTTCGCGCCGACAATGCTCCCCATCGGATTGACCGTGACGAACGCCGTCCCCGGCATCTCGCGCTGCAACGCTCGGCGCAGCGGCTCCGCGATCGCGCTCGCCTCACCAGCCGCGCGCACGAAGAGACCGCCTTCCTGTGGTTTCCACTGCAGCGCCGGCATGTAGTAGAAGAAGAGCTTCAACTCCGGCTCGATCGACTCGGAGTGAATGTCCTCGGCCACACCGACCACGTATCGGCACGGCGGCATGGAATCGAGGCCGACCCTCACGCACTGGTCGATCGGGTCCTTACCGGGCCAGAGCGCGTTCGCCATGGACTCGCCAACGACCATGACCGGGCGCGTCTCGCCGCGGTCCGTGGTCTCGAAGCCGCGGCCACGCAATATCCGCGTCCCCATCGCGGCGAAGTATTCGGCCGACACCGCATTGGTGTGGAACTCGCCGAGCGCTCGTACGGAATCGACGCCCGCCACTCGGAGCGGATAGGACGACATCCCGGCGAACGGAATCGACTCTCGAAGCGAGGCGTGCGACACGCCGGGAACACTTTTGGCCGCTTCGAGGAGACGAAGTCGGAGCGCGACGGTTGCCGCGCTGTCGAGCCGCACGTCACGCATTTCGAGCTCGACGACGAGCACCGAGTCCGCGTCGAAGCCGAGCCGCACATCCCGCACGTTCCGCAGGCTTTGCACGAACAGCCCCGCGCCAACGAGCAGGACCACGCTGAGCGCGCTCTGCAGAAGAAGGAGGGACGTGCGAAGGCGCGAGCGCCCGTGGGTCCCCTCACGCGGGCCCGACTTGAGATCGGCGACGAGGCTCGTGCGCGCGAGCTGCGCCATCGGCGCCATCCCCGTGACCAACCCGATGCCTAACGCGATGAGGGCGGAGAAGCCCAGCGTTCGCGCGTCGGTGATGATCGACACCGGCTCCGTGCCGGGGAGAAACGTGGCGCTGAGCACTCGTCCGCCCCAGACCGCGAGCGCGACACCGGCCGCGCCGCCCACGAGTGCGAGGATGACGCCCTCGGTGAGCAGCTGGCCGAACAGGCGACGGCGACTCACGCCGAGCGCAAGGCGTACGGCGATCTCGCGACGGCGGCGGATCGCGCGCGCCAACAGCAGGTTCGCGACGTTCGCCGCCGCGATGAGGAGGACGATGACGGTGACGCCGGCGAGCCACCTGGCGGGCCTGAGCGCGCTCGACGGTTCCGGTCCACGCTCGGCCAACACCGATGCCGCTACCGCGCGTGGACGAAGCCTGTCCAACGGTGCGCCGGCCGGATTTCCCTGATACTGTGCCTGGTAGCTTCGACGAAGCGCGTTGGTCAGATCAGCCGAGGCCTGCGTGATCGTCACGTTAGGCTTGCGGCGGACGATCGGGTCGATGCCAAACGAGTGACCGTACGTCGTCGCCCAATCCGGCGGACCCTCGCTGCGCGCGTACGTCGCCAGGGGGACGAACGCGACCGGCGGGCGATACGGCCACAGTCCGACGAAACCTTTGGGCGCCACGCCGATAATCGTGTACTCGACGGCATCGATGCGCAGCGTGGCCCCCAGCACATCACGACGCGCGCCGAACTGCGTCGTCCAGAGCGCGTGGCTCAGCACGGCGACGGGTGCCGGATCCGGTGGCGCATCTTCGGTGGGCGTGTAGTACCGGCCGAGCACCGGTGGCGCGTCGAAAAATCCGAAGAATCCGGCGCTCACGATCGCCACGCTCCGGACGCGCGTCCCCTCTCCCACACCGACGGCAAGACCCTTGAGCCTGACCCCGGCCGCCTGCGAGAAGGCGGTGGAGTAACGGGCCATGTCCGCATAACGAGCGTACTGTCCGCCCGTTCCGCTCTCCTTTCCTTGAGACGTCCGGTACATGTAGACCTGTTGCACGGTCGACGGGTCGACCATGAACGGCGGCGGGCGGAACAGTAGGCGATCGATCAGCGAGAACATCGCGGCGTTCGCCCCGATCCCCAGCGCGAGCGTCAGCGCCACGCCGATGGTGAACGTCGGGTTGCGACGTAGGTCGCGTATCGTGTACGTCGCGTCCTGCCAGAGCGCCTCGAGCGATGGCCAGAGCCATACCGCTCGGGCCTCCTCGCGCATCACCGTGTCGTTGCCCATCGTGCGCCGTGCTTCGATCCGCGCGGCGGCCGGCGACATGCCACGCGTTATGAGATCCTGCTCGACCAGTGCGCGGTGGAACTCGACTTCGTTTACCAGATCGGCGTGATGCGACGAGAGTCGCAGCCAGTAGGCGAGACGGCGAACGATGCGCATGGGCGGTCGTCCCCTCAGGCGAGCTCCAGAACCAGTCGAATGGCCGCGACGATCCGCTCGAACTCGCGTTCCTCCGCGGCAAGCTGCTTGCGGCCCGCGGGCGTCAGCGTGTAATACCGCGCGCGGCGATTGTTGTCCGACACGCCCCACTCGGGCTTGACGTAGCCGTTGAGCGTTAGGCGCTGCAGCGCGGGATAGAGCGAGCTCTCGCCGACCTGAAAAACGTCGCGGGAGAGCTCCTTCACTCGCTGCGCGATGCCGTAGCCGTGGTTCGAGCCACGAACGAGCGTGCGCAGGATGAGCAGATCGAGCGTGCCGGGGAGCAGCTCGGCGGGCGGAGCAGATGGCACTGCGTGCTTCCATCGATAGACGATGGGAAACTCTGCGCGCGTCTCCGATTTGTCAAGCCCCATCGATAGACGATGGGAGCGGCCGTCCGTCGAACCGGGCGGGCGAAATGTTCTCTCGCACTCCGGCCTACGGCGACGACAGAAGGCGGCGATATCGCGGGTCGCGGACCCACGCGAGCGCCGGGTCGCGATGCAGATGGAGCTGGAAGTGGACGTCGTCCCGCGGCGAGAACGCGGCGAGCCAGCGATACGCGCGCGCCGTGTCGCCCGCTGACGAGAAGGCGTGGCCGAGCCACACCGCCTCGTGTCTCGTGAGGCTCGTCGAGTCCACCAGTCGCTCCGCGGTCAGCGCGAGCCGGCGCGAGCCGGCGCGGTCGCCCTTGAGCGCAGCAATCCGAGCCGCGTGGCTGAGGGGGGCGACGCGCCCTCGGCCCTGTACGACGCTATTCAGTGCCAGGAGATGCCGCTCGGCGAGCCGCCAATCGCGCGCCTCGATCGAGAGCAACAGCGCGGCAGCGCGGGCGAGCTCGTAGGTCGGCTCGATCGCCAGCGCGCTGTCAGCCCACTTGAGGCCGTTCGCGGGAGAACCGGCCCCATGATAGTGCAGCGCGAAAAACGCCAGCGCCTCGACGTTCGTCGGGGCGAGCGCGACGGCCCGTTCGTACGCGACCCGCGCGCCCGCACTGTCGAGCAGGTCTTCGCGCGCGCGGCCGAGGAGGAACCAGGCCTCGCCGTTGGTCGAGTCGGCGGCGAGCGCGCGTTTCAGATCGTTGATGACCCCTGTACGCGACGTCGGCTCGACACTCTCCATGACGCGTGCGCGCGCCACCCAGACGTCGGTGGCGCTCGAGTCCAGCGTCACCCCGCGCCGGCTCGCGTTGAGGGCGAGCGCGAGCAGCGAATCCGGCGACGCGCCAGGGATGGTGAAGCCAAACAGCAACGCCATCTGTGCCGTGCGCGCCAACCCCGACCACGCGAGGGCGAACCCGGAGTCGCGCTCGATGGCGCGAGAGAACTGCGAGAACGCTTCGGCCACACCCGCGGCGTTGCGGGTCGCCAGGTTTGCCCGGCCGTGCCTGTAGAGCGTGAACGCGAGCGAGTCCTGCGTCAGTCGGGGCCCGCGGGTCGCCGGGCGTCGCCACATTGTCGATGACGCGGCAGCCAGCGCGACGGCGGCGGCCGCGCCGGCCCAGAACAGTGGCCGCACCCACTGCGTCATTGACTTTCGCGTTCGGTCATCGATGGCGTCGGCGAAATCGCGCGCGTCGGCGAAACGGTCGGCCGGATCGGCGGCGAGCGCGCGCAACACGGCGCGGGGCAGCGACGGTGGGATGGCACCGGCTGTCTTGAAGCTTGGGACGCCGCGCGGCGGCGCGCCTTCGAGCATCTCGTAGACCACACAGCCGAGCGACCAGATGTCCGTGCGCTGGTCGACCTGATCGCCGATCGCCTGCTCGGGACTCATGTACTGTGGCGATCCGACCGCGATCCCGGTGCCCGTGAAGTGTTCGCCGCGCGTAAACGTCGGCGCGGCGATCCCGAAGTCGGCGAGGAGGGTGTTCCACGACGCTCGGGTCTCACCAGGCGAGTAGCCCGCGAGCATAATGTTTTCCGGTTTCACGTCGCGATGCACGATCCCGTGCCTGGCCGCGTAGGACAATGCCTCGGCAACCTCACGAGCGATCTTGCGTACTTCGTCGAGGTCGAGGCGCGGTTGAGCGGTCAACCGATGGCGCAGGGAGATTCCTTCGATGAACGGCATCACGTAGTACAGGAGTCCATTTGCGTCGCCGGAGTCATACAACGCGAGGATATGCGGATGCGACAGGCTGGCGGTGACGCGAATCTCGCGCAGGAAGCGGTCGCGCCCGACCGTCGCGGCAAAATCCGGGTTCATGACCTTGATGGCGACGATCCGCTCGTGGCGGAGATCAACAGCGCGATAGACCGTCGCCATGCCGCCGCGTCCGACAAGCTGCTCGACGCGGTAGCGGTCGCCGAGGGCGTCGTTCAGGGGGCCAATCATGGTGTCTGATGTACCGGGTGAGCCGACGAGGCGCCAGAGCGAGCCGGCGCGGGGCCTCGTCGTTTCACGCCTTGTACTGCGTGAGCCCGCCGTGCTGTTCGGAGCCAGGCTTGTGATCCCGCTGTCGCCTAACGTCTGAAGTTGAGCTGCGGGCGAACTCCATACAATGCGGCACTGCAGACGCCGCTACCATCGATCGCCCGACAGCTCCAAGGCACGTTAGGCTTCAGGGGCAGCGTCGGTTGCGCCACGCGGACGGCGAACGCCGGGAGCGGATCGGCGGCCACAACGCCTCGTTATGCGGCAACTGCTGCAGTCTTTCAGCGAAACAACTCAATCTCGATCTGGCTGGCTGCTGTGAGAATCGGACGCAATTCGGTACGCGAAGCGATTTCCAGAATATCGTCTCCGTGGCCACCACCTCCTGACCGAAGCTGGTACGGACGGATTCGATATGCCCAGATGCCGTTTACGCGTACGATCTCAAACCAAAGATCCTGACTCGGCTCGTTGATCTCGGCGCCCGTCAAAACGAAGTGGTGGCGGGGCGCGACCTCCTCATCCACACGAAAGTTGAGTGTTCCAGGAAACAGCTTCTCGCCCGTCGCTCGCTCGAAGGCAGCCGGATACTGCGTCATGCGCACTCGGAAGTCGCCACGCCGTCGACAATGGTGCCGCGGAGATGCCTCAAGGGATGCTTGGTGTCCGCATAAGCGGGTCAAAGAGGAGCGCCGGCGTAGCCGGCGCAACCCGACGATCGCTGGTCAGCTTCAGCGTTCGTTAGACGTTACGCCTGTTAGAGTCCCGAGGCGGCGTCGGGTCTGCGAATCCGCGTGTCGCATCCGCATTCGAACGTTGATCCAGCCGCCGAATGTCGATCGCAACTTCCGAGAGCCGGTTGTTGAGTTGATGATCGCGGCCTGCTAAGCGGCGCACCTGTGCGCGGGGAACAAGGCCAGCGGACAGCTCGACATGCGCGAACGGCACGGTGTCATCATCGCGGCCATGATAGATGAAGATGGGAACGTCGCGTGGAAGGCGATCTGCAAGGTCCGGCTGCGCCTCGATATCGTCGGTTTCCCATCCTCCCGTGCCGATGAAGGGCGCACCGATCAGGCAGATCGCCCCTAACTTGGCTGGTGGCGTCGACTCAGCGAGGACATGGATGAGAATCGTTCCGCCGACCGAATGCCCAATGACGATCGCCCCGGGCCCGAGCGCCGCGAACTCCATTTGAAGGGCGCGTTTCCACACAGCGTAGTTAGGATCGGCCTCGTTGGGCATCACCGGGTAGCGAATCTCGTAGGTCGGCCCTAGCTCGCCTTGGAGGCTGTCCACGAGCTGGTTGTCCCACTGATCGTGGACGTCCTCTCCCGCGCCTTGAACAAACAGTACCTGTCTCATCGTTGCACCGTCGCTTGGCAGCTTCAACGCCACGTTCGACATCAGGTCGTGATGAACGCCCTACCCACGGCGCATTCGTGCGCGTCCTCGTCTCCGTCACGATCCGGCGAGGCCACCCTACAGGAGGTCGAGCAGTCCGGCGCGCAAGCGGCCTAACGAAGGGTGAGGCCGCAGATTCGTGCTGCGGCCGATGGCCCTGGTCATTGGCCGGCAGGCGGTTGCCAAAGTTCTACCTTGTTGCCGTCTGGATCGATGACCCAGGCAAACTTCCCGTACTCGGAATCGTCAATCTTCTCGAGCACGTTGCAGCCTTCTTCGCGTAAGACTTTAACGAGGGCGTGGAGATCCTCAACCCGGTAATTGACCATGAACGTTGCAGTGCTGGGTGCAAACTGGTCACTTTGCGCCGAACCAATGGACCAGACGGTTGTTCCGGCAACCGGCTTACCTTCACCGTCGGTCCAGGTAAAAGCCGTGCCACCCCAGTCCTGGACATCGATTCCGAGGTGCCGCTTGTACCAAGCCTGTAGTGCCGGAGCGTCTTTGGCTTTGAAGAAGATGCCGCCAATGCCAGTGACTCGCTTCATAGCCCCTCAGAGGAGAGAGTGTGTCTCTGCGGCCTAACGCCGATAGTTAACCTGCGAGCGCTCAACTTGACGGGCGCGCGGTGTCGATCGCCAGGTACCGAATGCTGGCGAGAAACCGCATGCTCATGGCGCTCGGCAGGTTCAACATACGTTATACCGCAGGGCGCGATGGCGCCCGGTATGGCTAGAACCAGTGGGAATACATTTGCGCCAGGAGCTCGACGGTCAGCGGACCGGCATCGAGGACGGTAGCCCCGCGTCAATGCCGCAACGCGGGCAGAGCGCCGTGACGCCGTCAGCCGTCTCGCCGCTCCCGAGCTGCGGGCCGTCGATCCACTCGGTGATTTCATGCGGGTGGACGGTTCGCCGGCAGTAGAAACAGTCGGCGCGATCGCTCCGCGCGAGGAGCTCGCGGTGGTGGTCGCTGAATCGGTGGATGGATTCCAGGTCGGCCCGATTGTACGTCACGCGAACTGTCTTGCGGTATATCGCCTCAAGGTAAGCTGCCGCGCTTCGGAATCCGCCAAGCGCGCGGCGACGTGCGAAAGTACCGAACCGGCGAGGCGTCTAATAATGATGTGGGTCGCGCGGTCAGCTCCAACGGACGTTAGCCGGCACGTCTCGATCAACCATAGTCACGACGCCAGCTCTCGACGGTGAGCTCGTCCAGCTCCGCGAAGTACTCGGCAGTCGGATCGCCCGCCGAGATGTTGCCCCGCAGCAGCCCCCACATGTGAGTGGCGAGCACCGACCCGATAGCGTGGACCGTGTCGTGCCGATCGAGGCCCTGCGCCTGAAGGCGCGCCACGGCGGCAACGACACTGGGCAGGTTCATGGCGATCTGGTTCTCGACCGCGGTGTGAATGGCGGCGTGGACCCGGGCGTTTGGCAGGGCGGTGGCGTCGTGATACTCCTCGACGAGCGCGATCCGCCGTGCCTCTTCGAGCGACAGCGATAGCGGTGCAGACGGGGCGATGTCCGGATCGTACCGCATGTCGATGCCTGTGTGTCTGGCGAACGCCAGAGTTAAACTGCAGCCGAGCCACAACCATTGCGGCGAAGTCGCGCCAGTAAATCGCCTGTCAGCGTCGACGACACGTTAGGCTGGCGGCGACGTCTTGCTGAGCAGCTCGATCAAACGATAGGTGTAGGCGCTGCCGTCTGCGGGTGGGTCACGCAGGACTCGCCGCGCCGCAAGAAGATCGTAAACAAAACCCGGCTCGTGGGTGAACCCTTCGATGGAACCGAAGAACGGCTGCCAACCGCCCCACGCGTCCCCGCCGACCAGTTGGCGAATAGAGAGGCACCGCTGTGGGCCGTGAGCTCCCACGCAAGCCACGCTGTCGGCAGCGACCTGCAGCCGAACCTGCTGTTCAGCGGGGGCGGTCACACCGCGGCACGAGGCCAGGCCGGGTGCAACGACTACGGCGAATCCAACAAGCAGACGACGGCAGCATTGACGTGAAGTCATCTCCCCTGACACCTCCCCCCAATGCCCTTAAGCTGTTGATACGAAGCAAAGTCACCCGTGCTCAGCCTAATGCGTTAGCCAAGCTGCAGCCCCTTTCTCAGCTTCAGCGGTCGTTAGGCAGCAGAGCCGCCGGTGGGACACAGAGCCTACCGAATCATCAACGGCGCTCCCGCCGTGTGGTGGGCGTGTGGCCGGGACCTAACACTTGACAAACATGCCTCATAGAAGGTTCACGGACGTTCGACAGCAGGCGCGTCGTTCTCGACAGTCCATTTCGCGAGGCTGCAGTGCTGACAGCGGCGAGCAAACGGGGTTGACCGAGCGGAACCGGGCCCCGTACGTGCGGAAGAACGCTTGGCCGCACCGTGGGCATCGCCACCCCCTTAGAATGTAGTCCGCGCGCGTGACGACTGCCGCCCATGCAACACCACTGAGGACGAACGCCACGCCGTTGCAGTCCCAATGTCGGCAGCGCTCGCCGAGCGCTAGCCCAGCGAGGGGGGCGAACGGAGCGAACGTCACAAGGGCGGCGGGCGACAGGAGAAGCAAGAGCCAATACCGACGACTGAGCCGCCGATATTAAAGGACTCCATCACGATCGTCGTGTTGCCGATGGCGGCCAACCCGACGCGGCTCGAGCGCCTCCGTAACGACTTGCCGACGCTCAAGCGGTACCTTGACCGCCTCGCGCGGGACGGGGGCGCTCGAGCCGACAGACGTCGAAGCCGTCGAACGTACGCCGCGGGTGCCGAGGCCTTGGGCACACACGCGCGTCGGTGGCCGCGTGGGATTCCCGTGCGCGGCAAGCGGAGGCCCGGCCGTTACGTCGGGGAACGACCTCGTGTACTGGGTCGTGGTTTGGCTCAAACGTTGCCCTCGCCTCAGGAACGACGGGAATGGGACTATTCGGTGAGTCGGAGAATTCCTCCAACCCGCCGAATGCCGAAGTCAGCCGGGAATTGCGTCACTGACTCTCGCGCCCAAGTAAGGGCGGCCCAACACCGATGTTGCCCGGATGGGCCGCACGAGTCCGGAGCAGTGGTGATCGCTACAACCCGCCTCTTGGACGCGTGACCTCATCCAGCCACTCCCGACGCCTATCCCGTTGTCTCAGCAGCGTCCGTCTGACGAGAGTGTGACTGCCTTTCGCGCGATCACGCCCACCCACAAATTTGCGGTAATGTCAGAGCCTCCCAAAGACACGCATGATCGGCGAGTTCCGGAGCTCGATGGAATTCGAGCCATCGCCATTTGGATGGTGTTGTTGGCGCATTCGTTCTACGGATTTGCCAACCAGCCTTCGGCCATGGAGGGCTGGCCGACTGTTGTGAAGCAGGTCCTTGGCCATGGTTGGCTCGGCGTCGATTTGTTCTTCCTGCTGTCGGGGTTCTTGATCACGGGGATTCTTCTCGAGACCAAGACGCGCCCGAGATATTTCCAGAACTTCTACATACGACGCGCTCTGCGGATCATGCCGCTGTACTTCAGCGTGATCATCGTGTGGGCGATTTGCTACTCGGACTACCTGTCGTATTTCCTGCTGAGCATTCCGTTTGCGGCAAATCTCAGCTTGTTGCTCCACATTCCCGAGCCCCATGGGCCCGCCGTGCTGTGGTCTTTGGCCGTCGAGGAGCACTTCTACCTGGTCTGGCCCATCCTCGTCCTGCTGTCCACACGCGTCGGATTATTTCGCATCTCGGCGTTCATCTTTCTGGGAACGCCTCTTTTCCGAGCCGTGTTCGCTGCGCGGGGAATGAGCGCGGATCTCATTTACATGCTGTCCTGGTTTCGGTTCGACGGCCTGGCGACGGGAGCGATGATCGCCTTGTGGGCCAGTTCCAGGTTCTTCTCAGCGCAAAACGGCAGGCGCATCGCTGTTGCAATGATCGTCGCCGATGGCTTGCTGACACTCGGATCGCTGCAAGCTGGCGTCATGCGTGCGCACTCGACTGCAGCCGTCGCGCTTCGCTATACCCAGACCTATTTGTTCTTTGGTGCGTTGTTTGTCCTGGTCGTTTCGCATCGAGGCACGATTTGGACGTCGCCACTCCGTTGGCGTCTCATGCAGCTCACCGGTGCCGTGAGCTATTGTTTGTATTTGGTGCATTTGTCCATCGGTGATGCGTACGTCTACTTGTTGAGCCGATCTGGAATCCAGGTCGACGAGAGATTTGGCCCGACTGGGGCTGTCCTTCTTCGGGCGACGGTCATCCTCGTGGTCTCGTTTGGGGTTGCTTTGCTGTCGCGCCGGTACCTCGAAGAACCGTTCCTCGCGCTCAAGGGTCGCTTTGCGAGTCGGCGCCCTTCGTCCGCGGTTGTGAACGCGGCACCGGAGCCGGAACCGAGCGGAGTGTAGGCGTTCGTCGGCAGACTACGCTGCCACACATAAGAATTTCTGAATGCGCCAGCTCGCGACGCATCCAATTCTTGACCACTCCGGCGTGGCGACACGCTGACCGCCGTATATGAGCAGGATTCACCGTCGATGCTGCCCCAGGCCACGCGACCTCACTCGCACCTTGACGGCAGGCCCAGTCGTATCAGCAGCCCAGTCATATCAACGCCCTAGCCAAGCTGTACGCGAGTCATCTGAGAGCGCAGTGTGCAGCGCTGCGCAATCAGCAGATCGCTCAACAGCTTCAACGGTGCGCCGACGCGTTAGGATCCGGCGGGAATACTGGTCCATGACGACCGCGAGATCCGCGCCGCGTTTCCGAAATTCCGTGAAGAACCTTTTTTAGGAGGTCGTGCTCCTCCGGTAGCTCGGCGTACTTCCGCTCGAGCGCCTGGAGCTGGGCGATCGCCCGCGCCGGCCCGGGGGGCGGTGCCGTCCACGCCTTCGCGCGCAGCCGGCCGTCGCGCACGTCCTTCCGCCACTTGGACAGCATGAAGGGATGAATCGCGAGCGCCGCCGCGACGGTCTTCACCTCGATCCCCCGCTGCTGACTCAGGCGAACCGCGGTCAGTTTGAACTCGTCGCTGTACTTCCGGACGGCTCGTGGCCCGGATCTGGGCATCGTGACACCTCGTGGCTGGTTAGGTAGAAGTGTCAACGAAAGTGGTGCAACAACGCTGGTCAGCTTCAGCGTTCGTTAGGCGACACGGCGCGACAGCCGGCGTGCGCCAACGAAGCGTCGATGAAGTTCGCGGTCTCCTGCAGCGACGCGAC
>Ga0310888_10000160_pt1 | contig 13623 bp, 13 predicted proteins | sample T20D1metaG_FD_202510 | JGI IMG/M metagenome (GOLD analysis project Ga0310888, IMG submission 202510) | Lab incubated soil microbial communities from West Virginia University Organic Research Farm, Morgantown, WV, United States - T20D1 | ecosystem: Environmental > Terrestrial > Soil >...
GAAGCCCTCGATCGCCAGCGCCTCCGCGGTTGCAAGCAGGGTCTCCGCAGGACACTCCGGGAGCGCGACGAGCGCCTGCGCGTCGGTCGGGCGTCGGCCGGCGTGCGCATCTGTCAGCAGCCGATCGATCACGCTCGCGGCGGCGGTCATGCGCGGCGCTCCGCGCCACCGGCCGTTCCCGCGCGCGAAGCGATGCCGGGGCCGAGCGAGCGAAGATCCGCCGGCGTGTCGAGATCGTGCGCGAGACCGCGACGCATCACGATCGCGGGTTCGATGCCGCGCCGCCGCGCTTCGTCCTCGTGACGGGCGCGGCTCTCGACGCCAAACCGGCAGGTAAAATCGAGTGCGGCGGGCAGATAGAGGCCATTGGTGCCGGTGCGGCGTCGATCGGGCGCGATGGCGATCCGCGCGCCTCGGCCGGCAATGACGAGGGCATCGACGTCGGCGGACTTGAGCCGTGGAAGATCGGCGGGCAGGAAGACGAGCTCACGCGCCAGCGCGGCGCAAGCGCGTGTGCGCGCAAGCTCGAAAGCGGCGCTCAGACCCCCACCGTCGTCGTGCAGGATCTCGTATCCCTGCGGCAGTCCCTCGTCGTCGGGTGACACGATCACCACCCGCGCGATGGAACGCGCGCCGTCGGCCGCGGCGAGCACCGAGCCCAGCATCCGGCGCGTGAGTGCCTCACGGTCGGCGGCGTCGAGCACGCCGCGCAGCCGTCGCTTGCGTCGCAGTCGCGTGTTGATCGCGACGACCGCCCAACAGTTCACTTCCGGCCCCTCGGTGCGCCGGGCGATGACGGGCCGGCTCCGTGATAATAATGACCCGAATCCGACTACGAGACCATGCACCGACACGACGCTCCCACCGGGGAACCGCCAGGCGAATCGATGCGCCTGATCGCGCTCGCGGGGCTGCCCGAGATCGAGCCGGGCGACGATCTCGGCACGCTGCTCGCGGAACGGCTGCACGGCGTGGAGCCCTCGCTCGCGCGCTTCGACGTGCTGGTGATCGCGCAGAAGGTCGTGTCGAAAGCCGAGAACCGCTTCCTCGACCTCGCGTCGGTGACGCCCTCGGCACGGGCGCGCGACCTTGCGGCCGCTACGGGCAAGGATCCCCGGCTCCTGGAGGCGATCCTGGCCGAGTCCGCCGAAGTGTTGCGTGCCAAGCGCGGTGTCATCGTCGTCCGTCACCGCCTGGGCTACGTGATGGCGCAGGCGGGGGTGGATCGTTCCAACGTCGGCGGCGTGGAGCGCGTGCTGCTGCTGCCGGAGTCGCCCGACGAATCGGCCGCGCGGCTGCGGGCGACGCTCGCGAGGCTCACAGGTGTCGCCCCCGGTGTCGTGATCAGCGACAGCTTCGGGCGCCCGTGGCGGCTCGGCACGACCAACGTCGCGCTCGGCGCCGCGGGCGTGCCGGCGCTATGGAACCGGCGTGGCGAGCGGGACCGCAACAGCCGCCCCCTGGAATCCACCGAGGTCGCATGGGCGGACGCCGTGGCCGCCGCCGCAGGCCTTGTGATGGGGGAGGCCGACGAAGGTCTACCGTGTGTCCTGGTGCGCGGGCTGCGCTGGAGCGCGCCCGACGTGCCGGCCCTCGACCTCGTGCGGCCGATCGGTGAGGACCTGTTCCGGTGAGCGCCGTGGAAGTCGTCGCGCTGACCGGCGGGATCGGCGGCGCAAAGCTCGCGCTCGGGCTGCACCGCGTGCTGCCACCCGGCGCGCTTGCCTGCATCGTCAACACGGGCGACGACTTCGTGCATCTCGGGCTGCACGTCTCTCCCGACCTCGACACGACGCTTTACACGCTGACCGGGTGCGAGAATCCCGAGCAGGGTTGGGGCCGGCGCGACGAGACCTGGACGTTCATGCGCGTGCTCGAAGAGCTCGGCGGCGAGACATGGTTCCGGCTCGGCGATGGCGACCTCGCCCTCCACGTTGAGCGCACGCGGCGGCTCGCCGCGGGCGAGACCCTGAGCGCGATCATGGACGACATCCGCCGCCGGTTCGGCATCGCGAGCCGGCTGCTGCCGATGAGCGACGACAAGGTTGCGACACGGGTACACACGCCGGATGCCGAGCTCCCGTTCCAGGATTACTTCGTCCGGCTCCGGGCCGCACCCGAGGTGCGTGCCATCGCGTTCGCCGGTGCCTCGACGTCCCGCACCAGCGCCGCGCTTGCCGAAGTACTCGGCAGCCCGCGGCTGCGCGCGATCGTCGTCTGCCCCTCGAACCCGTATCTCAGCATCGATCCGATTCTCGCGGTGCGCGGGCTTGCTGCGGCGCTGCGGGCGCCCGGTGTGCCCGTCGTCGCGGTCAGTCCGCTGATCGGCGGCCGCGCGGTCAAGGGTCCGACCGCGAAGATCATGCGCGAGCTCGGCATCGAGGCCTCTAACCGCGCAATCGCCGCTCACTATGGCGACCTGCTTGACGGACTGGTGATCGACGAATCGGACAGCTTGGCCGAGCTGCCGCGCGGATTGCCGACGCACGCGACCCGCACGCTGATGAAATCGCTCGATGATCGGGAGATGCTCGCGCGGGCCACGCTCGAGTTCGCCGACCACCTGCGTCGACGCGCCTGACTTCAGGCGCTGCTGCGCGCTCGATTGCCCCCGTTCGCACCGCCACGGAGCCTCGTGCGATCGTTACGCCGCGACTTAGGCTCCGACAGGGCCGCGCCGCCGACCGCGAGGCGCTGCCTGAGATCCGATTTGAGCTGCTCGAACATCGCGCTGAGCGGCATCCGCCGATTTGCCAGCCACTGATAGATGATGCCGGCCATCGAGGCAGCGTACTGCTCCGCCACGCGCACGGGATCGACGTCCGGATTGACGCCGCCACTGCGCTGACCGGCGCGGACCCATTCCGCCGCGTCGCGCCGCTGCGCGCGGTGCACGTTTGCAATGTTTGATCGGTAGTCCGCGCTGGGGTCGATGCTCAGGAACCACAGCAGGTACATCGCGCGTACTTCGTTCTCGCGCTCGCGGATGAACTTTTCCGCCGCGTCGGTGGCTGCGCAGAGCGCGTCGATGCCGACCCGCGGTCCGACCGCCGCCTGCACACGGTGCAGCCAGTCGACGCTCGCAATATCGAGAACCTTGCCAAAAAGCCCGGCTTTCGAGCCAAACCGATGCGTCGCGAGGCCTCGGCTGTAACCCGCCTTCTCGCCGACGCTTTGCAGCGTCGTGCCCTGAATACCGTGCTTCACCAGGAGCTCGATCGCTGCCTCGGTGAGAAGACGGTCGGAAAGAGCGGTGCGATCGGCCTGCTTGCGTCGCGGGGCGCCGGGCTCCCGGGTGTTGCTCATGACTGCATCATAGGTGACTTGTTGGTCGCCAACAAGTGTACAGGCGCTCCCCCAATCCTGCGAAGCTACTCTGGCCCCGGGCGGGGGACAAGCGGATCGGCCGTCACCGGACGGACCGCGGCGAACCGGCCCCGATAGAACAGCAGCGGATCGCCGGGGTGCTCTTCAAAGCAAAGCACCCTGCCGACGATGATCGTGTGATCGCCGCCGTCGTAGCAGCCGGCGTTCTCGCACTGGAAGCGTGCGTGATAGTCGGGCAGAAGCGGAAGATCGTGCAGGCCCGTCTCGGTGGCAAGCTCGCCGAACCGATCGATGTCCTTGGTGGCGAAGTGACGCGCAAGTGCGGTTTGCCGCGAATCGAGCACGTGCACGGCGAAGTGCCGGGTACCGCAGAACGCCCGGTGGTTGACCGAGGTGCACGCGAGGCTCCAAAGCACGAGCGGCGGGTCCAGCGACAGCGACGAGAAGCTGTTCGCGGTCATGCCGATGCGATGACCGCCCGGATCCGTCATGGTGATGATCGTGACACCGGTTGCGAAGTGACCGAATGCGTTGCGCAGCGTGAGGGACATCGTGGCAGCCTCGCCGGCTCAAAGACGCTCGCGCAGCCGCGGCAACACATGTCGGGCCATGTACTCGATACGCCGCTGACCCGACGCGACGGGTTCGCCGGGGAGCTGCGCCCAGAAGTGGACGTCGCGGATCTGCGGGTATTGCTCCAGCAACCGGCCGAGCTGCTCGACTGCGGTATCCGCATCCCAGAGCTGATAGAGGCCTTGCGAGAGGGCGGTCTGGGCATCCGGAAAGCGGGGCGTCGAATCCGGCGGGCCGAACGCGCCCCACTCGATGTACTGGTTCGACTGGTAGAGCGCGTGGGCGCCGATGATCGCTGCCTCGCGCTCAGGGTCATCCGAGATGATCGCCCAGTGACCGGCGATGATCACCCCCTCGCCGGGCGCGCGGCCGTGCCTGGCCAGGCTGTCCACGTAGACATCCTGGCCGATACCACCGGTCGACAGGAATCCGTCGGCGATCCGCGCCGCGCGGTCGATCGCTGCCTCCACCATCCCGCCCAGGTAGAGCTTCGGGGGATGCTCGGGTACGGGGTGCACCCGCACGTCGCCGAAGTTGAACCGCTTGCCGGCTGAAGCGATGGACTCGCCGGCCCACGCACGCCGGATGATCGCTACCGCCTCCTCCATCAGGCTTTTGCGATGGCTGAGTTGGCGTCCGAACTCGCGGAACTCCAGCTCGCGATAGCCGATGCCGACGCCGAGATCGAACCGGCCACCAGTGAGCAGCGACAGCGTCGCCGCGTCCTCGGCGATGCGCACCGGGTTGTGCAGCGGCAGCACGATCAGGTTCGTGCCGATGCGCATGCGCTGCGTGCGCGCGCCGATCGCGGCGGCGACCACCAGGGGCGACGGCGTGTAGCCGTCGTCGCAGAAGTGGTGCTCGGTGAGCCACACGGAATCGAAGCCCAGGCGCTCCGCTTCCGCGATCTGATCCAGGCACTGGCGATAAAATGTCTCGAAGGGTACCGCCCACGGCGCCGGATTCCGCAGGTCGTACCAGAGCCCGAAGTTCACCTTGCGACCCATCATGCCTCCCGTGCGCTCATTCCAGAGCGCCGAGGAACTCGAGGAGCGTCGCCCGGTACCGCGGGCCGTCCTCCAGGAAAGGCGCGTGCCCGCAGTTCTCGAACTCCGCCACGCGGCCTCGCGGGGCGAGCTTCGCGGCGGCCCGGCCGATCTCGGGGGGCACGACCGCGTCCTTGCCGCCAACGACGGACAACAGCGGCACGCGCAGCTCGGCGAGTATCCCGCGCTGATCGAGCGTGTCGAGACCGGCGAGCGCGGCGTCCGCGCCGGGTGAGGCCTGCATGAATATCCCCCACAGCCAGTTTTCGACCGCAGGTGACTGCGGCATGGCGCATACGGCCTTGGTCAGATTCCAGAGAAAGTTCGCGCGATCCGCGCGCAGCAGGGCAACGGTCTGTGCCGTGCTGCCGGGCGGGCCGCCGTGCGGGAAGTCGGGCGAGTGTGTGTAACGCGGTGAGGCGCCAACCGTGAGAACGACGCCCGCGCAAGTGCTGCCCAGCCGCGCGGCCGCAGCAACCGCAATCGCGCCACCCAGCGACCAGCCGTTTACAACGGCGCGACTCAGACCGAGGTGCTTCGCGAGCTTCACGACGTCGCCGGCAGAGGCCTCGATCGAGTTCTCGTCGAAGTCCTTGTCGGACTGCCCGCAGCCACGCTGATCGAAGGTGAGCACCGCGTGGCCCGCTTCCCGCAGGCTGACGAGCGTGGTGTCCCAGACCCGGCAGCTCATGCCCCAGCCGTGGATCAGGATCACGGGCAGCCCGCGGCCTTCGTATTGCTCGTAGTAGATGCTTCGTTCACCCTCGACCGTGATTCGTGCCATCTGCGTCTCCTCGATGCCCTGCGGCGCTGCTCAGGCGGCGGGCGCCGTCATCCGCGCACCGGGCACGGCATTGAAGTAGTGGATCGTGACGTCGCGGCGACTGATCTTCCAGACACCATCGCGGCGTTCGAAGCGGTCGCGATAGGTGGCGCTGATCATCTGCACTACATCGTCACGGGTCGCCCCCATGCAGTCGACGTCGCAGACCCCGCGCGCGTGGTCGGGGTCGTCGAAGCTCACGCTCAGGTTGCTGGTCAGGTGATGCGTTTCGCGCCACACGGGCCAGAGCACCTCGTGCACCGCGCGCTCGACGCCCGCATGGCCTTCGAACACGCCGAACGGCGGTCCGATGTCCCAGACACAGTCCGGCCACCAGATCGCCATGAAATGTTCGAGGTCGACCGCGTCGAATCCCCGGCAGTACGAGGTGACGAGATCGCGCATGGCGAGGCGGCTCTCGAGCTGGTCGATGCGTGCCAACAGTTGCGAGGTGGTCGGTTCCGTCATCTGCATCACTCCCGTTGCCCGCGCGGTTCGCGCCGCGCTTTCCGTGCGCCGCGAGCGGCGTCAGCGATTGCCGACGTCGAGCTCGATCGCGGCCGCGAGCTTGGCCCGTGCCTGCTCGATCCGCTCGGGCAGGAAGCTGCTGGGCCAAAGACCAGGTGCGGCTGCGCGGTCCCGCAGGACAGCCTTCGCCACGGCGATCTTGTGCACCTCCGTCGGTCCATCGACGATGCCCATCTCCGGCACCAGCTGCCAGAGCGCCATGAGGGGCATCTCATTCGACATGCCGAGCGAGCCGTGCAGGTGCAGCGCGCGGTAGACCACGTCCCGTAACACCGTGGGCATCGCGGCCTTGACCGCGGCGATCTCGCGGCGCACTTCGCGCGTGTACGCCCGGTGCTTGTCGATCAGCCACGCGGCATACAGCACGTGCAGCCGGAACTGCGTGATCTGGACGTACGAGTCGGCGATCTTCTCCTGCGTGAACTGCTTCTCGGAGAGCAGCTCGCCCTTGGTCCGGCGGCTGAGCGCGCGCTCGCACATCATGTCAAACGCCCGCTTGAGCACTCCGACCGTGCGCATGGCGTGATGGATGCGTCCGCCGCCGAGACGCGATTGCGCGACTTCGAATCCCTGGCCCGGGTTGCCGAGGATGCTCGACGCCGGGACGCGGCAGTTGCGGAACCGCAGGTAGCCGTGCACGCCCTCCCCGATGTCCTCGCACAGCCCGACCGCGACGTTGCGCACTACCTCGAGACCAGGCGTGTCGCGCGGCACAATGATGATCGAAGCGCCCGAGTGGATCGGCACCTTCGGATCGGTCACGACGACCACCAGCAGGAAGCGCGCGAAGTCGGCGTGCGATGCAAACCACTTCTCGCCGTCGATCACCCATTCGTCGCCGTCCAGGCTGGCGCGGCAGGTGAACAGCGCCGGATCGGCTCCCGCCTGTGGCTCGGTCATCGCGTAGCTCGAGGCGATCTCGCCGGCGAGCAGCGGTGCGAGGTAGCGGCGTTTCTGTTCGGCCGTGCCGAATCGCGCGAGGATTTCGGCGTTGCCGGTGTCGGGGGCCTGGCAGCCGAATACCGTCGGGCCGAAGCGACTGCGGCCGAGGATCTCGTTCATCAGACCGAGCTTCAACTGGCCGTAGCCGGCGCCACCCAGCTCGGGTCCGAGGTGGCAAGCCCAGAGCCCCTGCTCGCGCACGATCCGCTTGAGGGGCGCCATTGCAGCCGAGGGTCCCTTGCGCGCCGGATCGAATGGATCCGCCGGCCCGCGGAACACCAGGTCGAGCGGCTCGACCTCGGCGCGGACGAACTCGTCCATCCAGTCGAGCTTGCGCTGGAAATCAGGCTCGGTTTCGAAGTCCCATGCCATCGCTGCCGCGGCCCGCGGAACTCAGCCAGCGCCCCAGCCGCCGTCGATGACCATCTCGGTGGCGGTGACGTACTTCGCCTCGTCCGAGCACAGGTAGACGGATCCGTAGGCTATGTCCTCCGGATCGCCGACCCTGCCCATCGGGATCGCGGCCTTGATTGCACGGTCCATCTCCGGGGTGATGTCGCCCAGGATCGGCGTCTGGATCTGACCGGGATGGATGGAATTCACGCGGACACCGCGCTTCGCATACTCGAGACCCGCCGACTTCGACATGAGGCGCACCGCGGCTTTGGTCGCATGGTAGGAAAAAGAGCCAGGGCTGCCGACGATGCCGAACAGCGAAGAGATGTTCACGATCGAGGCATTGCCGGTTTTCAGCAGCTCGGGCATCGCGGCCTTCATCCCGAGCCAGGGCCCGGTCTGGTTGATCGCGATCATCTTCTGCCACCCGGCCATGGTTTCGTCCTCGACCCCGCCGGGATGGTAGATGCCGGCGTTGTTGACCAGTGAGGTGAGCTTGCCGTAACGCTCGACCGCGGTCGCGACAGCCCGGGCCCAGTCCTCGGGGCTGGTCACATCGAGCTTGACGAACACCACGTCGCCGCCGGCCGACCGGACCGCTTCCGCCACGGACTCCCCCAATTTCTCCTGCACGTCCCCGGCCACGACCCGTGCTCCCGCCTGCGCGAAGACGCGGACGTGCGCGGCGCCGATACCGCTCGCGCCGCCGGTGATCAGCGCGACTTTGCCTGCCAGCCTCTGCGTCATGGGACCCCCTGAGACCCGTCAACCGGGCCGGGCGAGTATATTTGGATACTTGCTAGTCGACAACAAGCGGATTATCTTGCGCAGGTCGGAAGCTCAGCTCCGACCGGCGGCGCCTCCGGGCCGGCGGCTCACGCGGTCTGCATCAACTCTGTCGGGAGGGGGAATGGACAAGGCAAGGATGAATGCGAAGCTCGCAATCGCCATCGCGGCCGCACTCGGCGCGCCGCTGGGCGCGGAAGTCACACAGGCGCAGGACGTCCAGGTCCAGGTGGAATCTGGCGGACTTGAGGAAGTCGTGGTGACCGCGCGCAAGCGCGAGGAAAACCTGCAGGACCTCGGCACCGCGGTCAGCGCAATGGGCCAGGCCGAGCTCAACCGGCGCTTCGATGTCGATCTGCAGGACTTTGCCAATGCGGCGCCCAACGTCGTCATCGACGACCTGCAGCAGGGACCGGGCAGCCCGGCGGCTATCGCGATCCGCGGCATCGGCACCACCGACGTCGAGAAGAACTTCGATCCCACGGTTGGAGTCGTCGTCGATGGCGTGTTCATCGGCGCGAATTCCGGCGCGATGCTCAAGGCCATCGATCTGCAGAGCGTCGAGATCCTGCGCGGACCGCAAGGCACCCTGTTCGGCCGCAACTCGATCGCCGGCGTAATCAACGTCACCCGGCAGCGTCCGCAGACGGAGTTCGGCGGGGGCGTGCGCCTCGGCTACGGCAACTATGACGACAAGCAGCTCGACGGCTACGTCAACATCCCGATGGGCGAGCAGTTCGCATTCAAGATCTCCGGTGCATACCGGGAGCGCGACGGCTACTTCGACAACCTGACGCTCGGCCGGGAATCGGGCGAGATGGAGTACAAGTCCATCAGCCCGTCGCTGATGTGGCGACCAAGCGACTCGCTCGAGTTCTACTACCGCTACGACGATTCGCAGCAGGATCAGGACGCAAACACCGTCCAGAACATGGCGCAGCCCAACCAGGTGTTCTGCGACCGCTACTTGCAGTGCGCACAGGGCGTAACCACGCCGCAGTCCGGCGACCGTTACGACGTGCTGCAGAACGGCGACCGTCACGACTCGTTCTTCGACAGCGAGATGCACATCTTCAATGCGCGCTGGGACATTTCCGATGCGAACCGGCTCGAGTACCTGTTCGGCTACTTCACCACCGACGAGGAGGTCTACCAGGACTGGGACGGAACGCCGCTCACGCTCTACCACACCGAGCGGCCTGCTGTTTATACGCAGCGCAGCCACGAGCTGCGGCTCACGCATGACGCCGATGGCGCACTCACGTATACCGTGGGCGCGTATGTCTGGAATTCCAGCTACCGCATCGACCTGCTGAGCGAGATCGGCTTCGCTGACTTCCTGTTCCCAGGCGTCGTGCTCCCCGGCACCGTCGTCCCCGTGCCGCAGACCGTGCAGCAGCATACGGATTCATACGCTGCCTTCGTGGAAGCCGACTACGCCTTCAACGACGCCTGGACCCTGACGCTTGGCGGCCGCTACACCAAGGATGAGAAGGACAGTGGCCTGATCGATCCGACCATGCCGCAGCTCGCCACCCTGGGCAGCCTCGACAACCCCTTCGAAGAGGAATGGGACGAGTTCACGCCCAAGGCGGGGCTGCGCTACCGCGTCTCTCCGGATCTCATGTTCTTCGGCCTGTACTCGAAGGGGTACCGTTCCGGCGGATTCAGCGGCCGCGCCAACACCTACGACGCGGCCTCGAAGCCCTACGACCCCGAGACAGTCGACAACTACGAGATCGGTATGAAGTCGGAGTGGATGGACCGGCGCCTCCGGCTCAATGCCTCGGCCTACTTCATGAAGTACGACAATAAGCAGGAGGAGCTGAGCGAGCAGGCGCCGGTCGGCACCGGCCAGCAGACCGTCGTGCTCAACGCCTCGTCGGCCGAGATCACGGGGCTCGAGATCGAGCTGCTGACCACGCCTTTCGACGGCTTCACGCTGAGCGCATCGCTGGGCCTGCTCGATTCCGAGTACAAGGACTTCGCCGACCCGATCGACGGGCGCGATCTTACTTTCCTGAAGCTCCGCCGGGCACCCGACATGACGGCCACGATCGCGCCAACGTACGAATGGGACATGCTCGGCGGCCAGATGTGGGTCACCGCGAGCTGGCACTACATCGACGAGCTGGAGCTCACGTTCTACAACACCCCGCAGAGCCAGAACCCCGAGCAGAACATCTTCGACGCGTCGCTCAACTACCAGTTCAACAACACCACGGTCAGCGCCTACGGCATGAACCTGAGCGACGAGGACTCCTGGTCGGTGGGCTTCGACGTCGGTGCGAGCCTGGATTTCGCGGGTCTGTGGACCTACACGGCCACGCGTCCGCCGCGGACCTATGGTTTCCGCCTGACGCAGAAGTTCTGATTCGGGCTGGCAGGGTGCGCAGGGATCCCCCCGTCCCGCGCGCCCTGCCGAGCACGCCCCGGCGCGAGGGTAAGATGGCGGGCACCGCAATGAGCCAGCGCTGGATCGTCACGGGCGGGTCACGCGGCGTCGGCCTTGCGGTCGCGCGGCTCGCGCTTGCCCAGGGAGATCGCGTCGCCGTCGTGGCGCGCAACGGCGACAGCGACGCTTTGCAGACCGAGCTCGGCGCCAGGGCGCTCGCTTTCCGCGGCGACGTGACCGACCCGGCTGAGATGGCGCGGATCGCGAAGTCGGTCGCGCAGGCCTGGGGCGGTATCGACGTGCTGGTCAACAACGCCGGGCTGCACCGCGGCGGCAAGATCGAGCGGCTCGACCTCGCGGACTGGGACGCCGTCATCGCCACGAACCTGTCCGGCCCGCTGCATTGTGTACGTGCATGCCTGCCGCACATGGGATCCGGCGGATCGATCGTCAACATCGGCGCGGTGGTCGGATTCCGGGGGTTTCCGGGCGACAGCCCGTATGGCGCATCGAAGGCGGGGCTCGCCGGCCTGACGCAGGTGCTCGCGGTGGAACTCGCGAAGCGGCAGATACGCGTCAATCTCGTCATTCCCGGTCTCGTGGTGACCGAGATGACCTCGGGGCTGTCTGAACGCGCCATGCAGGCGCTCATTTCGAAGATCCCCCTGCACCGCGTCGGCACCGACGTGGAAGTGGCGGAAGTAATCTGCTGGGTCGCGCGGTCGACGTACATGACGGGCGCGGTTGTCCCGACCGACGGCGGCCTGATGTGCGCCTTCTGACAAGCGGCTCACGACGCCGATGGCCGCCGTGACCGGAACCGACCTGGCGTTCTCCCGTTGGATGGCCGAGCACGCGGCGGTGGGCAACGCGCATCTCGGCCGGCGGCTCGGCGGGGGTAACTCCAACGTCACGCAGCTCGTGCACTCAGACGCGGGCGATCTGGTGTTGCGGCGGCCGCCCGACGACGCGATCTCGGAGAGCGCGGCAAGAGGCGTGAGGCGCGAGCACCGGATCCTCACCGCGCTTGCCGGGCACGCTCCGGTGCCGCGCGTGGTCGCGTTCTGCGACGACGCGACGGTGATGGGGCAGCCCTTCATCATCACCGAGCATATCGACGGGGTCTCGATCACGACGACCTTGCCGCCCGCGTACCCCACCGACGCGGCGACGCTCGCGCGACTCGGCGAGGAACTGGTGGATGCGCTCGCGCAGATACACACGGCGGACTGGGCCGCGCTGGGGCTCAGCCGGCCGGCGACCGCAGGGAGCTACGTACGCTCGCAGGTCGAGCGCTGGCTCGAGACGCGCGCCACCGACGCCGTGCGCGAGCTGCCGCTCATCGGCGCGGTGGGGCGATGGCTGCTCGCCAACCTGCCCCGTACGCCGCCGGCGCGCGTCGTCCACGGCGACTACCACCTCGACAACACCTTGTTCCGCCCGGATACACCGCGTCTCGCTGCAGTGATCGACTGGGAGCTTTCGACCATCGGCGATCCGCTCGCCGACCTCGGCCTGATGCTGGCATTCTGGGGTCCGCGCCCGGTGGACCCTCCGGGCTTTGCTTTCGTCCAGGCGGTTACGCGCGCGCCGGGGGTCGTGATGCGCGAGACGCTCGCTGCGCGATGGTCGGACCGCACGGGTATCCCGATCGATGATCTGCGCTTCTATCTCGTGTTTGCCTGCTGGCGACTGGCGGTGATCGTCGAGGGCGCATACGTGCTCTACTGTCGCGGCCGCGTCGGGGACGCCTACGCCCGCGATCTCGGGGAAAACGTGCCGAAGCTCCTCACGGAAGCGGCCTTGCTCGCCGGGCTCGCATGAAGGCCACGATGATGCCGCTGCCGCTGTCGACGCAGATGATCCTGCGTCACGGCCAGCGTCTCCACGGCGCGAGCTCGGTGGCCTCCTTCGACGATGGCCGCTTCCGCCGCACGAGCTTCGAGCAGGTCGCCACCCGGGCCGAATCGCTGGCCCGGGCGCTCGCAGCGCTGGGCGTGCGCACCGGTGACCGCGTCGCAACCTATTGCTGGAATCACCAAGCGCATCTCGACGCCTATCTCGCGGTGCCGGCGATGGGCGCCGTGCTGCACACGCTCAACGTGCGACTCTTCCCCGAGCAGGTCGGCCAGATCATGGCGCACGCCGATGACCGCGTGCTGATCGTGGACGCCGTGCTCTGGCCACAGATCGAGGCCGCCGCGCGCGGGGTCGCGGGCCTTCGGCACATCGTGATCGTGGGCCATGTCCCGCAGGTTTCGGGGCTCCGCGCCGAGATCCACGGCTACGAGTCGCTCCTGACCGCGCATGGCGGTGCGTACCCGTGGCCGGAGCTCGATGAATGGTCCGCGGCTGTCGTGTGCTACACGACCGGAACCACTGGCGAGCCCAAGGGAGTGGTCTACAGCCACCGCACGATCTTTCTTCACACCCTCGCGACGCTGGGCGCCGACACGTTCGCGATCTCGCAGTCCGATCGCGTGCTGCTGTTGCCGTCGATGTTCCATGCAAACGCCTGGGGCCTGCCGTTCTCCTGCTGGTTCGCAGGCGCGGACCTGCTGCTGCCCGGGCCGAACCTCAAGCCGGGCCAGATCCGCGCGATGATCGAGCTGGGCCGCCCGACGTTCACGGCAATGGTGCCTACGTTGATCAACGACCTGCTGCAGGCCGATCAGTCCGCCGCCCTCGACATGTCGAGCTTTCGCGTGATCGTGTCGGGCGGCTCGGCGGTTTCGCCGTCGTTGATCGACAAGGTGCGGGCGCGCTGGGGTGTGCCGGTGCTGCAGGGCTGGGGGATGACGGAGACG
>Ga0310888_10000162_pt1 | contig 13595 bp, 7 predicted proteins | sample T20D1metaG_FD_202510 | JGI IMG/M metagenome (GOLD analysis project Ga0310888, IMG submission 202510) | Lab incubated soil microbial communities from West Virginia University Organic Research Farm, Morgantown, WV, United States - T20D1 | ecosystem: Environmental > Terrestrial > Soil >...
CGGCTTGCGATCGCAGTGGCTCGATATGACTTCCTATGACCGCGAAGAGAATTTCGGTTTGTATCTGGCGGTGCTGAAGAAAGGTGATCCGAGCCCGTTACTTCCTGAAAGTGACGAGGACAGGGGCGTCGGCACGGGCACACGCCGGCCTGTTCCTGGTGCATGCGTTGGCGATGGACCAGCGGGCGGAGGCGAAGGCGGTCCAGGCGCAGGAGCAGGTGCAGGTGCAGGTGCAGCAGATGCCGCACCGCAGGGGCCTCGTGGCCCACGTGGGCCAGTGACGGTCACAATCGATTTTGATGGATTGGGAAAACGCATTATCGCCGCACCCGGAGTTCCTGAACGTCAGTACTCAGAACTACACGGAGGGATCGACGGACAAGTCTTCTACCTGGAAGCAGGTCGACCCGGAGGTGGTGGCGGTGGTGCCGGCGGTGCTGGGGGCGGTGGCAGTGAATTGTGGCGTTACCGTCTGTGCGATCGACGACCAACTTCATTCGTTGCCTCTGTCGCAGGTTACGAAATGAGCGCGGACCGTCGGAAACTCCTGTATCGCGCAGCTGGCGGAGGTGGCTTTGGTCAGGGACCAGGTGGCGGTGGGGCCGTGCCGCCCGCACCCCAATTGTTCTTAGTTGATTCAGATCGTCCCCCACAGCCAGGCCAGGGGCGTTTGAACTTCACACTGCGGATGTATCTGGATCCAAAAGAAGAATACAAACAGATCTTTAACGAAGGTTGGAGAAATCAGCGCGACTATCTCTACGTGAAAAACATGCACGGAAGTGACTGGCCGCGTATGCGAGAGATGTATGGCGCAATGCTGCCTTACGTGAAGCATCGCGCCGATTTGAATTACTTGATGGACATGATGGGAGCAGAGATTGCCATTGGGCACTCATATGTTCGTGGCGGTGACATGCCTTCTGTTCCACCAGTGATCGGAGGTTTGCTCGGTGCTGACTTCGCGATCGATCAAGGTCGCTACAAAGTGACGCGGATCTACGACAACGAGAATTGGAATCCTGATTTGCGATCGCCGCTCGCAACTCCTGGAGCAACAGTCAACGTCGGCGAATACATCCTCGCGATCAATGGCGTCGAACTGAAAGCGCCCGACAATATCTTCCGTTTACTCGATGGCACCGCCAATCGTCAGACAGCATTGACGGTAAACACAACCCCATCAATGGAAGGCGCGCGCACGGTCACTGTGATTCCAATTCCAAGCGAGCAGGGATTGCGCACGCGCGCATGGGTTGAGTCGAATCGTCGCCTGGTTGAAAAACTTTCTGACGGACAACTCGCTTACGTTTATCTCCCGAATACTGGACAGCCCGGTTACTCCAGCTTCAATCGCTACTATTTTTCGCAGCAGGACAAGAAAGGCGTGGTCGTCGACGAGCGGTTCAATGGCGGTGGATCGGCTGCCGACTACATCATCGACGTTTTGCAGCGCGACTTTGATGGTTACTTCAACAACGTCGCCGGAGATCGCTTCCCGTTTACCAGTCCTTCGGCTGGCATCTGGGGACCGAAAGTGATGATCATCAATGAAATGGCCGGCTCCGGTGGCGACTTGATGCCCTACATGTTCAGGCGAAGGAAACTTGGACCACTCGTAGGCAAGCGCACGTGGGGTGGCCTCGTTCATACCGCCGATACACCGCCATTTATCGACGGCGGATCGATGATCGCACCGCGTGGTGGCTTCTTCACTCGCGACGGCAAATGGGCAGTAGAAAACGAAGGTGTGGCCCCTGATATCGATGTAGAGAATTGGCCCAAGGACGTAATTGCCGGCCGCGATCCACAACTCGAACGCGCGGTGCAAGAGGCAATGGCGCTTTTGAAGCAACGACCGATAGATCGTATGGGGAAGGAGCCGCCACCGCCTGTGTGGGGTCAGCGACCTTGAAGTCCAATTTAAGTGTGTAGGGGCGTCCCACCGTGGGCGCCCCGCAAAGCGCCATCAATGGGGCGCCCAACGGTCGGATGCCTCTGCACATCAAGAACCACCTAATACTAAACCCTCTTTGTGGTAATATCCGCCACAACTCTCCCGTAAGTCGACTCCCGACAATTCGGCTATGCGTCGCAAGTCTCACCTCCTATTTTCTTTGATCAGTATCGTTGTGGTTTGTCTGCCCTCATTGAATGCCTTTGCTCAATCGCCGCCGAAGAAAAGACCAGAACTCAAGCAATTCGGTTCGAGTCTAAAACGTCTCAAATGGGACCCGACGCTCAAGCAGGCGGTCCAAACAAAACAAGACGAGAAAACCGATAGCCTCAACGAAGGTGACGTTGTCCGCATCGACACCAATCTGGTGACGAGTGACATTCTAGTTGTCGATGACAAAGGCAGGCTTGTGCAAAACCTGACGCGTGACGATTTCCTGGTGACAGAAGATGGTCAAGCGCAGGAAGTCGGTTACTTTCTTCGTGGCGATAGTGAGTCGAGGCCACGGACGATCGTTCTGATCATTGACTACAGCGGATGTTACGCGCCGTTTCTTCGAAGAAGCATCGATGCCGCGAAAGTGATGGTAGATAAACTCGCCCCGCATGATGTGATGGCGATAGTTACAGATGATGTCGAGATGATCGTGAACTTCACCAACGACAAGAACAAGCTAAAGAAAAAACTGGAGTGGTTGTGGGAAAATCACCACATGCGACTGGGCGCTCTCGCCGGTACGCTCGGTATCGATTTCAAAATTGGCAAGGGTCTGACGTATAGCGCCCTGATGGCTACGCTGAAAGAAGCGTTCATACACGAAGATCTTCGCCCAATAATTGTCTTTCAGACGGACGGTAACCAGATTTTTGGCTTGCGCGATGCTCCAACCGTTAATTCTGCTTTTCAACCAGACCTGCCAGACGAACTAAAAGCAGAGCATCAGAGATTGCTGGAGAAATGGAAAAAGAAGAATCCAAATCCAACTTTCTCAACAGAATTCAGCGTGGCCGATGTTTATCGTGCGGTAGAAAAATCACGCGCGACCATTTACACGGTTGTTCCTGGTTTTCAGTTGATCGAACGAACTCCAGACCAACAACTGAAAGTAATGAGGAAAAAAACCGAATTTGAAATGGCATCGTTTGAGGAGATGTACGCGCCGTCAGAGATCCTGGCGAGGAAACAGGTTCGGGACTCGTATGAGAAGCGTCGTGCGTTTTCTCCGCAAAATCTAATGTGGGCGGCGCAGCGTGAGATTGTGATGCAGGATGCATTAGCAACCGTCGCCGCAAAGACCGGCGGATGGACGGAATTCCTCGAGAATCCCGAGGACGCCGATGGGGTCTACAACCGAATCATGACTGACATCAATCATCGATACATCATCGGTTACTACCCAACGAACAAAGCGCACGACGGCGCACGACGAAAGATCAGCATCCAGCTAAAGGGACATCCGGACTACTACGTGCTCGGTCGTAGTTCATACTATCCGCCTGCACATTAATGGCAGTTCTGTTACTGCTTATGCGCTCCAAACAGATCACCATCGTCCTGATCGTAACGCTGGTCATTGGAGTGTTCGACTCATCAATCCTTGCGCAATCGAAACAAAAGCAGCGACCCAAACTAAAAGACTTCGGTTTCAGTCTGGACCGCCTCAAGAGGGATGCACCAAAAAAACAACCGGTTTCAAGAAAAGATGAGATGAAATCGGAGACTGAACTTGATGAAGGCGACGTTATCCGAATTGAGAGCAATCTCGTTACATCAGAAATATCGGTGCTCGATGATAGGGGAAATCTCATTCAAAATCTGAGTCCGGACGAGTTAGTTGTAACCGAAGATGGTGAGCCACAGAAGGTGGTTCATTTTCTTCGCGGCGACGATAAAAAGATCCCACGAACAATTGTTTTGCTTATTGATTACAGCGGTAGTCAACTACCATATATTCGCAGAAGTATCGATGCTGCAAAGGTGCTGGTCGACAAACTCTTGCCCCTAGATGTGATGGCAATCGTCACGGACGATGTCGACCTGCTTATTGATTTTACAAATGATAAAGAGAAGCTGAAGCAAAAACTCGAATCGCTGTTTGAGCGCACACAGGCAGGTAGACTAGGCAGGAGCGTTCAATACAGTGCGTTAATGGCTACTCTTAACGAAGCTTTCTCAGAAGAAGATCTACGCCCAATAATCATCTTCCAAACGGATGGAGATCAGCTCGGCTCCTTACGCGATCCCGTTGTCGGCTTGGAGATTCCGCCCGACTTACCAAAGCATCTAAGGGACGAGGTGGTACGTCGCCGGGAGCGCTCCGCGGGAAGCGGCGTAGAGTTTACCTTGTTTGATGTTTACCGAACGGTAGAGAGGTCACGCGCAACCGTTTACACCGTCATTCCTGGATTTCGATTGCTCAGTAAATCCCAAGAAGAGCAAGTAGAGACCCTGCGGAAGCTACAGCAGACGATGTTGATTCGGGACGGTAAGTGGAGTCGCGAAGAGCAAGAAAAATACAAAGCCATAAAGGATGAGTGGCGAATCTTTTCCCCGGCTAATCTGGTGTTTGCAGCTCGAGAGCAACTGATCACCCAACAAGCCTTGCACGGAGTCGCATCTCGGGCGGGAGGTTGGACCGAGTTTCTGGAAGCACCGGAGCAGGCGGACGGCATCTACAATCGGGTTCTGGTTGATATCGATCATCGATACATTGTCGGCTACTACCCAACAAACAAGGCGCACGATGGCACGAAACGAAAGATTAAATTTTTCGTAAAGGATCATCCCGAATATAAAGTGGTCGGACGCAACTGGTACTATGCGCCCGCACAATAGCGTCTCACACTGCTGATGCGAATCCGAGAGTTGAGATGGGGTGGGAATGATTCAAGCAGATACTGGCAGCGCGGACGTCCTCGTCCGCAATGAGCGAAGCGAATTATTCTGCGCGACTTCGTCGCGTTTGCGGACGAGGACGTCCGCGCTCCCAGTAAAAGACGAATCAATAACGCTTAGCTAATTCCCCCATGCGCTCGAAATATGCAGCTACGATCTTCCTCATCCTCGCCGTCGCGACTGCTCTGTTTAGTAACTCCTCTTTCGCTCAATCAAGACAAAAGAAGCGACCAAAACTTAAAGACTTTGGCTCCAGCCTGGAACGGCTTAGATGGGATCCAATCAGACAAAGAGCGGTCGAATCAAAACCGCAACCGATTGCGACAGCTGGTGACGGCGGTGAAGACGTTATTCGCATCGAAACTAACCTCGTTACCAGCGACATTCTCGTCGTCGATCCTCAGGGTAATCTGGTTGAAAACCTTACAGCCGATGATTTTCTCGTCACAGAAGACGGAGAACGCCAACAGGTGGTCCACTTTCAAAAAGGCGACAGCGCAACGATCCCTCGCAGTATTGTTTTAATCATCGACTACAGCGGGAGCCAGTTTCCGTTTCTTCGTCGAAGCATTGATGCGGCGAAGTTAATGGTAGACAAACTCAGGCCAATCGACGTAATGGCAATCGTCACTGATGACGTCGAATTGCTCGTCGACTTCACGAGCGACAAGGATAAGCTGAAGAAGAAACTGGAATCACTCGTCGAACGGACGCAAGCCGGCAATAGTCTGTTCGGACTGATATCAAATCGCAGGTTTGGAAAGAGCGCTCAGTACAGTTCTCTAATGGCCACACTCAACGAGACTTTCATAGAAGAAGACCTTCGTCCAATAATTGTTTTTCAAACAGATGGAGATCAGATCTACAACCTGCAAGACCCCGTCCTTAAGTTAAGTATTCCTCCAGACTTGCCTGAGGATCTGAAACCAGAATATGCACAACGCATTCTGCAGTTCGAACTCGAAAGGACAGTGGAATTTAGCTTAGCCGACATTTTCCGTGCTGCAGACAAATCGCGCGCTACCATCTACACAGTAATTCCTGGTTTTCGGCTTATTAACAAGACTCCGGAACAACAGTTGGAGTTACAAAGAAAAACTCTTGAAACCACTAACGCCCAAGTGATCGCTCGCATGAACGAGAAGTCGAGAGAGCAATTCAAAGTCCAGCAGGAGCGATACCGGGTGTCTTCTCCAGCGAATTTGAGGGCTAGAGCTCAAGACATCACCATAATGCAAACCGCACTAGCTGCATTGGCGCCGCGAACCGGCGGTTGGACCGAATTCCTCGAAACTCCAGAACAGGCTGACGGCATTTACAACCGGATCCTCGCGGATATTAATCACCGCTACATCGTCGGCTACTATCCAACCAATAAAGACCACGATGGCTCGAGGCGGAAGATCAAGTTCGAGATAAAAAGCCATCCCGATTACTCCGTACTCGGTCGCCTGGCGTATTACGCTCCGTCCGCGCAATAACACTCAAGATATGGGGCAACCCCACTAATCACAACTCTGTGTTAGCATTCGCCACTAAAGGTCAGAAACAAAAAGTTTTGGAGAAGTCAGCGAACGCAACCCCATCGCGTGATTCATAGGAGGATTGAGTGGCAATGCTTCAAGCGCGCGCGGCTTTGGTCGTTGCCGCGCATCATCGGGTCGACTCTTTTTGCTGGAGCGACCGGCATCGGTACTGGTGCATTCGCCTTAATGTTTGTAGAAGGCACGATACTACGCCTGGCTGTCGGCGGACTTATTTCAACGAGTGTGACTGCGCTTGTTCTACTGCTGATCTTGCCCACTCTACGGTCGGAGTTAATTCAAACACTCACCTACGCATACCCACGCGTCGCTACGCTTGAGTCGCCATCAAATTCTTAATGAATCGGAGGAGGCTAATCAAATGTTATTTCCAAGACTGAGAAGAGTTTTCTTCTTCGCGGCTGTTTGCATCATTTCTTTGAACGCGACCAGTTTCGCGCAGCAAGCCGCACCCGCACGCACCGGGAAACTGATCGAAGTAAAAATTCCTGCTCCGTCGCTGAAGGGGAATCTTCTCGGTGATCCCACAGAACAAGAAATCGTCGTGTACCTTCCTCCGAGTTATGAAGACGCCCCGGCAAAGCGCTTCCCGACAGTTTACATACTCCACGGATACACAGGTTCAAGTAAGACATGGTCCGATCCCGCAGGGGTGAATCTTAAGGGTCTGATGTCTGAAATATTTAACGGAGCCAAGATCCAGGAAATGATCATCGTCGCTCCGAATGGTTGGAACGCTTACAAGGGCGCCTTCTACACCAACTCAACGGTCAACGGAAACTGGGAGGATTACATCTATCGCGATGTCGTTCAGTATGTCGATTCCAACTACCGTACGATCGCGCGCGTAGAAAGTCGGGGCATCGCCGGACATTCGATGGGCGGATACGGAGCACTCACACTCGCGATGAAACATCCGGACGTCTTCGGTGCCGTTTACGCATTGAGTCCGTGCTGCTTGGGAATGGAAGGAGATTTCACTTCGGAGAATCCAGCTTGGCTAAAAACGCTTCAACTCACATCAAGAGATCAAATCAGTGGAAGCCCGAAATCGTTTGAAGAGTTTTATGAAAATGCATTCGTCGCCGCGTCCGCAGCGTTTTCGCCAAATCCTGCGCGCGGTCCATTCTTCGTCGACTTTCCGTATCAAGAACGGGATGGACGCGTTGAAAAGAATGAGCCGGTGTTTGCGAAGTGGCGCTCAAAGATGCCGCTCTACATGGTCGGAGACAGGAAGGCAGATATGCTGAAGCTTCGCGGCGTCTTCATCGACGTCGGCGAGAAAGAAGAGTTTTCCCACATACGAATCACGACAGGAATGTTTTCGAAAGCGCTTTCGGAACAGAACATTCCACACGTGTTCGAGATTTATCCGAAAGGCACTCACGGGAGCCTGGTTCGCCAGCGTTTACAAACCCGCGTTTTCCAATTCTTTTCAGAAAAACTCGACTTCACAAATCCAAACTGAACATAGTCAGATCATTGTTAGAAACGGTACTGCGCCGGTCACTAAACCCCAACACGCAATTCAACGACTTCGAATCTGCGGTTAGGGTTATTACTCTCTCCCTGCTAAGCTTAGTTCCACATAATCCTCTAGCATTGTTGCCCCCCTATCCTTATCATCCTAGTCTTCGCCTCTGAAGCATATGCCCCTGGCAGAAGGTGCCCTTCTTTCTCACTATAGAATCCACTCCCACATTGGCGCGGGTGGCATGGGCGACGTCTATCTTGCTACCGACACTCAACTTCAACGCAAAGTTGCTCTTAAGATTCTGCCTGCTGAAGTCGCATCGAATACTCAGCGCGTTCGCCGGTTTCTTCAGGAAGCTAAGACAGTATCTGCACTCAATCACCCGCACATCATCACGATCTATGAAGTCGGCGAAGCAGACTCGACTTCTTTCATAGCTACGGAATTCATCGAGGGCAGGACTTTACGTGAAGTCATCAACAGCAAACAGATGCCGCTCGACAAGATCATCGAGATCGCTACTCAGTCTGCTTCAGCGATTACTGCAGCCCACGAAGTGAATATCGTGCATCGCGACATCAAGCCGGAAAACATCATGTTGCGCGACGATGGATACGTAAAGGTCCTTGACTTCGGCCTGGCCAAATTACTGGACCAAAGTAATTCGAATCCCGAAGCGTCGACTCTGGTAAAAACGGCTGATGGAGTGGTGTTGGGTACGGTCAGTTACATGTCGCCCGAACAGGCTCGTGGCGTTGAGGTTGACGCACGAACCGACATCTGGAGCCTGGGAGCGGTCCTTTATGAAATGGTGACGGGCAGACGCCCATTTGAAGGTACTACGTTGAGTGACATACTCGCGGCTGTATTGGACCATGAACCGACCCCCGTGGCGCGTTATTCACCAGAAGCGCCGGCAGAACTGGAGCGAATTATCAGGAAGGCCCTGGCGAAGAATCCAGACCAGCGCTATCAAACCACCAAGGACTTCCTTAATGACCTAAAGGATCTAAAACGCGAGACCGTGCGGCAAAAGATCGTATCAACGGTTGTTTCGCCCTCAACGAAATCTGAGCGCAAGAGTTCGTTACTCTCCAACAAGGTGCTGTTAGTCGCCGTGGCGGTTGTGCTTTTGATTGGCGGCCTCGCTTACCTCTTCCGTGATCGATTGTCAGGAAGAACAAATGCCTCCGATGAACCAATCACTCTCGCCGTGTTGCCGTTTCTTCCACTCAGTCCGGCAGAGGAAATCGGCTTTCTCAGCACTGGGCTACCAGATGCAATCATTACCCGGTTAGCTAACGTCCGTCAGATACGAGTTCGTCCGACCAGTACGATTCTCAAGTACGAAGGCAGGAAGGTGAGCGCACAGGCGGTGGGTCAGGAACTCGCCTGCGACTATGTAGTGATCGGCACCTTTCAGAGAATTGGCAGCCATCTGCAGGTGAACGTCCAGCTGGTGCGTACAAGCGATGACGTACCTCTATGGGGTCAGCAGTTTGATAAGGAGCGGACTGATTTGTTGGGGTTGCAGGATGCCGTGGCAACCCAGATTGCGGACGCATTGAGAATTACAATGACCGCCGCTGAGCAGTCGCGGGTTTTCCGTCGCTATACCGACAACGTCGCAGCTTACGAACTGTATCTACTCGGCCGATCCAAACTGCCGCGTTACAACAAGAACGACACCCTCGCAGCTATCAAAGCTTTCGAAGAGGCATTGCGGCTCGACGCAAACTACGCACTGGCCCACGCGGGACTTGCAGAAGCAAGCGCTCAGATGCGTATTCGTTTTGCGGCGCCGGAGGAGGTACAGTTTTGGGATGAACGAGCAAAACAGGAAGCAAACCGTGCACTCGAACTGGATGGGAACTTGGCGGAGGCGCACGAAGCATTAGCATCAGTTTATCGAAGCTCAGAGTTTGATTGGACCCAAACAATTATAGAGAGTGACCGTGCTTTACTAATTAACCCAAATCTCGATCAGCCGCATTACTATCGCGCGGCGGCCTTCTATCACCTCGGGTTGCTCGACGCCGTGGAAACTGAATTGAGTGCGGGGTTGCGCATTAACCCAGTGAACAAACTTGATGCTTTGCGCGTGCGTGGCACAACGGCACTTTTAAGCGGCCGGTATTCTGAAGCTGTCGCTTTTCTGGAAGAAGCGCGTGCTGCCGGTTCTGCAGCAGTCTTCGATTGGTATTTGGCCCAAGCCTACTATTACGGAGGAGCACCGGAACGTGCTGAAAAGATTCTGACCGAACTACACGGCAGCGCGCAGGCTGAACAACGAGCGAAAGCGACGCTTGCAAGTTTTCTCGCCGCGCGTAATGAGAAACAACGCGCTCTAAAGCTGCTCGATGAGGTTCTCGCCGGTTCTTATCAGGACCATCACGTTCACTACAGCGTTGGAGTGGCGTATGCCCAGCTTGGGGATCACGTAAAGGCGCGTTTGTGGTTAGCTCGGTCAATTGCGACGGGGTTCCCGTGTTATCCATGGTTCCAGCGCGACCAACTGCTTCGGCCCCTGCAGAATGATAGTGAATACAAAAGTATGATGTCAGATCTGGAAAAAGCCTGGCAGGCGGCCCGAAGTCAGTACCAGGGAACATGACCCTGTGTCACTCGTAACGGAGCGCTTCGATTGGATTCAGACGTGCTGCCTTCCACGCAGGCCAGAGACCAAATACGACTCCGAGTCCAACTGAAACAACGAAGCCTACCACCGGAGCCCACGCTGGAATATAGGTTGGCATGATCATTTTCACGAGCATCGCCAACGCCGACCCAACTAGTATTCCCATAATGCCGCCAATGCCTGTGAGTGTTCCTGCTTCAATCAGGAATTGCAGGATGATGTCGCGCTTGCGTGCGCCAATCGCTTTTCGCACGCCGATTTCTCGAGTGCGTTCGGTGACGGAAACGAGCATGATGTTCATCACGCCAATACCACCAATCAACAGTCCAACACTGGAGATTGCGACCATTAAAGCGAACACGCCACTAGTGATTGCCGCAAACTGGGTCATGATCTGATCCGACGTGGAGATACCGAAATTGTCTGGAGCGCCGTAGGGAACTTTCCTGCGGCGTCGCAGTAGTTCGCGCACCTCCTCAACGCCCTGGACCATCATTCCCGGATGCGCCTGGGCCATCACGAAGTTATCGTCAACTTCAGGATAGAGCTTGCGCAACGTCAGATAAGGCATGTAGACAGCTTTATTCTCGTTGTTGGGATCTTCGGCGCCTACGATGAAGATGTCACGCGGCGCCAGCACACCAATGACGCGATACATTCGTCCATTGATGCTGACTTCCTGGTCGACGGCTTTGCTGTATGGGAAGAGTGTGTTGGCGACATCGTTACCGATCACGACGACATTCGCATGCACCGCGTTTTCTTCGTCAGTGAAAAACCTGCCTTCACCAAGCGTGGTAACTCCCATCTTGAAATACGACGGCGACGTGCCTTGAACGGCAGCGTTTTTCATCTCGATGTCGCGATGCCTCACCCATACGCGTTCAGTAAATGGACCGGCAAAAAAATCGACTGGCGACATAAACGCTGTGGAATAAGCAATCGACGGGCATTCCGTACCAATCGCGATTGAGTCTTCATAACTCAGCGGCTTGCGCATGCGCTCTTCAGCACTCGGATTAAAATTAAAGCCAGGATCAAAACGGTAGATATAAATTGAGTTTGTACCGAACGACTCGATCTCTTTCGCGACACGTTGATCGATGCCCGAAACGAACGCGGCAATGACGATCACGGTCATTGTGCCGATGATTACACCGAGAATTGTGAGGAACGAACGCAGTTTGTGTTGCCACAGGGTATCCAGGCCCATGCGGACGTTCTCGAAAAAGCTGCCGTGAAAAAATCCGGTCATTGATCAATTCTCATTTGCCATTTTTCGTTTGTCATTTGAGAAACCACCGACTTTATGTCGGTGGTTGTTCAGCTTCGACCTACGGAGGCGCTCCGAACGAATCCAGCGCGCGAAGCGCGCCGAACTGCTGGGGTCGAGAGTGGTAGGTCGAATTTGAAGTACCACCGACAATAAAGTCGGTGGTCTCCCTTCATTCCGCTCGGAGTGCTTCGATCGGATCCAATCGGGCCGCGCGCCACGCCGGGTAAACGCCCGAGATCAAACCTACGCTCGCCGAAACAAGTAATGCGAACGTAACTGCCAAAAGCGGCAACGAAGTTGGAACCGGCGTAAGCACGGCCACAAGTTTAGCGAGTAGGTAAGCGATAGTAATTCCGATGGCGCCACCAAACAGCGACAGCATTGTCGACTCGGCCAGAAACTGCTTTACGATATCGCTTCGACGGGCGCCAATGCTTTTGCGAATACCTATCTCTTTCGTTCGCTCGCTTACACTCACCAGCATGATGTTCATGATGACGATGCCACCAACCACGAGCGAAATCGAAGTTACGCCTATAGCCGCCACTTGAATTGTGCCAAAGATCTTGTCGCGCAGCTCGTTGATAGCTTTTGGCGTAATGATTCCGAAGTTGTCTTTCTCGTTCGGCGACAGCTTGCGACGCGTACGCATCACCCCCTGCGCTTCGTCGATCGCCTCTTGATAGTTCTCGGGCCCAGCCGAGGTTACGCTCACAGCCAACGACCGCCTGGATCCATAGGTTGCGAGAAAGGTCGACAGCGGCACCGCAACATACATGTCGCGTGGTTGACCAAAAACTGATCCGAGCGCCTTGCCAACGCCAATCACCTGGTATGCTTTGCCATCAACCCGAATCGTTTGTCCCAGCGGATCGGCGACCGGAAACAACTTCTCGGCAACATCTGAGCCGATAAAACAAACATTCTTCCTTGAGGCGTCTTCGGTTTGGTTGAAGTAACGGCCAGCCTGGGCTTCGATTCGTTCGATGTCGGCGATGTTCGCAGTGGAAGCGCTGATGTGAACACGAAACAGTGTGGTCGCTGCGTACTTAACAGCGCCGAGCGCGTCTGCTTTCGCGCCCACTTCACGAATAGCTCCGCCCCGCAAACGCAGTGCGTCAACGTCTTCGAGGGTGATGTCTTTGTTTCGCCGTCGCGCCGCGTTCAGTGCTTCGATGCTGGAGAAATCGTCAAGCGAGTACTTGCGCACAGCGAAGGCGTTGGTCCCGATGTCAGCGATTTTCTCGTCGACGTAAGCATTGAAACCTTCTATCAGAGACACGACGACAATTACTGTAGCAACGCCAAAGATCACGCCCAGCAGGGTCAGGAACGACCTCAGCTTGTGGCCAAGTATCGCGGCGACAGCGAGTTTTAAGGCTTCAAGGAATGGCATCTTGAAAATTGCGGACAACAGATGTTGTTCACGTCTAACTACGCAGCAAGAGTCAGCTAGTTTCAGTATAGAGGAAGGATTTTCGGATCAGAACTGGGATCGGTCTTCTTTGTTTTTGCTATAATCGCCAACGGATCCACCAGGAGTTCAATCACACCCCAATCCCGACCGCGATTATCTCCCGGAGTGTAGTTTCCTCCCTTGTCCTGTGCCCAATACTCAATATCGGATTCTTTGGTTCGTTCGCTTGTTGGTTGAGGGCATTTATGAGGTTATTCCATTCGCTTCTTCGGGCGACGATATTCGTTTCGTTGTGCGCAACCGCCGCAAATTATGCAAAGGCCGCTACTCTTCCGGCCGGCTTTTCTGAAACTCAGGTTAGTGGTCTGCCAAGTCCGACAGCGATGGAGATCGC
>Ga0310888_10000165_pt1 | contig 13574 bp, 7 predicted proteins | sample T20D1metaG_FD_202510 | JGI IMG/M metagenome (GOLD analysis project Ga0310888, IMG submission 202510) | Lab incubated soil microbial communities from West Virginia University Organic Research Farm, Morgantown, WV, United States - T20D1 | ecosystem: Environmental > Terrestrial > Soil >...
CGCGTGACGCTGGTGCAACCCGAGCTCGCCTGGGAAGACCCCGCGGCAAATCGTCGCGCATTGGCGCGGCACTTCGCGGGGCTCGCCGGTCACACGGATCTCATAGTTCTTCCGGAGATGTTTGCCACAGGCTTCACGATGAATTCCGCTGCGCAGGCCGAGGACATGCACGGTCCTTCGGTCGACTGGATGCGCGAGGAGGCCGCGGCCCTGAGTTGCGTGATCACCGGGAGCCTCGTGATCCGCGATGGCGATCGCCATTACAACCGACTGCTCTGGGTGCGCCCCGATGGCGAGATCGCGCACTACGACAAGCGTCACCTGTTCCGGATGATCGGCGAACACGAACATTACGCGGCGGGCGGCCAACGCCTCGACTGCATGCTCAAGGGCTGGCGGATCCGGCCGTTCATCTGCTACGACCTGCGGTTCCCCGTCTGGAGCCGCAGCCCCGGCGACTGCGATCTCCTGATCTACGTCGCCAACTGGCCGTCGCGCCGGCACCGTGCCTGGTCGACGCTGCTGCGGGCGCGCGCCATCGAGAACCAGTGTTATGTGGTGGGCGTCAACCGCACGGGTCGCGACGGTAACGGCGCGTCCTACCTGGGCGGCAGCGTGGCGCTCGATTTTCTCGGCGAGCCGGTGTCGGGAGAGGGTAACGGCGACGGCGTCGAGACCGCGGTCCTCGACATGGAATCGCTGCAGGCGTTCCGCGCCGGGTTCCCGGTGCATCTCGATGCCGACGAGTTCGAGCTGGTTTGAACCCGGCCGTTGGCCGGCGCGCCGTACCAGGCGCCGACAGCGATGAAGAAGCGCACGCGCGTCACCCATCTCCCCGATGTCGAGGTTCCGTCGGACAACCGCCCGCTGGTAGCGCCCATCTACCAGTCGGTCAAGTTCACCTTCGACGACGTCGCCGAGACCGAGCGGTACTTCGAGGGCCGCCGTGCTGGCTATTACTACTCGCGAGTCTCGAACCCCACGCTCCGCCAGCTCGAGAACGCGCTTGCGGAGCTGCAGTCCAGGGACGGCTGTCTGCTAACCGGGTCGGGGATGGCGGCGATCTCGGCAAGCCTGCTATCGCTACTCAAGCAGGGCGATCACGTCGTCTATTTCGCCGAGATGTATCAGCCCACGCGGAGCCTGATCCGCCGTGTGCTGGGCCGCTTCGGCGTGACGAGCACGCTGCTCTCGATCGACGATCTCGCCGGGCTCGAGCGCGTGCTAGGCGAACGCCCTGTGCGGGTGATCGTGTTCGAATCGCCGACCAATCCGGTGCTCAAGGTCGCCGATATCCCCGGCATCACTGGTCTCGCCCGCCGGCACGGCGCGTTGACGCTGCTCGACAACACGCTGGCCGGGCCACACAGCCACGGCGATTTCGACCTCGACCTCTACGTGCACAGCCTGACCAAGTACGTGTCGGGCCATGGCGACGTGATGGGCGGGGCGGTGATCGGTCGTGCCGAGCTGATTCAGCCGATGCGGTCGGACCTGACGGTCCTCGGGCCGACGCTCGATCCGCATGCCGCGTTCCTCATGCTCCGCGGTCTGCGGACCTTCTTCGTGCGCCGCGACGCACAGTGCCGCGGCGCGCAGCGCCTCGCGGAGTTCCTGCGGACCCACCCGGCGGTGGAACGGGTGTCCTACCCGGGGCTTCGGGACGATCCCGGCCACGAACGTGCAGCGCGTCAGATGGAGGATTTCGGCAGCATCGTGAGCTTCGATATCGTTGGCGGACTGGAGGCGGGCAGCCGGTGCGCCGAGGCTCTTGAACTCTTCTCGATTGCGGCGAGCCTCGGGTCGACTGAATCGCTGGTGGTCCCGCCGGTGATGCAGCAGCCGCGCGACCTGACCCCCGAGCAACGCGTCTGGTCGGGCATTACGCCCGGGACGGTGCGGCTTTCGGTCGGAATCGAGGATGCGGACGACCTCATCGCCGATCTGGACCAGGCCCTGGCTCGCAGCCAAGCCTGATCGATCCCCGATCTGCATTATCATGCCGCCGAGGGATAATGCTTCGAGGCGCGGATCGCGGCGGTCGATAACGAGCCATTGGGTGGAGGTTGGGGTGAAGTGCTGACGGATAATTCGGGGCTCAGCCCCTTCGAGCGGTTGCTGACGCTGTTCACGCGTGTGCGGCCGGGAGAGGGTCGCAGCACCTTCCTGTTCTTTCTCCACGGCTTCCTGCTGCTCTTCAGCTACTTCATCGTCAGGGTACTTCGCGACGCCTTCATCCTCACTGATTACTCGGCCGAGGTGCGCTCGTACGGCTACGCTGTTGTCGCGCTGGTGCTGATGTTCGTGGTCCCCGCGTACGGCGCGGTGCGCCGTCGGCTGGACGGGGCGCGGCTGCTTCAGGCCGTGACGCTGTTCTTCGCGCTGAACATGCTGGGCTTCTCGGCCGCCGCCTACTTCGGCATTTCGACGTCGTTCACCTTTTTTGTCTGGGTCAGCATCTTCGGCACGATGATGATCGCCCAGTTCTGGGCGTTTGCCGCCGACACGTTCAACCTGAAAAGCGGCCAGCGTCTGTTCCCGGTGATCATGGTGGGCGCCAACCTCGGCGCACTCGCCGGGGGCGCGTTTGCTGCGGTAGCGGCAAAGGCGCTCCATCCTCTAGGCCTGATGATGGTCGCGACGCTGGTACTCGCCGCGACGGTTGTACTTGCCGGACCAGCGCGGGCGGCGACGCCCGAAGGGTCTCGCTCCGTTTCGCCGGAACATGGCACGGCACCGCCAAAGCTCCTGGGCGGGATCGAGCTCGTGCTGCGCGACCGCTACCTGTTGATGGTCGCGCTGCTCATCGTGCTGCTGAACTGGATCAACACCACCGGCGGTACTCTCCTCGCCGATATGGCAAGTCGCGACGCCGACGCGCGCGTCGCGGCATCTGCCGGCACGCTGGCCAAGGATGTCGTTCTCACCGCCTTCTACGGCGACTACAGTTTCTGGACCACGCTCGTCGGACTCGCGATTCAGCTGCTGCTCGTGGCCCGCGTGTATCGCTGGGTCGGGATCCGCGGCGCGCTGCTCGTGCTACCGGTCATTGCGGCGCTGGGCTATGGGCTGATGGCTTTCGTGCCGATCTTCTCCATCATCCGGCTGGTCAAGATCGGCGAAGACGCCGTAAACAGCTCGCTGATGAACACCACGCGACAGGCGCTCTTCTTGCCGGTCGATCGCGATGCCAAGTACGAGGGCAAGACCGCGATCGACACCTTCTTCTGGCGAGTCGGCGACCTGATCCAGGCCGGAGTGGTCTACGTGGGCTTGCACTGGCTCGACTGGACGACGGCCCATTTCGCGCTGCTCAACTTTGCACTCGCGCTGGTATGGATCGGCCTGGCGTTCGCAATCGGCCGCGAGTTCCGCGCGCTCGCGCAGCGGAACTCCTTCAATGTGCCACCCGAAGTCGGGCAGGCGATCCCCGATCTCCTCTACGCCCCGGGTCAGCCGTTCCGGCATCTCGTGCCGGTCGACGCCTTCCGCGATGCGGACCCAGGCGACGTGCTCAACTTGAGCGCGCGGCTCGCGGACGGTCAGCCGTTGCCACGTTGGGTGCAGTTCGATGCGGTCCGACGGACATTTCTCGGCACCTGGCCAGACGGCTACTGCGAGGAGGTCACGATCGAGGTCGTAGCGAGCGACGTCGACGGCTCGCAGGTCGCGAGCCTGTTCGTCATGCGCCGCGCGCTGCCGGACTGAGAGCCGGACTGAGCTTTGCGACGCGGATCAGCGGGCCGCAGCCGCGGCTGCGCCGCTGAGCACGGCGTCCCGCCGCTGCAGCAGGGCCTTGATCTCGCGCTTTCCGACCAGGTCGCCGAGCGTGGTCTGCAGACCCGCCTCGTCGAGGCCGGCCAGCCGCTTGCGCAGCTCCGCGCCGGGCTGCGGCGCCCGCTGCTGCAGGTGTGCGGGAAACTCACGCTTCGCGCCGAACGCACGATCGTGACCGGTGAGCAGCAGGTTCCATTCCTTCGCGTCGTACAAGATCCGGTCCTGCGAGCGGCCTTCGTTACCGATCAGCGCATCAAACGCGTACATCAGCTCGAACTGCGCTGGCAGCGCACACCAGCCGACGCCGCGCTGGCCTTTCGCCTGCACCTCGGCCTCAGTCGTCCATTTCGAAGGCCGGGCCTGCAGGATCCCGGGCTGTCCCTGCACCTCTCGCTCGACCGTGGCCGGCACGAGACCGAGTCCGAGCGCGCGATCGAGCTTCATCGCCGCCAGCTCCTTGTCCGCTGCGGCATCCGTGGTCGCGATGAACACGGCGTTCGCTTTGCGGGCGCCCTCGGCAACGACGACGTCCATGACGCCGGGCGCGCGCGGCGCGGCTACAGTCACCTCGCCGCGCTCGAGGAGCGTGGCCACGTCCGCCTCGGTCATCGTGGCGGAGGTCAGATAGAGACCTTCGGCCGGGATCTCGACCGGGGACTGTGGCGCGTCCGCATATACGGCTCGCGCCGCACCCTTCTCGAGCACGAGCGCAGAGGCGCGACCGTGATACACCGCATTGTTCATCCCGGTGTCGAGCTTGATCACCGTCCCGTCGAATCGCGATACGACGCGCGCCTCCGGCGTCACCGTGTGACCGATCACGAGACGACGGGCGCTGAGCCCGGCGAGGGTCGGTCGCAGGACATCCGACTCGGCGCACGCGTTGCACATGGCGGCGCCGCGATACCAATTGGGTCCGTCGGCCTCGATCATCGGGTTGCGGTCGGCGGCCACGAAGCGGCGCACAGCCTCGGTCTCGCGTGCCTTGACGGCCGGGTCGGTGTACTGGCGCGCCGCAACCCGCGCCTCGGTGAGCGTCGCGCGCTGGCCGAAGTCGTCTTCGGGCAGCACGAGCCCCGCCGCCTCGAGCGGAGCCACGCTCGAAAGATAGTCGGTCAGCGCCGTCCGGTACCGCAGATTGATCTCGGGCAGCGACAGCCCGGTGAGCACCGCCGACGGGCCACCGTGCATGAAGAGCGTATCGTCGATCATGATGGCCACGGGCAGCGCGAGCAGCCAGCGACCGTAAGTACCCTCCGGAGCAAACGCCACCTGATGCCCGAAGTAGCCGACCGGAAAGCGCGCATCGAATTTGGCGCCGGAATCCGCACCGTTTCGTGCGATCCACTCGGTGCGCTGCTTCTCGCGCACCCCGGCGGGCTCTTCCGCGGCATAGGCCTCGAGCTCGCCCGGTGCCACGTCGCGCACGTGCCCGAGCAGGTTCATCGCCTCGTGGTTGCCGAGTGTCACGTGAAGCTGTCCGCCCGCGGTGGCGGCCTCGCCTTGCAGACGCATCAGCAGATCCATCACCTTGCGCGAGTCCTTGCCTCGATCCAGCAGGTCGCCGGTGCTCACCAGATGGGTCCGGCCTCCGGACCAGTGGAGATCGCCGTCCACGACGCCAACCGCCTTGAGCAGCTTGACGAGGTCGTCGTAGGCGCCATGCACGTCGGCGAAAGCGATCACGCGCTCGACGCCGGTGAACGCCACCTGCGCGGCCTCCGCGGCTCGCACCGGTCGCGGCTGACCTGCCACACCGAGCGCGACCAGCGCGGCCATCACACCACCGACAATCCTCCGAACGAAATGCGAGCGAACTCCGTTCGGTGACCTTCCCTTGGCTTTCATAGTCGGCATGTCAGTACACCTGGACCTTGCCGCGGTCCACCTTGTTCAGGAGATTCCTTGCCTGCCTCGCAACCGCCGAGATCTCTTCGCGCGTGAGGCCCATCTGTACCACGCCGCCCTCGATCCGCACGCCGCGGGTCGGCCGCAGGTTCGCGGTCAGCGGGACCGGAACGTAATGCCCGTCGCGCAACTCCCACTGGCCCAGCACGCCCAGCTTCGAAGTGAGCAGGTCCTTGTCCATCGCGCGCACGCGCTCGATCGTATCCTTCGGCAGCCGGTCGACGCGCAGTTCCAGCCAGTCCGTGCCGCGGTCACTGTCCAGCGACGCGAAAGCCACACCGTGATCGATCGAGAATACCCGCGGTCCCTGCTCGGCCTTCGAGATCAGGAAATTGCCCATGTTCGAGTCGCGATGCTCGATGAGATAGGTGAAGACGTTGAGCTCGCCGATATGCCGGGCGTACACCGGGTCGGTGTCGAACCGCGCGCGGTCGAGGATGTCCGGGAGTACCTTGACGTTCTGCAGCCAGTACTGCACGACACACATCACCTCGTCGGCACCTTTGAAGGTCGGCTTCACGGCGTCGGGGTCGTGGTAGAAACTCTTGAACTCCGCAACCGGAAACATGCGCAACGCCGTCGGGGGCACGACGTATTCGTTCGGATCCATCAGCATCTGCTGGATTGCGTAGGCGGCGAGGTCGTAGCGCGGCACGTTGTTGAATCCGTCCGCCCCTGGCTCGGACCTGCGCAGCTTGACTCGAAAGGGCTCCCGCCCACCGAAGGAAACGTCGGCCTTGGACGTGATATCCCCCGGGGCCTTCGGCCGGCTTTTGTCTGCCGACACGATCCGCATCGGATCGTTGGCGAGCATGCGCTCGAGCTCGCCGACCGGCATCGTGATGTTGGAGTCCTGCGCAAGGACCGGGCCGGCGACGATTAGCGTCGCAAGCGTCAGGACGGAGAGGCGGATCACGCGCATTGTTTGTTCCTGGATGGGCACGCCAGCGAGAAACGATACCAGTAATTGGCTCCTGGCCGATTCTTGGCGAATTGGCCAGCAGCCAAGCCGACCAGGCGCAGCGGCGGACGCGTCGGCCGATTCAACCGAATTGGCAGGAGATCCTTGAGTTTCCGACGTTGAACGTCTAAAAGAGACTGCAAATAACCCATAGGCGGTTTGGGGGGCGTTTGGCGGGCAGAGCGGTCAGAGCGAAATCCTGGTTAGAGCCCAACAATCCTAAGATCCCTCGGTCGACGGCACGGTCTTCCGCAAGCCTCGCCGCTTCAATCGTGCTGGTTACCGCACTGTGCCTCACTGGCGGAACGACCGCCGCCCAGGATGACGAACTCGAGCAGGTGATCGTCACGGGCTCGCGCATCGCGCGGCCGGATTTCGATTCTGCGAGCCCGATCGTCTCGGTCTCGCAGGAACTCTTCGATCGCATCGGGTCCGGCACGGTCGAATCCGCGCTCAACACGCTGCCGCAGTTCGTTCCCGCCTACACCAGCACCTCCAACAACCCCGGGAACGGCGGGCAAGCCAACGTTGACCTGCGCGGTCTCGGCCCGACCTCGACCTTGGTGCTCGTGGACGGCAAGCGCCTGATGCCGGCCAATGGTACCGGCGTCGTCGACCTCAACATCATTCCCTCGTCCATGGTCGAGAGCGTCGAGATCATCACCGGCGGCGCCTCGGCTGTGTACGGCTCGGATGCGCTCGCGGGCGTCGTGAACTTCAAGCTCAAACGCAAGCTCGAAGGCGTCGAAATCGACGGCGCCTGGGGCCAGACCGATCGCGGCGATGGTACGCAGTACGAGATCGGTTTGACGGCCGGCACAGAATTCGCCGGGGGACGCGGGTCGGTGATCGGATTCGTCGGCTACGCGGACCGCGAGCTCGTTAGGAATGACGCACGCGAGTTCTCGACGTACCCGCTCATGTACGCCGGCGGGGCGGGGCGGGGGACACTGGGACCAGAGGACGCATTCCTGCCGTTCGGTTCATCGTCGATCGAGGAGGGTCGGGTAGAGTTTCCTGAGAACAACTCGCCAAGTGCCGACGCGTTCACCTCCCTGATGCAGTCGTACGGGTATGCGCCGGGCTCGGTGCCCTACCAGCGGAGGGTCGGCTTCAACTCTGACGGAACGCTGTTCACCCCGGGCAGCGGTTTCTTCTTCGGCAACCAGATTCCCGCCGTGGCGAATTTCCGAGGGGAGCGCGACCCCGTTTTCTACAACGACTACGCCTACACTTACAATTTCGGCCCCGTCAATGCGCTGCAGCTGCCCCTGGACCGGAAGAACGCCTTCGTGCGGGCCGAGTACGAGCTGGGCGACGCGGCAAAGATCTATGTGCAGGGGCTGTATTCCGATTACAGCGTGAGCGCGCAGCTCGCCCCGACGCCGCTCTTTGACACGCTCCTGCCCGCCACGAACCCGTACATCTCGGATGATCTGCGGCTGCTGCTCGACTCGCGCCCCAATCCAGCCGCCAACGTCAACTTCCAGAAGCGGCTCTCGGAACTCGGGCCGCGGCTGGGCGAGTACGAGTACGACGTCTATCAGGTCACCTTAGGGCTGAGCGGCTCGGTGTTCGATGACTGGACTTACGATGCCTACGCGCAGATCGGTGCCAACGACCAGACCAACCTGCAGACAGGAAACGTCCTGACCTCCCGCATCGAGGAGCTGACCTTCGCCCCGGACGGTGGCGTTTCTGTCTGCGGCGGGTTCGATCCGTTCGGACTGGAATCGATTTCGCCGGAATGCCTGGAGTACATCGCGGTCGATGCCTCGAATCACGCCGTGGTGGACCAGACGATCGCCGAGGTTTCGCTGTCGGGTCCGGTGCTGTCGCTGCCGGCTGGGGATCTGCGTCTTGCCGTCGGCGCGTTCTACAAGGAAGACCGGTACGAATACACGGCATCGCCGTTCGCGAGCGTATTCCTGCCGGACGGCCGCCCCGACATCCAGGGCTTCAGCGCGTCCCGCGACCTGCGCGGCAACGATCACAACATCGACGTCTATTTCGAGACCCTCGTACCGTTGCTTGCCGACGTCCGCGGGGTCGAGGCGCTGGAGGCGGTGATCGGCTATCGGCTCTCGGATTACAAGTCCGCCGGCAGCTTCGATTCCTGGAAGGCCGAGCTCTTGTATCGGCCGATCGACTCCTTGCGGTTTCGCGCCTCCTTTCAGGAAGCGGTCCGCGCGGCGAGCGTTTTCGAGCTGTACCAGCCCCAATTGCCCGCGTTCTTCGATTACTCCTTCTTTCCTGGCTCCGTCGAGCCCTGCGATGCGACGAGCCCGGCCAGAGCGGGTGCGGATGCCGCCCGCGTGGAGGCGCTGTGCCTCGCGCAGGGCGTACCGGGGAATCTCCTTCCAGGTTTCGTATCGAGCGAGTTTGTGCTGGGTGTCGACGGTGGCAACCCGGATCTTGGCCCCGAGGAGGCATCCACGACGACGGCGGGCGTGGTCTGGACCTCCCCTGCAGCTCATCCGCTGTTCTCGAATGTGCAGATTTCCCTCGATTGGTACCGGATCGATATCGCGGATCGGATCGTGACAGTGGGTTTCCAGGATTTCGTGCTCAACTGCTACGACGCCCGCTACAACCCGGATTTCTCCGTCACCAGCGAGTGGTGCAGCTATTTCGACCGTAACGCGGTCACCGGACACGTCGAGAACCCGCGTCAGCTCCTGCGCAATGTCTACGACTGGGAGACTGACGGCGTGGATCTGCAGCTCGACTGGCAATTCGATCTGGGGCCCGGCGAGCTCGGGGTCAACTGGCTGGTCTCGTGGGTGCATGCCGTCGAGGTCGGCGCTGATGTCGAGGGGAACACGGTACCGGCGGAGAATCGGGTCGGCACCATCGGCAGCCGATTCACGGGTTCCTTCGGCATCGGCGAGGCCCTGCCCAAATGGAAGACCAATCTGCACGTCGATTACTCGTGGCAGGATCTGACCGTCGGCGCGACCTGGCGCTACATAGACGCAATGACCGACATCGATGCGACCCTGTCCCCTCGGTTCAGGATTCCCAGCATCAATTACTTTGACCTGAACGCCGGTTACGAATTCTCAGCCGGCGTGCTGACGGGACTCGAGCTTCGCGTCGGTGTCGAAAACTTCACCGACGAACAGCCGCCGATCTTTCCGAGTTTCGTCCAGGCCAACACTGACACGTCGCAGTACGACCCCTTCGGCCGTCGCTACTACGCCAATCTCCGCTACTCGTTCTGACTGGGCTGAAGGATTGAGTTAGAAAAAATTCAGCTCCGAGCCAGATTATCCCGCTGTAATCTGGCTCTGAGCCGAATTCAGCCCAGAGCGACTCAGCTCCCGGCTGCTCGAATCGTCTTGACGATCACGCTTTCCGGAAACTGCGCTTCGATCGCTCGCATCTCGGTGCGCGCCTGATCGATGCGGCGCTGCCGCTCGGCCAGCACTTCTGCGTAGCCGGGGTGGCCCTCCAGGCTGCGAAACCACGGCAGTTGCGGATCGAAGCCCCAGACCAGGTGTGCGAGCTTGAACGCGGTGCGCAATGCTGCCACGGCTTCGTCCTTGTAGCCTTCGTTCGCTGCGAGCGCGGCCAGGTCGAGCGCGCGAAAGTGCGGGTCACCCTCTTCTTCGGGCGGAGGGTCGCGCAGTGAGGCGAGATACCGAGCAGCGAGCTTCTGCGCCTCGTCCGCACGGCCGGTGGCACGGTAGGTTCGCAGCAGTGCGGGCAGACCCTGATCTCCGCCGAGCAGCGCAGCTCCCCAACCGCCCAGTGCGCGCTCCGGAAGCGGGGCGATCCTCGCATACACGGCAGCGGCCTCCGCATAGCGCTCCTGCACCGCGAGCCAGAAGGCAATGGGCCCGACGCTCACTGGATCCGTGAGTCCCGAAGCGGCGATATCCTTGGCCATGGCGTCCACAGCGCGCCAATCGGCCGATGCACCGGCCAATGAAATCGAAACCTGCAGGTCTCGCGCCGGATCGAGGCCGCGTCGACGCGCCAATTCGAACAGCGCACGAGCACGCGAGTAGTCCTCGATCTGCGTGTGAGGCACGACGGCCGCCGGCAGCAGTGCCAGGTCCAGGTTCCCGGCCTGCTCGATGGCGAACGCTGCGCGATAGGCTTCTGGCGCCCGGCCATAGATGCGTGCGACTCGCGCGACGAGATTGAGCCCGTCTGGATCGTCGGCCAGAGCGACCAGCGCCCGCGCGTACTCGGCTCGGAACTCCTGAATCTTTCCATCATTGATCAGGTTCCCTATCGCGCTCATCCACGCGATTGCGAGGCGTGGATCGAGCTTGCGGACCCTCGCCATCAAAGCGGCCTGGTCCGCAGGCCGCCCAGCGTGGTTCAGCGTCGTGTTGTAGTCCCACAGCGCCGTGACGTTGTTGGGGTTCAGCTCCAGCGCGCGCTTGTACAACTCCTCGGCGCGCGCCGGGTCACGTTCCCGAAGCGCCGTGCCAAGCGCGGCATGCCCTTCGGAAAGCTCGGGGTCGATCGCCAGCGCCCGGTAGGCGGCCGCTTCGGCGCGTTTCTGCGTGTCCGGCAGTGGCGGCACGCCGCCGTAGTTCTGCCAGAGCATCAGCGAGCGTGAGAGTCCCGCGTAGGCCTTGGCGTAGTCCGGATCCAGTTGCAACGCGTGCTCGAAGTAGGCGACCGATTCGCGCAGGCGGTCGGTGGTCCGGGCTTCCTGCGCCGCGCGGCCCAGCAGATACAGGTCGTAGGCGGCGATATCCCGCGTCGGCGTCGCAGGTGCCGCATTCACCGCGATGCCGCGTGCCGCCGGCACGATCGAATCGATCACTGCCGCCGCGAGCTCCTCCTGCACGGCGAATACGTCAGTCAGTTCCCGCTCGAAACTGTCCGTCCAGATCGTCCGACCAGTGTCACCGTCGACCAACGTTGCCGATACTCGGAGTTGCTGCCCGGTCCGGCGTACCGCACCCTCCAGAATCGTGGTCGCACCAAGACGCTCGGCAATCGTCCGCACATCGAGAGCCTTGCCCTTGAACGAGAACGACGAGCTGCGGCCGATGACGGCGAGCCCCGGCACGCGACCGAGCCGGTCGAGGAGCTCCTGCGCCAATCCGTCCGCGAAATACTCCTGCGCCGGATCGCCGCTCAGGTTGGCGAACGGCAGCACGGCGATGGTCGGGCGATCGGGTGGCGACGGTTTGCCGAGGTCGGATTGCCGGACCAGCAGCGCCGCAACCGTCGCCAGCAGCACGCCGATGATCGCGACATCGGCATAGCGGCGCAGCCCGTGGACGACCGGCCGGGCGGCGGCATCGGCCGCGGTGTCACGCTCGAGGCCGCGATCACCCAGCTCGAAGTGCCAGGCGAGCGCGATCGCGACCGGGAAACCGAGCACGGCGGCGGTGATCAGTGTGATCATCACCCAGCGCGGCACGCCGAGCGGCCCGAAGGTCACGTCCGCGATCTGCAGCAGCAGCCACGCGATTACGGCGTAGCTCGCAGCAACACGAAGGACGCCGCGCTCTCTCAGGCGCCGCAGTATTCCGGGACGAAAGGCAGCATCGCGTCGACCCGACTGATCGTCCGGTGCGTCGTTTCGAGTCACGGTGCTTGCCCGGTCCTGATCATCCTGACGATGACGCTATCCGGAAATTGCTCCTGTATCGACTCCATTTCGGCACGTGCTTGCTCCATCCGGCGCTGCCGCTCGGCCAGATAGTCTGCGTAGCCCGGATGCCCCTCGAGGTTGCGATACCACGGTAATCGCGGATCAAAGAAAAGTTCCAGTGGCTTGCGCTCGACATTGGTGCGCAGCGCGCGCACGGCTTCGTCCTTGTAGCCCTCGTTCGCCGCAAGTGCGGCGAGTGCGAGAGCAGTGTCACTGTCGCGGGGCGTGTCTTCCTCCTCGTACCGGCCGCGGAGCAGGGCGAGGCACCGCGTGGCCAGGCGCTGGGCCTCGTCCGTGCGGCCCATGGCGCGGTAGGTCCGGAGCAAGGCCGGCGTAGACGCTGAGCACGCGTGTGCCCCCTCACCGGGCGTATTAGAGTTGATGTCCAGAAGTGGGCCCGCGCGGGCATAGACCTCGGCGGCTTCGGCATACCGCCCCTGCACCGCCAGCCAGAACGCGACGCCGCCGAGACCCTGCGGGTTCGCCGCGTGGCGCAAGCTCAATTCAGCTGTCAACGCGTCGACGCTCTTCCGGTCTGCCGTCAGAACGGCCAACTCGAGTGCAAACCATAGTGCGATGTCCTGCAGTGGATCACGACGTCGCAGCCAATCCGCCATGAGCTTTGCGCGCGGCTCATTGTCGACGAGCATCAGCGGCACGATCGTACTAAAGGCCGCAAGATCCAGATTGCCGGCGCGCTCGATCAGGAGGCTGGCGTGCAGGGCCTGGGCCGCGAATCCGCGGGTCCTGGCCGATCGACCCAGCAGGTTCAGCGCATCCGGATCTGCGCTGAAGAACGGAAGGGCCCGGTCAAACTCTTTCTTGTAGGCGTCGGCCCCGCCTTGCCAAAGAGCAGTCCGGATATGCGCGCGCCAGAATCGCAGCGACGCGGGGTCGAGCTGCGCGAGCCGCGTCATTACAACGCCCGCGTCGTCTAGCCGATCGTCGTCATGCAGCAGCTCCCAGTATTCCCACAGCGCCGTCGTGTTGTTCGGGTTCAGTTCGAGTGCGCGTTTGCAGTTCGCCTCTGCGTCCGCGTGTTCCGCATGGGACAACAGGGCGCAGAGCGACGCATGCGCCTCGGACGAGCTCGGGTCGAGAGCCAGCGCCTTGTAGATCTCCGCTTCCGCGCGCCTTTCCGCATCCGCTGGCGGAGGCACGACCGCGTGCTCGAGCCAGATCAGCAAGGCACGCGCGAGCGCCGCATGCGCCTTGGCGAACTCGGATCGACTCGCAGGGCCTGTTCGAGATAGTTGACGGCGTCACGCGCGCGGTCGCCGGTCTCCGCTTCCTGCGCACTGA
>Ga0310888_10000173_pt1 | contig 13355 bp, 10 predicted proteins | sample T20D1metaG_FD_202510 | JGI IMG/M metagenome (GOLD analysis project Ga0310888, IMG submission 202510) | Lab incubated soil microbial communities from West Virginia University Organic Research Farm, Morgantown, WV, United States - T20D1 | ecosystem: Environmental > Terrestrial > Soil >...
TCAGCAACAGCGCTCGCGCGCGGTATCCCGCGCGCCATCAGCTCGGCGACACGCTCATCCAGGTGTGCCTGGATCTCGTCGTGGAGGTCGTCGTACAGGCGGCGTCGCGAAAAGAACTGGCGAAGCGAGATCATGCGCCCTCCAGCGAGAGCACGCGCGTAATGCCCTCGAGCATACGCTCGAAGCTGGAGACTTCGCGCGTGAGGTGCCTGGCGCCCTCGTTCGTGAGACGATACGTGCGTACGCGGCGATTGGTCGACGACGTCCGCCATTCCGCCTCGACGAATCCCGCTTTGAGGAGGCGCTGGAGCGCCGGGTAGAGCGACCCTTCCTCAACCTGGAGGAGGTCGTTCGATGCCTGGCGGATGCGCTGGACGAGCGCGTAGCCGTGTAGCGGCTCACGCTTGAGGAGCCGGAGCACCATCAGCTCCAGGGCGCCCGGAAAGAGGTCGCGCGCGGGTGCGTCCTTCATCGCAGCTCGGCGAACGAGAGTGACTCGCAGGCTTGTTTGACCAAGGCCTAGAGCAAACTAGTGTAGGGCGCTGGAAGGTCAAGAGTCCGGCTGAGATGTCCCCGGGCACGTGGCTCGTCAGTAACGCCAAGTCTTCAGATCCGCGCCCGGCGGCGCCGTCTGAAGCATCCGCTCGACCGCCCACGGCAGCACCATCTGCGGATAGCGCAGCCGCGAGTACGCATTCGCCCGCGTGTGGTCGCCGTTCCAGCAATGCTCGGCGCGGTCGCCGTAGTCCACTACGGCGTGCGCCGGCGGATCCGCCTTCTTCAGGAATTCCTCCACCTTGTAGACCGCGTTGTTCAGATAGTAGTTGTCCATGTCGCCGACGTAGATCCGCAGCTTGCCGTCGAGCAGCGGCGCGAGGCGCTTCCAGTCGCGCTGCAGGATGTAGGAGAGGTCGTAGTGGTCGCGCCAATACGCTGCGACGTCCCGGTCGATCTCGCCCGTGAGCTTGTTCCAGATCGGCTTCGGGTAGCCGTTCGGGCCGGCCGGCGAGAACACCGACTCCCACACATCCCACTGGTCGCCCGAGCGGCTGTTCGTGCCTAACGCCAGCTCGCGATGGTTCGTCTGCTCGAGCGTCGTGGCCACGTGACCGAGGTAGTTGCGGAGCCCGGGCCGAGGCGTCCGCTTGAACGGCCCCTCTGTGTAGTACGCGTTCTTGTCCTCGTAGATGTTCACGACCGTGTAGGCCCGGAAGTCGATCGGGTCCGGGCAGGCGACCCACGCGCCGTTGAAATCGTTAGGGTAGAACATCTGCACGGCCATCGCTTCCCATCCGCCAGTCGAGCCGCCGAAGGTGAAGCGCGCCCAGCCGGCGCCGATGCCACGGAAGCGGCGCTCGATCTCGGGGATGAGCTCCTTCATGATCGCGTCGCCGTACGGACCGTTGTTCGCCGAGTTCACCGCGTACGAGTCGTCGTAGTATGGCGTCGCGTGCTGGATCTGGAGCAGCAGCACGCGCGGGAACGCCGGCGCAGTCCAGTCTCTATAGAACTGATAGCTGTACTCCTCCTGGATCCGGTTGTAGCCCGCGAGCGAGAACCGCTCGGAGTAGTCGGGCTTGAGATCGGGATTGGGAGGCGTCTCGCGCCAGTTGTCGACGCCCGACGGAAAGTGCCCGTGATTGATCACCAGCGGATACCGCGCCTCGGGGTGCGAATCGAATCCTTCGGGCAACAGCACCCAGGCACCGAGGTACATGTCGGTGCCCCAGAACTTCGAGAGCAGGTCGGACTTGATGCGCACGTATTTCACGTACTTGCTCTCCTGCTTCGCGAAGTCGGCGACCGGCGGGATCTCCTGGTCGAGTACCAGCGTCGTCGTGCTGGATTTCGAAATCGTGACACTGACCGGACGCGAGTACAGGTTGCCCGGCTTTCGCGCATAGGACTGCCCTTCCCACTTGTCAGGTGGCAGCTTGACGGTGTGGCCGTCGCTCCGGTGGAAGGTCTGGTAGCGATTGATCATCGCCTGGACGCGATAGCGTCCCGGCTTCAAATCGGTGAGCGACCGCATCGGGTAGCCGAACGCCTTTGCGTCCACGACTTGTGCAGTACCCGCTCGCCAGCTGTCGAAGTCGATGCCGAACACCTGGGCGGTCGTGACGGCATCGCTCACCTGGAGGCGCGGCTCGCCGGCGGTGTCGGCGGAGATCATCACGAGGAGGCGTCCATCGAGCGGGGTGGCCGAGCGTTCGGCGGGGAACGTGACGGAGAAGCGCTGCGCCGCCGCGGTGCTGGCGACGAGGGCGAGGGCCACGAGGACGACGAGGGGGCGCGGCACGGCCGGCTCCAGGTAGGTAGGCGCGGGCGAAGCTAAGCGGCCTGGGCGTGGATGCAATGCGTCCGCATCAGGACCTCGAACTAGCGCGCGACCCGCGGCAGTTCTACCGCGACCGGATTGGACCGAGAGACGGTCGTGCCATCACCGAGCTGGCCATAGGTGTTGGCGCCCCGACAGTAGGCGACAGCCGGTTCGTCGCGGCTGAGGCCGCACGACGAACCTCCGCCGTAGCTGAGGTCCACGAAGACGAGCGGGTTGGGCCACCAAGGATTGCCGGGGGCGCCGTCGTAACCGGTCCAGCAAGACACCCCGCCGCCCACGTCAAGACCGCACACGAAGCTGCCTAACGACCACACTCTCGTGACGCGCGCCCCCGGGATAACGGCCGGTGGAACGAACTGGCTGCTGCCCCAACACAGCAGGGCGCCGTCCGCGGTCAATCCACAGAACGAAATCCCGCTCCCCGTTAGCGACGCGAGTGTGACTCGCGAGTCGATGGGCACCGGCTTCGTGCTGCACGGCCAATCCCAGTCCTGTTTCTCGTAGTACGGGTCGGCGAGCATCCGACACGTTCCCGATGCCGTTCCGAGCTGGTGTCCTTCGTTCCCGCCCCAGCAGTACGCTTGCCCGGTCGTCGCGATTGCACAGGTGGCGTGGTCACTCGCTGCGAGCGCGACAAAGGTCAGGTCGCCGAGGATCGGCTGTGGCGCCGACCGGTGGATCACGCCGAACTCCACCGCTGCGGACCGGTCTGAGCCGAACCCGAGCTGCCCGACGGTGTCATCGCCCCAGCAGAGGATGGTGCCGCCAGTCGTTAGGCCGCACGTGTGGTACGCTCCCGAGGCAAGCGCCGAGAATCGGTGATCTCCGATCACACGTGTCGGGATCGCCCCGGTCGGGATGGCACCCCAGCAGTAGGCGTCGCCGCTCGTCGTGAGGCCGCACGTGTGCCACGCGCCCGCGACCAGCGACGTGAACGTCAGTCCGCCGCTGACTCGTACGGGTGTCGTCTGCAGCATTGACTGTGTCGCTCCTATCCCGAGCAGGTTGCTCAATCCCCAGCAGTACGCTTCGCCCGATCGCGTGAGCGCGCAGGCATGCGTTCCACCCATCGCGACGGCGGTCGCCGGAAAGCCCACACTGCCAACCGCGGTCAGCCGGGCCGTCAGACTCGTCGTGGATGCCGCGAGAACGTTGTCGCCAGGGTTTGGGCCGAGCGTCCAGATGGCACGCGCCATTCCGCGCGCGTCGGTGTGACTGGACATCGCGCGCACCGCTCCGCCTCCGGCCTCGACTCCCCACGTGACTGCGGCTGACGCGACCGGCCTGGCCGATGCGTCGGTCACGACGGCTACCACGGTGTCGAGCGCACCACCTGGCAACGCCATATCGACCGCGGTCGTCAGCCGGATCCGGGCGGGCGGTTCTGGTGGCGTCGGAGGAATGGGCGAAGGCGATGGATGCGTCGGAGCCTGCTCATTGCTGCACGCGGCCGCGAAGAGTGACAACGCAATGAGAGCCACTGGACCGCATCGGCGAAACGGGCTGTGATGTGTGAGCATCGTCAGTCACCGCGTCAGGCCCACGCCTGGGGAATAGAGGGAACGAATCCGCTGCGCGCGGAACACGTATCCGGCGTTTCCTTCGAAACGCCACACAACGCGGCCCGCGGCGTCGTACTCCTCCACGCGACCCGCGGTGCCGAAGGACACAAGCGTGTGGCCGCCCGGCAGGGACTGCACGCTGCCTCCGATCATCGTGATGACGCCGGGCGTGCCGTACGACTTCACCAGACGCGCCGTCCGCGCCCGCTCGTCGAGCGTGTACCACTCGGCGCGAGATTGGGCCGGGTCTCCGATGTTGTCGAGCAGCATGAGAGCACCTGGCGCATACGCGCGTGCACTGTGCTGGCCGGCAAACGATGGCGTCGGGGCATCGACGAACGTGAACTCGTTTCGCCGACCACCGAGACGCCACAGCACATCGCCGGTACGCACGTCGATCTTCGTCACCTCGTTCAGGTTGCGGAACGAGACGATCAGGTTCCCGTCGCTGTCGAAGTCGATGGCGTTCCCGTGCGTCCAGTTGACGGATGCGCCGCGCCGATCGTCGGGATTGCCATCCGTGATCGCGAAGTGGTCGAACGGGCTCCAGTCGAACAGCACGTCGCCGGTTGCCGAGAGGTGCTGCACGACGGTCCCGGTCACCGAGGCGTTCGCCACGCCGCCCACGTTGGTGAGATCCATCGACCGCGCCTCGTCGCAGAGCAGCCAGTAGCTTCCATCGGGCTCGCCGATGAAATCGTGGGGGCGCGGCCGAAGCCCCCGCCCACATCCCGGCTCGCGCGTCACGCTGCCTAACGGGTCGACCTCCACCCAGTGTCCGAGGTCGGTCGGCTGGTTCGCCGGACTGACGGCGAAGCGGCTGTTGGGCTGCGCGATGAAGTTGAGTCTCGCTGGGTTGGGAAATCGCCGGTACCAGACGACTCGCCCCGTGTTGTCGATCACGAGTCCGAACGCACCGGCGGCAAACACCACGTATCCCGGCGAAGGATCGGTTCCGGTTGCGGTGTAGCGCGGAAGGTCCGATGGGAGCGTCTCCGTGGTGAAGTCGAGCGCCTCGCCGGTGGTCTCCCCGCCCGCGCCGTACGCGACGGGTCTCAGGGTGTAGGCGCGAGCCGGAAGGAGTCCGAGAACAGGCACCAGCGCCGAGTCGCCCGCTGCGAGCACGGCTGGCGTTAGGCTGTCGGTCGTCCCACCGTCGCCGGGAAGCGAGAAGCGCACTGCGATGCTATCCGCGTCGCGCGCGCGCACCAACACGACGGCGCTGAGCACGTTGGTCGGGTTCGGGGCGACTGACGCGCTGGTTATCGCCGGATGCGACGGGGCCGTGACGCCGGATGCGCCGTCGTGGCATGCGGCGAGCAACGACGTCGCGAGCAGCATCGCGGGCCGGGCACTGCTCCAGTCCTGCCTCATCGCCGCCACGTCGCTTGGGAATGCTGACCCGCGGTGAGCCGCCGGTCCCATGTCTCCCGCGACCCGGATGTGCCGTCCGTGAACGGGGCCAGAAGCCCGAGCCCGGTTATCGAGCATTCGATCTCGTAGTAACCGACGCGCTCACACGCGAACGTCGTGACGACGATCTTCCGCCCGTCGGGCGACCAGTCGGGATCGTCACCGAGGCCGACCCCCACCGGTGGTCCCGTTGGTCCGACGACCCAGACGACGGGATCGCAGTAGCCCGACCTTGACGGGTCGTCGCATATGCTGCTCGAGAACGCCAGCCGGCTCCCGTCAGGTGACCACGCCGGGTGTCGGTCCAGCGTCGGGTTGTTAATGACTCGTGTGACGCCCGACCCGTCGGCGCTCATGACGTAGATGTCGTGGTTCCCGGCCCGGTCGCTCGAGAAGGCGATCCTGGTACCGTCGGGCGACCACGCGGGGTCCGTGTCGATCGCGGGACTAGTCGTTAGGCGGAGCTCGCCGCTGCCGTCGGCTTTCATCACGTACACATCGGAGTTGCCATCGCGAACGCTCACGAACGCGATCCGCGTACCGTCCGGCGACCAGGCCGCGTGGAAGCTGTCCCACGTGAGTGGCGTCAGCCGCTTCACGTCTGAGCCATCCTGATTCACGACATAGATGGCGCGCGTTCCGTCGCGTTCGCTCGTGTACGCGATCCTGGTTCCGTCCGGTGACCAGGCAGGGTCGGTATCCCGGGCCACGTCGTTGGTCACCAGGGCGGTGCCCACACCATCGGAGCGGACGGTGTAGATGTCGGAGCTGCCCGTGTTAAAGGACTGGACGTATGCGAGCCGCCTGACCGGCTCGCACACGACCGCGAAATCCACTGTCTGCGCAGTCCCGCTCACCACGTCGAGCTCGCGCGGCCCGAGGTCCGGGCCGCAGTTTGCAGCCACGCCGTACAGGCTGAAGGCGTAGCGGCCGGTGGCCAGGCGGAGCACAGCCGTCGGATCGCTCGTACCGATGCTGGCGCTCCACAAGCCGGAGCCGCTGATGAGATTCGCGACGACTGTGTAGCCGTTCGGATCGAGGTCGGTGCCGGTGGTCGCCACGGTCACCCGAACCCCGCCTACCGCCGAACATCTGACGTGAAGGTCAGCGGCCACGGCGACCTCCGGAGAGGAGATGGTGACGAGGATTGACGCGCCGCCATCGACGACGCAGTTCGACGCGACCCCGGTCAGGTTGACCGTGTGCGGCCCCACCGCGAGACCGTGGAACGTGACGCTCCCGTTCGATTCCACTGGCAATGGCTGGCTCGTCCCGTCGATGATCACGAGGTAGCCGTCCGTGTCGGCGTCGTCTCCGGATGTCGACACGGTGACGCGGAGCGTACTGATCGCGGGCTCGCGCGGCGGCGAAGACGGGTCGTCGGAGCAGCCGGCAAGCAGCGCGGCGAAGCAAGCACGGACGCCTGGAACAACGCGCGCGGCCGAGGGGAAATGACTACAGCGCCGGGCGCAGGTTCGAAGTTGCGCCACCGTTCCCTCCTGACGTGCTACCATGATGTGATGGACGGCCGGACGACGCAAATTCCCTCGATCCTCGGCGTCTCACGCGATTCCAACCGTCTGTCTCCGCTCCAGCCCCAGTGGTGTGTTGGAGCCGCACCGGGTTACGTGCTGGGTCCTCTATTGGCAGGTAACGAGGTGCCGCGGCAAAACCCGACATACGCGGGGCTCGGCCTCCGGTGCACCGAGCCGCCTCTGGAGCGTCCCGTATTCAGTCCGCTCTCGGCGGATCAGTGGCAGCAGTTCGAGTCGCTCGTCGACGCGCTCCTCGACAACCGCCGGAGCGACGCGGTGCCCTGTTCACCAAGGTGAGCGGCGGAGATCCGGTGCGTCGCGCCGAGCTCGAACGGCTGGTGGCGGAGTGTGAGCGCGCGTACCCGCTGCTTGACAAGCCGGCGGCGGATTTCGCTCCCGATCTCGTTGCGGAGGTTGTCTCGCCCAACGATCGACCGGGTGGATTACTGTCGAAGGTAGCACAATGGCTCGACGCCGGAACGAAGCCGGTGTGGGTCTTCGATCCGGCGCGCAGCGAAGCTCACGTCTACACGGCCGGCGGCGAGGCTGACGATCGTTCGGGCTGAGGGCGGCTTCGATGGTGGGCTCGTACTCCCCGGCTTCCGCTGCGCACTCGTCGACGTTTCCAGTAGCGCTCGAGCGTGTACGCACTACCTAACGTGGACTGAAGTTGCTCGCGAACGTTGGTGGTCATTGCCTGCCCGCAGATCGGGCCAGCGCGTGCCATTGGTCCACGGTCATCACCGTGCGAAAGCCGATGTGCGATGCGCCGGTGTCCGGCGCGCCGGTGCCACGCGCACTCACGCGATAGCCCCGACAATACGAATCGCTGCAGAGAAACGACCCGCCGCGGATCACGCGAGTCGCCTGCGCGCCGCTCCGCGGATCGAGCCCGTCCGACGGTCCCACCGGATTCCGCACCACACCGCGCCGCGCATCGAGCGCGTACGTCTCCGGTCGATACCAATCCTGCGTCCACTGCCACACGTTGCCGGACATGTCGAAGAGCCCGTAGCCGTTGGCGGGATAGCGTCCGACCGGCGAAGGCTCCGCGGGATGTGACGGGAACGTCCCCGAGTAGATGTGCGCCTGTGGATGCGCCGAGTCGTGTGGTGCGTCGCCCCACGCATGTGCGGCGCGCTCGCGGCCACCGCGCGCCGCGAACTCCCATTCGGCCTCTGTTGGAAGACGGCCGCCTGCCCACCTCGCAAAGGCGACGGCGTCTTCCCACGCAACGTGGACGACAGGGTAGGGCGCCTTGTCGGCAATGGTGCTGTGGGGGCCCCCCGGATGGCGCCAATCCGCGCCAGGGACCCAGCGCCACCAGCGTGACGCGTCGTGCAGGTCGACCCCACCCTCGACCGGCGTGAAAACGAGAGAACCGGGCACCAGCAGCTCCGGGGCGGGCGGTGGCGTCCCAGGCGGAACCTGCCGCATGATCTCATCGACGTTAGGCGCACGCTCGGCCACCGTCACGTATCCGGTGGCGGCGACGAACGCCGCGAAGCGCGCATTGGTCACCGCTTCCACATCCATATAGAAGCCATCGACGTGCACGCGATGGACGGGCTGCTCGTGCGGCAGTGCGAGGGGCCCGTCGTCACCCATAGCGAACGTGCCACCGGGGATCCAGACCATTCCGGGAGGCCCATCGCCGGGCGCGCCAGGCACCGCGTCGTCGGCATTGCGCGATGTGCAGGCGACGCACAGCAGAGCGGCCAGCGCCGCTCCCACGCTCGATACGCCCCGTGTCATAGCAGGTCCGCCGGCGAATGAATTCACGACAGCGAATGTAGCGCGTGGGTCCGGGTGTCGGTAACGTTGCCGCGATGCGACGACTCCTATTCGTCTCGATGCTGCTCCTCGCATGCGCGCCCGGTGCGCGCGAGGGAGCGCGACCGAACGTCGTGGTCATCCTCGTCGACGATCTCAGGTGGGACGACATCGCCGTCGCCGGGCATCCATTCGTCGAGACGCCGAACATCGACCGACTCGCGCGAGAGGGCGCCCGCTTCCTCAACGCCTTTGCGGCCACGCCGCTCTGCAGCCCGAGCCGCGCGAGCATTCTGACCGGGCAGCACATCCACAACAACGGGATCATCGACAACACCTCGCGCGACTCAGCCAGTCATCGCCTCCCGACCTTTGCGATTCCGCTCCAGTCCGCGGGCTACCGAACCGGCTTCTTCGGCAAGTGGCACATGGGCAACGACGACACTCGGCGGCCTGGCTGGACGCGGTGGGTCGCCATGAAAGGCCAGGGTGAGGCGGTGGACCCGAAGCTCAACGTGGACGGTACGCGGAGCACGGTGAAGGGGTACGTCACGGATGTGCTCACGGATTACGCCGTCGAGTTCATTCGCACGTCGCGCGAGTCGCCGTTTCTGCTGTTTCTGGCGCACAAGGCGGTGCATCCGAACGTCATGCAGCGCGATGACGGAAGCGTCGTGGCGCTCGACTCGCAGCCTGAGGGCTTCGTGGCGGCCGAGCGGCACCGCGGACGTTATGCGACGCAGCCGGTGCCGAGGCGGCCGAACGCATTGCGCGCGCCCGTGGGCAAACCGGCGCTCGCGCGTGCGATTCCGGGGTTGCCGCCGCTCAGCCCCGCGACCGGAACGAGCGACGGCGACATTCGATCGCGTCTCGAGATGGTGCTCGCCGTGGACGAGAGCCTCGGCCGCATCGTGGCGACGCTCGACTCGTTAGGTTCGCTCGACAACACGCTCATCGTCTTCACGAGCGACCACGGCTACTTCTATGGCGAGCACGGTCTCGACCAGGAGCGTCGGCTCGCCTATGAGGAGACGGCGCGGATTCCGCTGCTCGTTCGTTATCCGCGTGTCGCGCGCGCGGGCTCGACACCGGCGCAGCTCGCGCAGACCGTCGACGTCGCGTCGACGATCCTGGAGATCGCCGGCGTGCGGGACACGGTGGCGCGCGACGGACGTTCGCTCGTGCCCGTGCTCAGCGGGTCCCCGACGGTGTGGCGGCACTCGATCCTGCTCGAGTACTACAACGACACGGTCTTCCCGCGCATCCTGACGATGGGCTACAAGGCGGTGCGGACGGAGCGGTACAAATACATCCGCTATACGGATCTCGCGGGGATGGACGAGCTCTACGACCTCGAGACAGATCCGTTCGAGATGGAGAATCTCATCGACACGGAGCGCGGACGGGCGCTCCTGCCGGAGCTGACCGCGGAGCTGGAGCGGCTGCAGCGTAGCCGCACCGAGTGAGGAGGCCGCGGCGTGCGACGTCGCGACCGTCGGCGTTTCGCATCGGTGAGGCTCTCGGACTTCAAGGTGCCGAGGAAGATCCTGCTGCTGAAGGACGTTTCCGTGCGAACCGAGTCCGGCACCGCGGCCGGTACGATTGAGCTCCCTTATCCCGAGCGCCCAACGATTGGAATTTTCTTACCTGCCTTCGTTTGGGTCGCGGTGAGTGGTCCGATCATTCCGCGACTTCGGCGCTTGCGCACCGCTGTGCACCGGCCGCTGTGCTCGGGAGGCCGCCTGGCTGATCGTTGGCGGGCCGATCGTTGGTATCGCAACTGACCGCGCGGCCCAGCGTGCTCAGCCGTGCACGGGTCGGAGTGTGACGTGCGACACGGAAATGACCACCAGCCGCCGTGACTCGTTATGCAACGCGTATCGATTTGCGCAAAATGTGGAGCGCACTCTGGCCATTCCGGAGACACCTGTATAGGTTGCCCGACCGATAGACCAGCCCTGCTCGACTCGCGTGCCCCGCCACGTTATGCAGTGCTGGTAGATCACGCACGTACTTCGTCGAGATGTTGACGGTGCCGGCACGCGTCTGTTGGCACCGCCGGGGAGTCGTGCACACCCTGTCGATGTCGATGTAGATGTCGAGTTTGCAGTCGCCTCACCGTTTCACAGGAGTAGCCGAATGCGCATGTCCCCCTCCCCGATTGCGCTTGTTGCCGCGCTCGCCGTCGTCGCCGCATGTAGTGACGCGCCAACCACGCCGGCAAAGGCCCCGCTCGCCGGCTCGTCCAAGTTGCTGGGTAATGGGTTCCCTGAAGGAGGTCACGACTACCGCCTGAACATCATCGGCGTGCCGAAGGACAAGACCGCCAGCATGGACAACAACAACGGTCGTCGCATTTTCGTTCAGCTCGAATCGGACAACGTCGTCACCGCGCCGGGTGGGAAGAACAATCAGCTCTCGAAGGGCGGCGGAGATGATCAGAACCACATCTATCTCTGCAACAGCACGAACGGTGAGAATGACGTGGTCGACCCGCGCTGCGATGCGTGGCGTGCCACGAACGTGAATGGGTTCGGCACCATCGACGCCAACGCGACCGACGGCGACGGTGCGATCCTGGGCATCCCGGATCCCTGCGCCGATGACGATGCGCTCACGCCGTGCACGCCTTCCTACAGCGTCTGGGCTCGGACCCACGGCCCGAGCGGCAGCGCCACCATCACGACGTGCGCCGATGAGACCGGCAGCGGCTTCGATGGCACGGACGACGTCTGGTGCGGCAGCAACGGCATCACCCTGTACGCCAAATCGAGAAAGGCCGTCGACATCACCGGCAACCTGCTCCACATGACCGTCACTATCGACGGCGTGACGAACCCGCAGCTCGCCGCCTGTCTCGGCACCAGCACGACGACGTCGACCACGCTCGACGTGTTCCTGTTCGATCGTTGCTTCGAGAACTACTTCTGGAACTACGACAACAACGGTCTCAAGCTGCTCGAGCTGCGCTTCTACTCGGCCAGCTGATCGATCGGCAGTACCGTAGTACATAACGAACGGAGGGCCTGGGCCGACTGACGCGAGTCGCCCGGGCCCTCCTTGCATCGGTGGATCACTGCGCCGTGGCCAGCAACCGGCGCGCGATCTCGATCCTCCCGGGACCTGGCGAACGCTGCTTTTTGGAAAGCTGGCCGACGTGTCTGGAGCGGCGAGTGCGCGGGCGGCCCATGGTCCGGCCGTAGCCAAAGCGTGCCGGTTGCTCGAATTGTGATAGCGACGGCCGATGGTCCCTCTTACGCCGACGGAGCGGATGCCTCATCTCAAGGTGAAATCCGGCGCGACGCGGCGCTGCGCGGCTGCACTTCTGGCGAGACGTGTCGCCGAACCCAGTGCCGGCGGGCCGCCGGCAGCAATGTGGAGAGTGGTATGCGGAGCAAAGAGCTTCTGTTCATCGCGACGACGGGGCTACTCGTCGCCTGCGCCGATTCGCCTGTCGCGCCGGCGCGCGTTGCCGTCGATGGCCCGAGCCTTCAGCAGAGCGAAGGACGCGGCGTATTCCAGCGCTACGTCGCGATCGGAACGAGCATCAGCATGGGGGTCATAGGGGATGGAGTTTTCAGCGGGTCGCAGGAGAACTCCTGGCCGGCGCAGCTAGCCCGCCTGGGCAACCGCGAGATCACGCAGCCCCTCATCCAGTTTCCGGGTTGCCGCTCGCCGTATGCAGCTCCGCTTGGCGGAGGGGTCCGGCTCAGCGGCGAGCCGATTCTCACGAATCCCGCGACGCTGTCGTGCGCGCCGCTCGAACCGGGCGTGACGCTGCCGGCGCAGAACGTGTCGCTCAGCGGCGCGCGCGCGCGTGACGTGCTGTTCACGACGCCCGAGAACATCCTCGACGCGGGCAACGCCAAAATGTATACGCGCGTCCTCCCGCCGGGCATGACGCAGCTCGACGCCATGGAGACGCAGAACCCGAAGCTCGTGTCCGTGGAGCTCGGCGTCAACGAAGTGCTGCAAGGGATCTCCGGCATCGCACTCGTCGGCGCGCCGCCGCTTCCGATCGAGAATCCGGCGACGTTCGCCGCGCAGATGCACCAGATCTTCGACCGCATCGACGCCGTGAAGGTCAAGCACGTGCTGGTGGTTGGTCTCCCAACCACTCCGTTCAACCTGCCAGCCTTCCGTACTGGTGCCGAGATCTGGGCGAACGCGGCAGCGATGCTCGTCGCGTTCAACGTGGCGGTGCAGCCGGACTGCAACGGGGTGAACGCAGGGAACCAGATCTTCGTGACGGCACGGCTTCCGATCGCCATCCAGGCAGGGCTCACGGCGAGGGCGCAGAACCAGCCACCGGTGCCGCTGACGTGTGCGGGCGCCGGCCCGACGACACAGGATTTCGTCCTCAACGCGGCGGAACAGGCGATCCTCAACGGGGTGGTCGCGCAGATGAACGCCACGATTCAGGCCGAGGCGCAGGCGCGCGGATACGCGTTTCTTAGCCTCAATGCGCTCTATTCCGCCCCTGGCGTTCGCGTGCCGCTGAACGTGGTGGCGCTCATGACCTCCGCGACGCCGTTCGGCCCGTTCATGAGTCTCGACGGCGCGCACCCGAGCGCGGCGGGTCAGGCATTGATCGCTGCGGCGGCCGCCCAGGCATTGAACCAGCGATACGATCTCGGGATTCCAGAGCCGTAACCAGTTTCGGGACACTATCACCTGGTCGGTGGTCGCTCGTGCTGGTCGCTGGTCGACAATAGGTACCCTCGGGAGGCC
>Ga0310888_10000175_pt1 | contig 13288 bp, 9 predicted proteins | sample T20D1metaG_FD_202510 | JGI IMG/M metagenome (GOLD analysis project Ga0310888, IMG submission 202510) | Lab incubated soil microbial communities from West Virginia University Organic Research Farm, Morgantown, WV, United States - T20D1 | ecosystem: Environmental > Terrestrial > Soil >...
CGAGAGGCAGCGGGGTGCCAGCAAGGTCAGGCTTGCGCTCACAACGGCCAGCGAGAGCCGAGTTGAACCAGCGCGTCAGCACAACCGAGAGAAGCGACGAGGCGACGTATGGACGATCGTTGACGTACTGGTCCTCCGCGCCTCCTTTGCCTCCGCGACCGCGCACCATGCCGACCGGGTCAACGTCCAGAGCGAGAGCCGCTGTGCAGGCATCCTCGGTTGCTTCGGGATAGAAGACGGTCGCGTTCCCGAACGGGAACTCCCGCGTGTGCACGTGGTCTGGATGCTTATGAAGCAGGAACCCGAGATCCGTCGCGGGTTGGTAGGTGGTTCTGATTGTCAGGAGCATGCGAAATCCTGAAATGATCGAGCTAATTCGGGTCTGTCAGTACCTTATCGGCCGGAAATGCGGCGCCAGAATGCCTCAACACGTTCATGCGCTGTCGCCAGTGTTTGCTCCAGACCACATTCGGCCGCGAGAGCTGTAAACGGCTTCGCCCACCCTGACGGCGGCTCCGGCACAACGTCGGGTACTGGGTGTGTTCCACGTCGCTGGAACGTTGCATCGACTGCCATTCTCACCCGCTCCGTCGCGGGCGCTTCGTGTTCCAGAATCAGCACGAGATCCACGAGATCCCGTACGCGGCTGTTTGGCGTCTCGCGTGGACGCGTGTACGCGTGAAACTTTTCCGCCCAATGCTGCTCAACGGAGAGGGCCGGCACCACAACGGCAGGGATGCCGGCGAAACCGAGCCAGTCCTCACCTTCGACGCTCTCGAGCGGCTCGAGGACTTCATCTCCAACGCCGAGATCGACATGAAATTTCACGAACGTTCGACCATCGAGACGTGCATCGACCGGAAAGCGCGCGCCGCCTTCCGGAGCCTGATTCAGTTCGGCCATCGCCTCGCCCACGATGAACGTGAAGAAGTCGGGCAGATCGATCGACGCCGCGAGCTGAAGCCGCTCTCGCAGAGAGGTCGAGTGTCCTGCAGGTGCTGGAGCGCTCCTGACGGTCAGGTCGAGGTCCTTTGTCGATCGTGCCATGTGGAATCGCATCTCGAGCGCATAGCCGCCTTTGAGGACCCAACCATCGCGTACCGACTGGGACGGATCGAACATCCGTGCAAGGAGTCGATCGAAGGCCACCTGCCGACGCAGACGATGCAGATCAACTCCATCACGACGCGCCCGTTCGTTGAGCCGCGCCTCGAGTGCGGTTCGAAACGCGCCGGCGGTTGCGTACTGGCGTTGAGCTGCCATCAGGTACCTGCTTCAGAATTCTGTCGATTGGTGGTCGTGCCCGAGTGCTAACGCGCGCTGTTTCGAGTTGCCTTCGCATGATCAAACCGCGCCGAAGCGCCTGGTCAACGGCTTGAACCTGGAGCTCCGGCGCGATCACGCCTTCGGCGATGACGTCAATCAGCGTTCGGAGTGGCGTGGTCACGCGCACACCGTCGATCGTCTGGACGTCTCGCTTGCTGAGCCTCGCATGGCGCAGACGGAGCACGTCAGGAATGGCGGCCATCCTCCGGAATCCGGGCGGCACCGTCATGTCCAGCTTCTCTGGCATCACGTCGGAGAGGTCGTGTAGCGTCAGCGCGGTCGCGTGGCTGAAGACCCCCTGTGGCTCGTCCTGCCGGTTCCGCGACCAGAGCTGCCAGACCATCAGGTCGGGCCTGGATGGCGTCGGAAACTGCGCCAGCCGGTACACACCGCGTGCCTCACGGACCCAGTTTCCGGACCGCACCTGATACGGGTGGACGCTGTCCCCGTACCCGGCCTCGCGTGCCTGGCGGGCGGTAAAAAAGCCGCCCTGGGCATGTGCCGTCTCGTAGAGCTTCCGAAACGCTGCGGTGTTACGTGGCACGCTATAAAACCTCAAATGATTTGAGGAATTATAGCATCAAGCGCGCTTTAGAGATGTCGTAATCTCAGCCGTTGAGCACCCGATTCTGACGGTACTCGACTCGCGCCGACCGCCAAAACGGTTGCAGCAGCAACCCAGTCTCGGAGTCCGTCGTCCATGCACCGTTTTCGAATCCTTCGACCACCCACTTCGTCTCGGTGTCGCCACGGAAAACGATCGCCAGGCGGCATTTCGGCGAGAGTCCAAACGCAAAGCAGTTGAGTGCTTCGTCTTCCGAGGTGAACTCCTCGTGCCAGCCTTCGAAATAGACCGTAAAGCCCGAAGGCGTGATACGCAGGCCGACTGTGAACCCGGACCGATCTCTCGGATGGACCTCGATTCCGTTGGCGCTCTCAGAGTACTGAACGTCCGGATACGCTGAGAGCTTCGCCTTGATCTTCTGAATGGCGTTCATGTGTCGGTCCTGACGCGGGCCTCGAGTCTCGGAAGTGCCATGCTCATCGGAGATCTTGTCGGTTCGCCAGCTCAGATCGCTAGCCGCACCCTCTCACGAACGGCCCAATCCTGCAGTAGCCGAAGCGGCTTTCCCGACGGCGCACGATTGCCCCAACCACGGGCCTGGACGACGGCGCGCCGCTTCATGTCGACTTCGACCGTGAGCACGTGGCGAACCTTTTCACCTCGGTGCACACGGAGCGACCAAATCCGGGACGCCCCTCGCCAGCACCGGTCAGCGTAACTCGCTACGCAGTGATGCAGAGCCGTGCCTTCCGTCCGCAGCTGCGCGCCATTCGTGAGCTCCATCAGCTGCCATACGCTCGGCGGCGCCGACGGGTCTTGACTTGGTTCCTCGATCATCATCGGCTGCAGCGGCGATGCTGCCCAGGTGAGACCGCCGTTCGCCAGACCGAGGCTGCGGTGCCAATCCTGAATCAACCGCAGCATGGATTGCACCGTCCGTCCCTTCATCGAAAACGACGGTTGCGGCGGATCCCGCAGGACGATTCCTTGGGGCGTTTCCACGGCCACGCGCTCGTGCCGAATCGCCTGGACGAAGTCGATCATCGGTCCGACTTGCGCGAGGTCAATCGCGTGCACGTTCGCAATCAGGAACAGCCATACCGTACGCCAGAACGCGCCGTTGCCAAGGTCTGTGGCCGATCGCGTCGCCAGCACGGCCCGGACCAATTCGTCGGACGCGCCCAGGGCGAGGAGTTCCGCACGACGCATCGCGTGTTCGACCGCGAGGTGATCGCGTGACGCCAGGAAGATGTGTTCCATCTTCCTGGTCATCTCGATCGGCAGGTCGAGCGATCGAAAGCTCGCACCACGCGCGTGCGCGACGAACCACTCGCGCTTGTTCTCTGCGTACCCGTCGTCTGTCGCGTACCACGAGGCGGCGAGGAACGCCGGCACCGCATACTTGCCGATCAGATGCTGAGCAAGCGAACACACCGCCGGTCGCCAGGACGCCGACGTCCCTGGCCAGTCGGCCACCGCCCGGATGTGTGCCCAGGTGAATCGGGACAGATTGACCAGCGCGTCGACACCAGGATGGTGGCCATTGACAACCGACGCGTCCAGCAACCGTCTGGCTCGATTCCGAGCGCAGTGCAGCAGCTCGTGGAATGTCGCTGTGGCGATCGCATCAGTGGCCAGGCGTGCGTACGCCCGACTGATCGCATGGTCGGTCTGTCGTCGGTGATGCCGAACGAAACGTTCAGCCGAAGACACGATGTCCTCCCTTCGTTTTCGATCTGGGTCTGCAGATGTCAACGGCGCGTGCATGGGCCGTCGATGTGAGTGCGGAACGGATGGACCACGCCCTACCAGACGCGGGTACCGTCCACCGTGCAGGCCAGAACTAGACGAGGGAGAAGAACATCGTGGAACGATCGTGAGGGTTCGAGAGGCGATTCGTCAAGACACAGGACTGTAATCGCCCTGATGCATGGCAGAAGTGCGAGGGAAGGGCTGATATCGCCCCTCGATGTTCTCCGAGACAAAATTAAAGAACCAGTTCAGGCATCAACGGCAGGCAAGATGCAGATTACGTTGCCTCCGAAGAGTGGGATTTTCCTCTTGGAAGATCCTGCGTTTGGGCGCTTGGTTGGAACTCCGCCAGAGGACGGAACGTCAGACGACCGCAGTAACGCGATTCGGTTTGAGGAAGGCGAGGCAGTTTTCTCTATAGGGCATTATCAACGGGGCCTCGTGGCAGTGCAGCTTGATTTCACCGTTCATGCTGATACCAAGAGCCCTATTGATCCACAGTCATATCGCTACGCGTCGTCATCTGGAGTGATCGAAGTTGTCGAACACCGGCTTGATCTCGGGGGCAAACAGGTTTTCTTGACTCAGCACCGAAAGAACAAGGGGTGACGAAGGTCGCTTCCACATCATGCCCTCAACAATTGCGTTCACCGCACAGGGCTCGCCACCGGAGCGAAACCGATGTTCCGCCGCAGACGTCTGTCAAGGAGCCGAAGGAAGTACGAGCTGCAAGGTGCGCCGGAGTTTCTCTTTGACTCGCGACCCTACGAGCTTCCATGTGGCGATCGAAAGCCTGGCCAATCTGAAGTCGACAAGTGGCGAGCGGTCAGCTTTGTCGCGGGCAACCAAGCCCCCTATCTGCTCACCCGATTGGACGAGCTTCGTCTCTCCCAGGCCGACGTCCCTGTCCTGACGGTCACGGCTGATCCAGCAAACGTGTTGCGGTGGCGGGCAGCACGCGACCCGATTGGTCCTTGCGCTTCTGCGCCCATGGCGAAGGCGACACGGAAGATGAGGCTCGCGAACGCCTTCACGAGCGCTTCATGGCCCGGGCCGGCGGCGCGGTGTCACTCAGCGGTCCTCACCTTCTCAGTGCAGAGCCGAGGTGCATGGGCCGGGGTCAGCTTTTTGTAGACGCACCGGCCGATGCCGCCATCGTGATCGATGCGTCGTTTGCAGCCGTCCACATTCGTGACCTGGAGGGTCCAGTGCGCGTAGCGGCTGCGCATGCCCGGACCACGATACTGAATACCACCGGACGGGTGGACGCGATCGGTATGGTCATCGACTTTGCTGGTTCGAAGGGGCAGGTGCAACAGCTCCTGCATCCATGGAGCGTGCGCGCGGGCATAACGGTCAAGTTCAAGATCGTTAAAAGCTCCTACTCCAAACACCAGCACCTATAACAGACGACGGCCGATCCGCGCGCCCAACACGGACGCGTCGACCGCCTCGATACGGCCGTCCACCTTAATGCCCGCGACCGCGACACGTACCGGATCGCCGACCGGTGTTGAAGATTCAACCAGACGCACCTCGCGTAGCTAGGGCTCCTCGTCGGAGATTGCGACGTCTGGACCTGGCAAGACTTCCTTCTGGCCAAACCGACTAATCATCAAGCGCTTTCCAAGTGTCCCTGCGGCTACTGCCAGCCACAAACTCTAAGAAACAAGGCGCTTATGCGAAGAAACCCTTAGCCCCCGGTCGCGGACTGATCTTTGCGACTCGTTCGATTCGAACATGGCGCCGAAACCTCGTCGCCTTAGGCAAGAGGGCTAGCTTTTATGGATAGACAGAAATCTTTGGCTATGGGGTTGGGCCTGGCGTTCTGCCTGGCGAGCGGATCGGCATTCGCCCAGAGTGGTGGGTCGCAGAAGTGCGGCGGTGCTGACATTGCAAACGGCCCATTCATCTACTCCACGCCCAGCATCACGCAGACGACGTTCAACGGGACGGGTGGATCGTCGATCAGTACGAGTTTCACGATCACGGCACCTTCGAAGGAGGGAAAGAACGATCCCGATGTGATCGATGTGTTCCCCGGCGAGGGCAACGACCAGGTCTGCTGGCCGACGGCGAACGCCACGATCGGCGTGCTGGAAATCTCGAAAGTCGGCGATGCGACCGGAAATCCGCTGCTCACACCAATCACGCTCGATCCGTTTCTCGGCGTTGGACAGGCCATTGCCAATGCATTCTGGCTGACACCGGCGAGCCACCGCTTCGGCATCGGCGAGACGATCACGGTCAACGTCGAGATCAGCAATCCGAACCTGACTTACGCCGATTACGGCGACTACGACATCAAACTGGCCGCCCAGGCGCCCGGCTTTGGAATCGGCGTCGGCAACGGACCGCACTTCTTCCTGAGTATTCGGGGGGCGAGCGTGACCGACACGACGCCGCCGGTCGTGTCGGTGACGAAGCCGAGCGGGGACGAGATCCTCGGCGTAATCGCTGTCGAAATCACCGCGTTCGACCCGACCGGACCTGTCGCGTCGGGCCTCTCCTCGATCAGCGCCAGCGTTAGCAGCGCGGGCGGAACGGTGTCGGCGCTGCCGATTACCCTCGCGTTCGACCACTCGCTGCCGGAACCTGCCGGCGTTGTCGTAACCGGAACAGGATCCTTCACGCCGACGGGCGGCACCCCCGGCAGCACCGCGGGCACCACGGACGCAGCCGCGTTCACGAGCGGGTCTCGGAGCGGCATCGGCAGCTACACCATCGACGCGCAAGCCAGTGACGTCGCGGGAAACATCGGTGAAGGGACGAAGAGCTTCCACGTCAAGTATGACGTGGCTTTCACCGACCAGTCGGTACCCAACGGCTGCAGGGCCAACAACCTGAACCCGTGCGCCGGACGGTTCAAGTTCACGGTCAAGCGCTCGAACGTGACCTCTGACGGCGCCTTCATGTTCGATCACACCGTCGTCGTCAAGCTCGTGCGCAGCGACAACAACAGCGTTGTGGCGTCGCATGTGTTCGGAACAGGAGCGATTCACCAAGTCGTGCAGATCGACAGCACGGACCTGGTGTACAAGACGACCTTCAACCGCGGCGACCTGCCCGCCAGTCCCGGTTTGGTCAGCTACCAGCTGCAGGTCTATTTCCTGGACGTTGACGGGAACTTGATGCTGCAGGCCACGAGCTCTTCTCTGACGTTCTAGTGCATGTCCGGCAACGAGTCACTGCCGCCGGAAACCGCCACGAGAGCACGGGGTTTAGAGAGAAGTTAGCAGAGCCGAAGATCGATCTGAGCGTTCTGCGGTCGGGCAATGAACAAGGGCCGGTGCGGCGCCATCGAGGCGCTCACCGGCTTTGCTGTTTTCAGCGTGGAGCGGTCCACGAAACCAGAACCGTCGCGTCGGCGAGTGAGCGAAATCAGCGCACCTTCATCACGATGAAGGTGAGATCGTCGTACTGCTCCGCGTCGCGGATCCAGTCTTTCATCTCGTCGGATAGCCGCGCGCTGATCTCGTTGGCCGGGAGGTGAGCGGTCTGGCGGAGCACCTGCTGCAGGCGTTCCTCGCCGAACTCTTCGTTCTCGGGGTTGTGCGCCTCGGGGACGCCGTCGGTGAAGGCGAGAAGAACATCGCCGGGGCGCAACTCCACGGTCGCCTCTTCGTAGTTCATCTCCGGGAACATGCCGACCACCGTGCCTCCGATGGACAGCTCCTCGATCTCGGGCAGCGCGGAGCCGGCGGTCGATCGCCAGCCGGCGCGCAGGAGGTACGGCGCGTTGTGGCCGGCGTTGACGAAGCGCAGCCGACGCTCGTCGAGCTGCGCATAGAAAAAGGTCGCGTACTTGTTCGTGGGCGTTGATCGGTAGATGAACTCGTTCATCCGCGCGACGAGGTGTGGCGGCGACACGTCGCCCTCGGACGAGATGAGCCGCAGCGACGCCTGCACCACGGACATGATCAAGGCGGCGGCGACCCCCTTTCCTGACACGTCGGCCAGCGCGATGCCGATGCCGCCGTCGCGCAGCTCGACGAAATCGTAGTAGTCGCCTCCGATGCGGCGGGCGGGCACGCTCGCCGCGGCGAACTCAACAGCTTCGGTGCGCGGCGGGGCCTCGGGCAGCAGGCGCCGCTGGACCTCCGAGGCGAGGGCGATGTCGCGGCGGAGCGTCTCCTGTTCGACGACGCGATCGGTCAGCCGCGTGTTTTCGATCATCAGCGCGAACTGATCGGCGCCCGCGCGCAACACCTGTCTGTCGTGCGCGCTGAAGCCGACGTGCTGCGACTTGCCCTGCGCGAGCGCATCCGCCTTCGCAGAAGCTCCGGCGGACAAGCGCGAGTCGAAGGACTGTTCACCAAGCAGCAGCACGCCGAGGATCTCGCTGCGGGTGCGCAGCGGCACGGCCAGGCGGACGCCGGCGGCGGCGAGCGCACGAAGCTCGTCGACCCGCTCCGGACGATGCACCGCCGCCCATCCGGCGAGGGCGTCCAATTCTTTCGGCGCAAACGGCAGCGGCAGCGGATAGGCGCTCAGCCGTGTGACCAGGAATCCGTCGGCGGCTAAGACCGGTGCGGCCGTTTCGAGCGCGCCGGCGGCGACGAGGCAGCGGTACTCCCGCGTCGAGCCGTCGCGTCGCTCGAGCAGCGCGGCCGACTCGACGTGCAGCTCCTCGCATACGCTGGCGAGCATGGCGCGCAGGGCGCCGCTGTAGGAGTTGGCGCTGCGCGCGGCGTCGACGAAGGCAGTCAGCATGTCGGCCGGCGAGACGTCCGATCCGCTGTCGTCCCCGCCGACCGCCTGTCGCACGTCGTCGACGGCGCTCTCCATTCGCTGACGCGCCCAGCGCCAGACGGATGGCGGTTGCTCGCGAATGGCGGCCATCGGCGAGATGAGCGTCGTGCGCCATGCCGGCACCGACGAGGCCGCCGCGGCGACGAAGGCGACGACCGCCGTGGACGCCGCAAACGGCAGCCATCCGAAGTTGGCGACCGCGAGGTAGCGCACGAGCAGCGACACAGCGCCGACGAGTGCGATCGATCCCACCGCCACGCCCACCAGCGCTAGCTTGAGGCCGCCGCCGAGGACGAGCGTGACCAGATCGCGGTTGACGGCGCCGAGGGCCATGCGCGTGCCGAGCTCCACGGTGCGCTGCCGGACGAAGTACGACACCACGCCGTAGATGCCGAGCGTCGCCATCACCAGCGCCGCCAGGCCGAAGAATGTCATCACCAGCGAGCTCAGACGCTCGAACTGCAGGGTGTTGAGGACGATGTCGTGTATCGTCCTCACGTCTTCCATCACCAGCGTCGGATCGACCTGCCGGACCGTGCGGCGGACGGCGGCGATCAGTTGATCGGCCGGCAGGTCCGAGCGGACCACGACGTTCATCGGGTTCACGACGGCGGCCGGCAGATAGATCTCGGGTGCTGCCGGCCCGTTCAGGCCGTTGTTGCGCACGTCGCCGACGACGCCGACGACCTCGAAGGGATCGTTCTCGAGTGTGCTGTGCCGCGCCGAGGCGCCGATCGGATCGCGCCCGGGCCAGTATGCGCGCGCGGCGGCTTCGTTGATCACGACGGCCGGAGCATCGCGTTGCTGGCTGTCGGATTGGTTCAGCAGCCGGCCGGCGCGAAGCGGGATCCGCATTGTCGAAAAGAAGTCCGGTGTGACCCCGACGGTGCACGCGCGCTGTACGAGGGCATCGCGCGGCTGGCTCTCGACGTAGATGGGAGTGCCGCCGCAAAAGGGACCGGCGGGCAGTTGGCTCGCGAACGCGGTACCCGTCACGCCGGGCGTCTGCCGCAGTGCATCCATCAACCGCGCCTGCTGCGAACGCCTTTGCGCGGCGCGTTCCTCGGATGTGCCGGAGCCTCTCGGCAAGGTGAGGTTGAACGCGACGAGGCCGTCGGGGTCGAAGCCCAACGACACGCGTTCGAGATTGCGCATGTGAACAATGAGAATGGCCGACGTCGTCAGCAGCGCAAAGGCAAGCGCGATTTCGACGACGACAAACGCCTTCGACAGACGTTGCGCAGGCGCAGCGGCTGATGCGCGAACGCCTTCGGAGAGCACTGCATTCGGCGCCGTTCGCAGCGCCTGCCAGAGCGGTGCCAGGCCGGCGAGGACGCCGGTGGCCATCGCCACCGCGATGCTGAAGCCGAGCACCTTCCAGTCGATCGTTATGTCATCGACGCGCGGGATGAAGCTGGACGCCGCGGCCAGGATCTGGCGAATGAGGATCGCGCTCAGACCGACGCCGGCAGCGGCGCCGGCGACCGACACGAGCGCGCCTTCGGCGAAGTAGCGCAGCGCGAGATGACGTCGCGACGCGCCGAGCGCGACGCGGATCGCCGTCTCGCGGGCGCGGACGACCGCTCTTGCCAGCAGCAACGTGGCCACATTGGCGCAGGCAATGAGCAGCAGGAGGCCGGCACCGCCGAGCAGGATCATCAGCGGGACGCGGACAGTCGAGCCGACCATCCCGATCGTCGCTTCGCGCAGGTCGGCCACGCCCGCCGTGTAGTTCTGGTAGCGTGCCGGATCGATGGCGGCGACGGCGGTGGCGACTCGCCTGGCGTCCGCCTTCGCCTGTTCCAGCGACACTTCGGGTTTGCGGCGGGCGTACGCGCCGGAGACCCCGCTGCCTCGGTTCGCGCCGGGCGGGGACGGATCGAGCGGAATCCACAGCTCGGTGTCGCCGCGTGGTGATATCCCGAAGCTCGCGAGCGGAAGCTGAAATGTTGGCGGCATGACGCCGGTGATCGTGTACTGGCGCTCGTCGAGCGTGATGGCGCGGCCGATAATCTCGCGCTCGCCGCCGAGACGCCGCCACAGAGACGTCGAGATGACGGCGCTCGTATCGTCGACGAACCACTGGCCGAGACGCGGTGAACCCAGCTGCCGCGCGAGCGCTGGCGTCACCGCCGCACCGGGAACGAATTGCGCCTCACCAGGCGCTGTCAGGCGGAATCGGACGGTGCGGAACCAGCCGAAGGCGTCGAAGCTCGTTGTCTGCTGCTCGTAGTCCTGCAGCTCGGGCACCGACATCGCATACATCGTCCCCGGTTCGGTCGTGTTCACGCGGTACAGCGACACGAAGCGCTCGCCGTCCGGGTACGGCAGCGGACGCAGCAGGACGCCGTTGACGACGGTGAAGATTGCCGTGGCCGAGCCGATCCCTAGGGCAAACGCGACCGCTGCGAGCAGGGCCACGCCGGGCGCCCTTTTCCAGGAAGCCCAGGCTTGTGAGAAAGCTGATAGCACGTCGCCGTGACTCTAGCGCGGAGTCGGACAGCACTTCAACGGCGGCGAGTACCACGCCTGCCCCTGAATGGGTACAGCTCGTTGTGCAAGCAGTTGATCCGAGCCTGCACAGATGCAATATTCCCGTTGCGATCCAACAGGTACCAGGCTTCCGATGAAGGAAAAGGCGCAATCGCTTCCGAATAGGAAACGTCCGACAATAACCGCCGAGCGCGCTTTACCGCCTCACTTCTGCAGGGCGCAAGCGGCTGCGCTTAAGCCGGAGAACCTGCGATGAGAGCTTTGCGACGGCTTGTTGTTCGGCTTGCGACTTTCGATGGCGCTGTGCAGGCGGTGCGGGAAGACTATCGTGATCAGCAAAGCCTGCCGATCCTCGAGGGGCCTTTGCAGGATGTTCGGCATGCCGCGCGGCAGCTGCGCAAAGCGCCATTATTCACCCTGCTTGGCGTCGTGACTCTCGGCCTCGCGATCGGCGGAACCACAGCGCTATTCAGCCTCGTTGATGCGGTGGTCATACGGCGACTGCCGTACAAGGAACCGCAGCAGCTTGTCGAGATCTGGGGGCTGGACCAACAGCGCTCGGGGATGCGTGTTCCCGGCCCCATTCTCGAGGCCTTGCGCGCGAGGTCGAGCACGCTGCAAGCGATCGGAACGCATGATCCGACGGCGGGCGTACTCCAAACCGCTGAAAGCGCGCTCGATATCCGCGGAGAAACCGTTTCGTCCAACTTCGTTGACGTCTTCGGTGTTCGGCCGATGGCAGGACGGGGCTTTGTACCCGAGGACGAGCGCAATGGCGCACTCGCTGTGATGTTGGTCAGTTCTGAGTTCTGGCGACAATATCTCGGTTCTGATCCGAATGTCGTTGGCCGCAGCATTTTTCTCGATGCGGTTCCGCACACGGTGATCGGGATCATGCCGCCAGAGTTTCGTACCAGGTTCTTCGGCCCGGAACCGGAATTCTGGACCGTTTATGCGGGCAACAGGTCGCGAGTACGCGAACGGGAGCTTGGTTATGAGCTCGTGGCCCGCTTGCGACCAGGTGTGACCATCGACCAGGCCCGACGTGAGATTGAAGCGATAGTCTCCGGAGTCAGTGTCGACGGATGGGGCCCGGCCGCCCGCAGGATAGGCATGGTTCCTCTTAAAGAGGAAGTCGTCGGAAATCGAGCCAACGCGCTCATGCTTCTGATGGCAGCAGTCGGGATCGTGCTCGCCATCGCATGCGCCAATATCGCCCAGTTGTTATTGGCCAGGTCGGATCAGCGTCTCACCGAGTTCGCCACTCGCAAGGCGCTCGGTGCATCCACCCCGCAATTATTTCGGCTGGCGCTGTTCGAGAGCCTGCTATTGTCGGTGACCGGCGGCGTCGCGGGCATAGCTCTCGCCTACTGGTTAGTGCCCGTCATGCTCGCGCTTGCCCCCACGGAAATCCCGCGGCTAACCGAAGCATCCGTAAACAGCCGCGTCCTGATGGTTGCGTTCGTAACAAGTGTTTTGACTGGATGCGCGTTTGGGCTCGCGCCAGCGCTTCGATTATCGCGTCTGTCCATTATCCACGCGATGAAGCGCGCCACCGGATCGATTTCGAAAAAGCGGTCGCGGTTTCGGGCAGCACTGGTGGTAACGCAGGTAGCTGCGGCCGTCACGCTGCTTGCAGCAGCAGGTCTGGTTGGCCAGACGTTTCTTCGCCTACGGCCTTCTTTACCAGGGTTCGCGACCGAATCTCGCGCGGCATTCGCATGGACTATCCGTCCGGGCCAGTTCCCTGATGCCGCGGACCGTCGGCGGCGCATAAGCGAGCTCACTCAGCGTCTCGAGGCGGTACCAGGAATTCTCTCGGTGGCGGTAGCCTCCAATATGCCCTTTGCCGATGACGAGTCGGGCAACACTCCGATTCGGATCGCGGACGACATGCGTCCTGTCGGTGATGAAACGCTTCGAACTGATGTGCGGGCCGTCTCGCCTGGATTCTTCGAGCTACTTCGGATTCCTGTGCTCTATGGTCAAGCATTCAATGCCAATGACGGTGCGCCGGCTCGCCACGTTGCCATTGTCAACCGCACGCTAGCGCGAAGGATTGCCCCCTCAGCAAATGTCCTTGGACGATTGGTGCGGCTAGGTGCTTCGCCGTCGGATTCTCCCTACGAGATCGTCGGAGTGATTGAAGATACCAGGTGGTGGGGTACGACAGTGGCGCCGTTGAACGAGGTCTATATCCCGTTTGATCAGCGCGGCGCATTATTTGGCTACGTGATTGTGTACTCCCAGCTCGATGCAGTGGCGGTCACGAAAGCCATTCGGACGGCCTTCGACGCCGTGCTTCCAGGAGCTGCCTTGCCGCCCTCGCGATCCGCAGTGCCACTGAATGAGATGATCCGGCGTTCGTTTGCTGGCCCGCGGTTCAATACCACTCTGATC
>Ga0310888_10000181_pt1 | contig 13188 bp, 12 predicted proteins | sample T20D1metaG_FD_202510 | JGI IMG/M metagenome (GOLD analysis project Ga0310888, IMG submission 202510) | Lab incubated soil microbial communities from West Virginia University Organic Research Farm, Morgantown, WV, United States - T20D1 | ecosystem: Environmental > Terrestrial > Soil >...
GCTCAAACTTGCCCTGCAACTGAGGTCGGACCCCCGCTGGGGCGAGATCCCGATCGTCTTTGCAACCGTGGACGAGCGGCGCGTGCGCTCGCTGATGCCTTTGCCCAACGTAACCGGACGGTTTCTGGAGTTTTCGCTCGGCGCGTCCGTCGACGCCGCGCGCGCGCTCGTTACGAATCTCAGACAGATTATTCTGGTTGGCGATCCACTCGATCGGCAGCCGTTCCGCGGTCATTTTGCAGGCGAACTGCCCGGATTAAGCAAAAATCTCGAAGTGACGAACCTGTCCGGATTGCCTTTGGCCGAGGTGAAGCAACGTGTGGCGGCGCTGCCGGAAACTTCGGCAATCCTCTACACGACCATGACGACAGATGGCGCCGGCCACCAATACCTTCCGAACGAAGCGTTAAGGATCATCGCTAAGGCTGCCAATCGGCCGATCGTCGCGGACATCGATAACCGCATTGGCAATGGCGCCGCCGGTGGATTGGTCGTTGTGCCAAAATTGATTGGCGAAGAGGCCGCTGTGCTGGTGCAGCGTCTTCTCAACGGCGAAAAGATTGCCGACCTGCCCATTGGCCGTTCCGGCGCGCTCAAGCCGGTTTTTGACTGGCGCGAGCTGCAGCGATGGAGGGTCGCAGAATCCGATCTGCCGCGCGGCAGCGAAATCCGGTTTCGCCCACCGACCGCATGGGAGCAATATCGCTGGCAGATCGTCGCGTTTCTGGGTGTCCTGCTCACGCAGGCGCTCCTGATCTTCGGGTTGTTGTATCAGCGTCGACGCCGCCGGCTGGCGGAAGCCGAATCCCTCCGCCGCATGTCCGAATTGGCGCATCTCAATCGGGTTGCTACCGCCGGCGCGTTGTCGGCTTCGATAGCGCATGAAGTGCGGCAACCTTTGGCCGCCATGGTTGCGCAAAGCGGTGCGGCCATGCGCTGGCTTGCGCACAGCACTCCCGACCTAGGCGAGGTACGGGCTGCGCTGCAAAAGATTGTCGACGCCGGCAATCGCGCCAGCCAGATCATTGAAAACCTGCGATCGATGTTCAGAAAGGAAACCAGCGCACAGCGGCCGGTGGATGTTAACGCCCTGATCGGCAACGTTCTCGCACTCACAGCAGTTGAGATCCGCAAGCACGACATTTCTCTAGAAACCGCTCTTTCGACATCGCCACCACAGGCCCTCGGTGATCCGGCGCAGCTGGAGCAGGTGTTCCTGAATCTGATTAACAACGCCATTGAGGCGCTTAGTTCTTCAGCCTCCAATACACGCGTGTTAAGAGTTGAAACGACGACGGGCGAAACGGGCGGCGCACTGGTTACGATCGCCGACTCCGGCCCCGGGGTTGAAGCAGCCGACATGGACAAAATGTTCGAAGCATTTTTCACCACGAAACCGGATGGCATGGGAATGGGATTGGCGATCAGCCGGTCGATCGTTGAAGCTCACGGCGGACGCCTGTGGGCAACGCGCGGCGATCGCGGACTTATTTTCCATGTCCTGCTTCCGCTTACCGGCCGATGAGCAAGCCCAGCGAGCCGCAGGCTGTCGTTATCATCATCGATGATGATGGCGATGTGCGCGATGCGGTGTCAAACCTGTTGCGCTCGGTCGGGCTGCAGACGAAGGTGTTCGCCTCCGTTGCCGATTTCCTGCAATGGAATGCGCCAGACGTCCCGATCTGCCTCGTGCTCGACGTCAGATTGCCGGGTCTGAGCGGGCTCGATTTTCAGTCGCAAATGAGCAAATCGAATATCCAGATTCCCGTGGTTTTCATGACCGGCCACGGCGACATTCCCATGACCGTGCGAGCGATGAAGGGCGGGGCGGTCGATTTCCTCGCAAAACCATTCCGGGATCAGGACATGATCGATGCCGTCCAGGCCGGGCTCGATCGCGACCGCAAACGGCGACAGACCATCAGCGATGCGTCGCGGCTTAAGTCTGCCTATGGCGAATTGACCCCACGCGAACAGGAAATCATGGCGATGGTTGCTGAAGGCCTGATGAACAAGCAGATCGCGGGCAAGATCGGGGTCAGCGAGGTGACCGTGAAATTTCACCGCGGCAACGTGATGCGGAAGATGGGCGCAAAATCGGTGGCGGAGCTAGTGCGCATGGCGGACGCGCTCGGCCTGCGCCGACCGGCGCGGTAATACCTATACTCAAGTACAGTTTTCCCGCCGATCGGCATGGCCATTCTGTCCTCCCCGGTAATAGCGCGCAGCCTCTGCGCACGCTATGGCAATGCACCGACAGGGATGACGTTGGCGAAGGTTCCGGTGATTTCGATAATCGACGACGACGAGCAGGTACGGGATGCCGTCAAAGGCCTCGTAAGGTCGCTCGGCTATACGGCGGCTGCCTTCGCCTCGGCGGAGGACTATCTGCGCTCAGACTGCGTCTGCACTTCATCCTGCGTCGTGACCGACCTGCGGATGCGGGGCATGAGTGGGGCCGACCTGCAGAGCCGGTTAATCGCCGACGGCAACCGTACACCGGTCATATTCATGACGGCCTTTGCAGACGACGCAACGCAGGCGCGCGTGCTTAACAAGGGCGCTGCCGGGTTTCTAAAAAAGCCCTTCGACGATAAGGCGCTGGTCCAATGCCTGGAAAAGGCACTCGGCGAAGCCAAAAACTAGCCTGCGACCGGCCCCCTATCCACTGGGATAGGATCGCCCCTCGTTTCTGCTAGCCGATGTTTCCGAACAAATAATAGAAGGCCGCTGAGGCAAACCTAAACTTGCCCGGTGAAATTTTCCGTGCGTGGCAAAACGGAACGGTAAGGGGGAGACATGCAAATCAGCCAAGAGCATCATTCGGCCTCCAGCTTCGCGCCATCTTTCGCAGAAGATCCGTTCAACCTTTTTCTTCGGTCGAAGGCCGCAGGCAGCTCGCAGGAGGAGATGCTCAGGCGCAATATCCTCGCGTTGCGACGCGGACCGATGCGTTACCGCCGAAATCAGGTCATTGCCTGCGAGGGCGACACTACAGAGTACGTCTTCCTCGTCGTCAGCGGCGTCGTACGCAGATGCAGGACCTTTCGCGACGGGACGCGCGGAATTACCGCCTTTCATCTTCCGGGAGAGATGTTCGGCTGGACCTACAACGCCGTCCACGCGCTTTCAGTTGAGGCAGCAAGCGACGCCATCGTTCTCTTCATCAAGCGCAATGCATTGCAGGCCTCCGCCGCCCAAAACACTGCGATGGCCAATTTTCTTCTTGCCCACACCGCGGCAGAGCTTCAAAGCGTACAGAAGCGCTCTTTACTGATGGGCAGAGACGCCAAATTCCGTCTGGTAAGCTTTCTGACCGACTTGGCAAGCCGGATGGAAGGATCGAGTCAGATCGAGCTTCTGATGCCGCACCAAGACATTGCGGACTATCTCGGAATGAAGATCGAGACGTTGAGCCGCACAATCACCGGGCTCGAGCGTGCAGGATTGATTGCGCGACAGTCGTGCCGGACGTTGGTCGTTAACGATTCCGCATCGCTTGCGAAAATGCTGAATTGACCAAGCGAGCTCATCAGTCCTTCGGAATTTCCGCGGCTCCGGCTTGCAATGAGAATTTGAAATGAGAATGCTCATCGCAGCAGCCACAATTGCGTTATTGCCCGTCGCGGTACATGCCCAAAGCAATCCGTCACTTGGGACATCTCGGGGTCAAAGAGCTGGGCATCAGTCATACAAGGAATGGAAGCCAAGGTATCAAAAGGAACTGGACGAGAGATTGAAACACAAATCATACGAAGATGCGCTCAAAAGCATACCCGATGCCAAAAAAGAGGCTGACCCTTGGAGGGACGCTCGCTAACACTTTCAAGTTTGTTCCACCAGCAACTGGAAAATTGGCCGCAACCGCGCTAAATTCAGGGCGTCTCGCGCCTGTTGCAGTCCTATCGGCGGAGCAACTGCAAGATCGCCAGGAGAAATTTACATGATCACCGTCGTACTCAACCGCCGCAACCTCCTCGTCGCGGGCGGCTCCGTTGTGGCAACCGGGGTTTCCGGGCTCCTGTTGCCCGCCAGCGCGCAAGGCCTCGCACCGACCTCTTCGATGTCGGGCGGGTCCAACAACTACCGCAAGGGCGCGGCGATCGTGGATCGGATCGGCAAGGGTGGCTTCTGGATGAGTGGCACCGTACGCCGCGCCGGCGACGGGGCTCCACTCGCCGGGCAGCGCATCCAGATTTGGGCGCACACGACCGAAGGGCAGGAGCACGAGCCGCAAAGTCATGGAGCCACGCTCACCGACAAGAACGGTGCGTTCCGTCTTGAGATGCCACAGATTATTCCCATCTTTGGCCAACCGCATGGTCATCTCGCCTACGACAGTGGTGAATTCAAAACCGTCTTTCTGCGTCCCGTGATGCGGAGTGCGAAAGAGACCAGCCTTGAGGCGCACTTCGTCCTTCAGCCGGCTTGACCGAATTGGGAACAAGGGAATGAGATTGGCGAAGGGGACCCTGATCTGGGCCGCCCTTGCAGTAGCCATTTGCGTGCCGATCGCCGCGGCAGCGGCGAGCCCGCTGCTCGCATGGCGCGGCCCGCTCTACATACTGGCCGGATTCGCAGGGATTATCGCGCTGGGTCTCACGCTCGTTCAGCCTTTGCTGATCGCCGGATATCTACCGGAACTGTCGGCTTATCGCGGACGGCGTGTACATCACTGGACCGGAGGCGCGCTGGTCGTGGCGGTGGTGGTCCACGTCGCGGGCCTTTGGATCACCAGTCCGCCGGACATGATCGACGCCCTTCTCTTCGCATCGCCGACGCCGTTCTCCCCCTTCGGTGTGATCGCGATGTGGGCAATCTTCGCCGTCGCGCTCTTGGCCTTACTCCGCCGGCGATTGGGACTGCGAACGTGGCGCATCGTGCACATGTCCCTCGCGGTGGTCATCGTCGCAGGCAGCGTGACCCACGCCATGCTGGTCGAGGGGCCGATGGAGACGATCTCGAAGGCGGCCCTTTGCGCGCTGGTCCTCGCGGCGGCCATAAAAGTCATGGCTGACCTGGTGAGGAGAATGCGAGCGACGTCGCGCGGAGAGAGCCCTGCGCGACAGTAAGCTTAGCGGCGCACTACAAAATCGCAAACTCGGTATTGCGCCGGTCGGTCACCAGCATGCTGCCGGGATAATGCGTAATGCAGAATTCCGGCTTCACAGTCGCGATCACTGATTGCGGCGTGACACCGCAGGCCCAGAACACCGGCAACTCGTTGTCGCGCACTTCGACGGCGTCACCATAGTCCGGCTTCATGACGTCCTTGATGCCGATCATCTCCGGCTTGCCGATATGCACCGGCGCGCCGTGCACCGAAGGAAACCGCGTCGTGATCTGCACCGCGCGGATCGCATCGCGCGGCGTCATCGGGCGCATCGATACGACCATCGGTCCGCGAAACGGGCCCGCCTCCTTCGTTGCGATGGACGTGCGGTACATCGGCACGTTGCAGCCGCACGTGATGTGACGCAGCTCGATACCTTCCGCCGTCAACGCTTCCTCGAACGAAAACGAGCAGCCGATGACGAAGCTCACCAGGTCGTCACGCCAGAATTCGCGGATGTCCTGCGGCTCAGCGACGAGCTCGCCGTTTTTCCAGACCCGGTAACGCGGCAGGTCGGTGCGGATATCGAGATCCTCGCCCAGGTCGGGCACGCGCGGATCACCGGGCGCCGACGTTCCGATCAGCGGGCAGGGTTTTGGATTGAGCTGGCAGAAGCGAAGGAAGTCGGCGGCCAGCGCCTGCGGCAAAATGGCAAGATTGCCCTGTACATTTCCTGGCGCAAGGCCGGCGGTCGGTCCGCGGTGGGTGCCCGCGCGGATCGCGCGCCGCGCCGCAAGACCGCTGTCCTGATGCGCCTTCTGCTCTTTTCGTAGGGGGCTCACAGCCATTGACGCCATCCGGTCGGGTTGTTGCCGCCAAGTTCGCATTGGCGGCGGCGGCCTTCGAGCAGGTCTGCCAAATCCTGAGGCAAGCATACGACCATGTGAGTTGGTTTTCATCAATGCGGAAATTGCGGTTGAAACTTGGTTCCGGATCGCGTTTGCTAATGACAAGGAAGAGCCCGCCAAGGGCCGGCAGGGGAGGGATTGGCGATGCCTTGTCATGCCGCCAGGCATGCGGTGACCGCTCTTATGGTTGCGCGTTTCGCCAGCCGTGCTGCCGGCACGCGGGTAAACGTGATGTTTTCCAGATCAACGGTTCGGGTTTGCGTCGGCGAGCGGATGTCGCGTGCCGATCGCAACTCATGAGATCCAGAGGGAGGACTCGTAATGACTGAAAAATGGAAAGAAGAAGAATGGGCGCAGGACTTCTGGTACAGCGGCAAGACCACGCGCCGTACCGTCGTCGGCTGGGGCGTGAAGGCCGCAGCGCTCGGCGCCACCATGCTGGTGCCTGCGCCGTGGCAAGCGGCATTCGGCCAAGCCAAGCCGTACAAGATCGGCTCGGAACAGCCTCTCTCCGGTGCGGGCGCGCTCGGCGGCAAGACCGCGCTGGTCGGCCTGCAGATGGCAGTCGATCGCATCAACAAGAACGGCGGCATCAATGGCCGTCCGGTGGAGATCGTGGTCGCCGACGACGAATCCAAGCCCGACGTTGCACGCCGCAAGGTCGAAAAACTGCTGCTCGAAGACAATGTCGACGTTCACGTCGGCGGCTTCCTCTCCAACATCTGTCTCGCCTGCATGCCGGTGTTTGAGGAGAACAAGGTCGTCAACATGATCAGCGTGTGCCTCGACACCACGCTGACCACGAGCAAGTGCAACCGCTACAGCTTCCGCGTCCACGACTACGCGCCGGCGCAGGCGGTGGCATTCGGTCCCGCGCTCGCCAAGATGGGCAAGAAGTGGCACATCGCCTTTGCCGACTATTCGTGGGGCCAGTCGACACGCGACGCTTACGCTGCGGAGATCAAGAAGGCCGGCGGCGAAGTTGTCGGCACGACCGGCATTCCGCTCGGCACCGCCGACATGACGCCGTTCCTTTCCAAGATCAGCGGCGACTTTGATGGCCTGTTCGGCATCTTCTTCGGCAAGGACGGCATAACGATCGGCAACCAGGCCTTCGACCTCGGTTTGACGAAGAAATACAAGTGGGCGGGCGACGGCGCGATCGCCGAATCCACCAACCTTCCGGCGCTCGGTTCCAAGATCAATGGCTTCGTCGGGATCAACCGGTACATTCCGGTGTTCCAGGGTCCGTTCGATACGCCGCATCACCGCAAATTCTTTGACGAGGCTGTTGTTCGGCTGAAGAAGATGGATCCGTCCGGCCCGCTGCCTGACCGCTATGTGCAGGCGAATTTCGAAGCCATGAACGCGCTCAAGGTCGGCATGGAGAAGTCGAAGTTCGAGGGCCGCAAGGATACCATGAAGCTGATCGAGGCACTCGAAGGCCTGCAGATGAAGCTGAGCGACGATTTCTTCACCGGCGACAAGGTGCTCCGCAAGGAAGACCACCAGGCCTTCCCGCTGGAAGTTATCTTTGAAGTCAAGGACGGAAAGCACGTCATCACGCAGACGATCCCTGGCGAGAAAACGTTATTCCCGCCGGCTTGCAAATTCACTACGGCGTAAGTGACGACAGACATATCGATCGATGTTCGCTCCCCGGATATGAACCGGGGAGCGGCATCGGCCCCTGTTTTGCGGACCGACATGCTGACGGTCCGCTTCGGCGGCCTGGCTGCGCTCAACCAGGTCAACTTCGAGGTTCAGCGTGGTGAAATCCGCGCGATCATCGGGCCGAATGGCGCGGGGAAAAGCACATTCTTCAACTGCCTGACCGGGGTGCTGCGGCCCACGGCCGGAAAGATCTTTTTCGGCGGTGAGGATATTACCGGGTTGTCGTCCGACCGGATTTCGCAGAAGGGCATCGCCCGCTCGTACCAGATCACCAACATCATGCCGAATGCGACAGCGCTCGAGAACGTGCGCGTCGCGGCGCAGTCGCGCCGGCATAGCTGGAACATGGTGCGCCACTGCATGTCGTTCCACGATCTCGTCGAAAAAGCCGAGCAGGCACTCGACAAGGTCGGGCTTTTGGCGAAGGCGAAAGAGCTTGCCTCAAATCTTTCGCACGGCGAGCAGCGCAATCTCGAGATTGGCATTGCGCTCGCCACCGAGCCGACGCTGCTCTGCCTTGACGAACCCACCGCCGGCATGAGCGCGGCCGAAACGCACGAAACGATGGCGTTGGTCCGGCGGATCGCGAAAGACTTCACGATCCTGATTGTCGAGCACGACATGCCTTTGGTGATGGAGCTCGCGAGCCGCATCACCGTGCTCAACTATGGCGCCGTGCTGGCCGAGGGGCCGCCGGCCGAGATTCAGAAAAATCCACGGGTACAAGAGGCCTATCTCAAGACATGAGCGCGACCGCACCATCGTCCGAACCGCTCGTGCAGGTCGAGGGGCTGCACACCTACTACGGCAAGAGCCACATCCTGCATGGCGTGACGCTGGAGGTCGGCCGCGGCGAGGTCGTTGGTCTCATCGGCCGGAACGGCGTCGGCAAGTCAACGACGTTGAAGACGATCATGGGCCTGGTGAACGCGCGGCAGGGCGAGATAAGGCTCGAGGGCAGCTCAATCACGCACGAGGCGCCGCATCGGCTGGCACGGCGTGGCATCGGCTACGTTCCGGAAGACCGCCGCATCTTCCGCCTGCTCACGGTGATGGAGAACCTGCGCACCGGCTTCGATCGCGAGGGCGTCACCGCGGAGCGCAAGAAGATGCTGCTCGACAAGGTGTTTGCCTATTTCCCGGTACTCGCGGAACGGCGCGACCAGGCGGGCGGGACGCTCTCCGGCGGAGAGCAGCAGATGCTCGCCATTGCACGCGCGATGATGCTCGAGCCCAAGATCATTCTTCTCGATGAGCCGACCGAAGGCCTCATGCCGAGGATGGTCTCGCAGATCCATCAGATCATCGACGCGCTCCACAAGGAGGGCGTTGCAATATTGCTGGTCGAGCAGAACGTTCCGCTGACGCTTGAGGCAAGCCAGCGCATCTACATCATGGAAAAGGGCATGGTTCGCCATCACTGCGCGACGTCCGAGATCACCATCAATGATCCGCTGATCAAGCAATATCTTGGGGTGTGAGCGATGAATACGATCATCGGTTTTATCCAGAACATCCCGCTCGATCTGCTGCTGATCCAGACGGTGAACGGCATCGTCACCGGCATGATCCTGGCACTGGTGGCCTCCGGCCTCACGCTGATATTCGGCATCATGGATGTCGTGAATTTCGCGCATGGCGAGCTGTTCATGCTCGGCGCCTATGTCGGCGTCGTCGTCTTTGCCCTGACCGGCAATTTCTGGATTGCGCTCATCCTTGCAACGATGATCGTGGCGATACTTGGCGCGTCGATGCAGATCCTGACATTGCGCCCGCTGATCGGACGCGACCCGCTCACAACCATCCTCGCCACCTTCGGCATCTCACTCATTCTGCAGAACTACGTGCTCTGGCAGTTCGGCCCGGTTGCGCGCAAGATTTCCGAGCCCATCACCACCCACTTCAATCTGTTCTACCTCGAATACCCCTGGTACCGGCTCGTGATCGCCGGACTCTCGGCAGCGCTCATTGGCCTGTTCTGGGTGTTCCTGAAGCAGAGCAAGTTCGGGGTGTGGATCCGTGCCACCACGCAAGACCGCGTCATGGCGCAGGCCATGGGCATCCCGGTGCCGTGGGTCTACACCGGCGTGTTCGCGATCGGCGCCGCGCTCGCAGCGGCAAGCGGCGTGCTGTTTGCGCCGATGGCCGGCGTCACCCACACAATGGGCCTCGACTGGGTGCTCAAGGCCTTCATCGTCGTCGTGGTCGGCGGCATGGGCAGCCTCGGGGGCTCGATCGCGGCCGCCATCTTCATCAGCCTGCTTGAGGCCTATGCCGCGATCTGGGTCAGCCCCGCGCAGGCGGTCATCGTGTCGTTCATCGTTCTCATCCTCACGCTGTTGTTCAGGCCCACGGGCCTGTTTGTGCCGACACCGAAATGACAACCGCACCGCTCGATAATCCGATGGCGCCCGCGAAGCGCAGGCTGAGCCACAACGCTATTTTCTGGATCGGCTTTTGCGTTGTGATGGCGTTGTTGATCGTCGCCCCGATGGTGCTGCCGGTGTTCTGGCGCCGCTTCCTGACCGAGGTGCTGATCTGGGGCCTGCTGGCGATGTCGTCCGATCTTCTCATCGGCTACACCGGCATGGTCTCGTTCGGCCATTCCGCGTTTTTCGGGCTTGGTATGTACGGGGCGGCCGCCGCTTTGCTGCTGGTGAGTCCGCCCAATCTTTGGCTGGCTATCGGGTTGGGTCTTGCGGGCGCCGCCGGCGCGGCGCTGTTCGTTGCCTATTTCTCGACGCGGCTGCGCGACATCTATTTCGCGATCACGACCCTGATCTTTAGTCAGATTTTCTATGTCATCATCTTTACCTGGACGGCGGTCACCGGCGGCGAGAACGGCCTGATCTTCACCAGACCGCATCTCACGATCCCATTTCTCTATGACGGGCGCTTCACCAACGAGACCATGCACTGGTTCGTGCTCGCGGTGGTGACCGCGTCCTATCTCATCCTGCGCCGGGTAACGCGCTCGCCTTTCGGGATGGTGCTGCAGTCGATCCGCGAGAACGAGGCGCGCACGCGTGCCATCGGCTATCCGGTCGAACGCTACAAAATTGTCGCGGTTATGCTGTCCGGCCTGTTCGCCGGCCTTGCCGGCGTGCTCTACGCGATCCAGAACGAGTTCGCCGCGCCCGACTTCGTCTACTTTATTACGTCCGGCGATACGGTGATCTTCAACGTCATGGGCGGCATCGGCACGCTGGTCGGCCCGATCGTCGGCGCCGGTTTCTTCCAGCTGATCCGCGAGTTGCTGTCGCGATTGTTCGGCGATCAGTTCCCTTATCTGATCCCGCTCGGCGTCATCTTTATCGTGATGATCATCTTCCTGCCGCAGGGCCTGCTGGGCTTCGCCCGGCGCTGGCTCAATCGCTAGCGCTGATAGCTGCGCCTGTGTAGCAATAGATCCGCTACCTGCTGGCGCGCGTCCGCGCATATGCAAAGGTACCATTATGTCGCAGCCGTTTGCCGAGCCCTGCGGCCGTGGTTTCATTGAGGCGGAGCCTTGCCCGCGTGCGCTCGGACGTGAAATCGCCGCGACACACAAGCGGATGCTGCTGACGGCCTGCGTGCTGGCCTCGGCCATGGCCTTCATCGACGGGTCCGCACTCACCGTGGCGTTGCCCATGCTGCGCGCGTTTTTCGATGCCGATCTGGCGACGGTGCAATGGGTGCTTAACGGCTACGTGCTCGCGCTGGCCGCGTTGACCATGATCGGCGGCGCGCTTGCCGACGTCTACGGCAAGGCGCGCATGCTGAAGATCGGCTGCCTTGGATTCGGTGCAGCATCGGCAGCGTGTATTGTGTCGCCGTCGATTGAGTGGCTTATAGCCGCGCGGGTGGTGCAAGGCATCTCGGCGGCGCTCGTGACTCCTGCAAGTCTCGCTCTGATCGGGGCGACCTATCCCAAAGAGGAGCGCAACAGCGCGATCGGCATTTGGGCGGCAGCCTCCGCGCTTACCACGGCAGGTGGACCGGTGCTGGGCGGCTGGCTCACCGAGACCTTCGGCTGGCAATACGTGTTCGCGATCAATCCGCCGCTGGCGCTGATCGTGGTCGCCTTGCTGACAATTTATGCGCCGGCCGAGCAGCGTGCGCAGCGTCGCTTCGATTTTGTCGGTGCCGCAATTCTTGCCGGCGCGCTGGTGTCACTGGCCTGGGCGCTCAGCCAGATCGGACCGCAGCGGCCGGGCATGGCAAACCCTGTCCTGGCTGCGGGGGCAGGGGTGTCAGGCCTTGGCATGCTTGCCGCATATGCCGTGTGGGAGCGTTTCAGCAGCCACCCTATGACGCCGCCCTGGTTGCTCGGCAACCGGCCCTTTGTCGTGCTCAACGTCGCGACCCTGCTGGTCTACACCGGCCTGGCGGTCATGTTCTTCCTGCTGTCCTTCGATCTCATCGACCGCCGCCATCTGACGCCCACCGGCGCCGGCCTGGTTTTTCTGCCATTCACGCTCGGTGTCGGACTGTTATCGCAGCCGCTTGGAGTACTGGCCGACAGGATCGGTGTCCGCTCCATGCTGAGCGTGGGACCGCTCGGCGCCGCACTCGCCTTTATGCTGCTGGCGCTGGGCAAAGACGCATCGCTCCTGCTCGGGGTGCTTCTTCCGGTGACGCTGCTCGGCATATCCTTTGCGGTATTGGTGACACCATTGACGACCTCGGTGTTGGCGAGCGTCACAAACAGCGAGGAAGGACTCGCCTCCGGCGTAAACAACGCCGTTAGCCGCATCGCCCAACTCGCCGGCATTGCGTTCGCTGCCGGGCTGGCATCTTTCGCTGCTGGCTATATTGCGAGTCTGATCGTCGCCGCAGTCCTGGCCGCGGCCGCGGGTGTCCTTATCGCAGTTATGCTGCCCCGGCCCACCAGGAAGCACCTGCAAGTGTCTTGAGCCGCTGCTGAAATTTGGCGGCGTGTTCTATTTTTTTCGCTGCGCTTTCCACATTCCGTAAGGCGCAAAAATATAGCCAAGCACAGCCCACCCGATCATCCACGGTATGCCGATCGAATTGGGCAATTCCACCAATGTCTTCGCGGCAAGGGGCGCAAACATTCCAGCGAGCCATAAAAGTGCGAGCATGAGGGCTTTGGTCCAACCAAGATGGGTGGAGACGTAGGCCCAATAGGCTCGCAAATACTCGCCGACATCGCGCATTGCGGCGATCTTAGCCTTTCCTCGACACTCCGGTCATCCACTGTCGGGTCAATAAATCCGCGCTCTCGGAGCCCGCGAAAACGGCATCGTCGAATGCCGACCTTTACCTGGCGTTTATTGGACCAAGGTCCAACTCGATACGACTTTGACAATCCGGAAAATCACGCGTCGGAACGCGGGAGCTCAATCACCGGACGATCCGACGGCATGTGCAACCGGCGTTGTCGCGATTATGCGCGCCCCGCAGAACGCCTTGTCGTTATCGGACCTGTGTTCCGAAGGTTAGTCGATGTGTGAGCAATCCTGAAAAATCGGAACGTCAGAAGGACATCCAGCATGGATTCAGCGTCCGCAGGGGTCGACCATGATCGCCGCCGACTTTTGGCTATCACGG
>Ga0310888_10000182_pt1 | contig 13174 bp, 11 predicted proteins | sample T20D1metaG_FD_202510 | JGI IMG/M metagenome (GOLD analysis project Ga0310888, IMG submission 202510) | Lab incubated soil microbial communities from West Virginia University Organic Research Farm, Morgantown, WV, United States - T20D1 | ecosystem: Environmental > Terrestrial > Soil >...
CGGCAAAAATGTCGGCTTCAATCAACCGCTCAACTTCATCAGCAATTTTTTGCCCCGACGCTGAGAAGATCTTGATGCCGTTGTCGTGATAAGGATTGTGAGATGCGCTGATCACAACTCCGGCGTCAGCTTTCAGTTCGCCCGTTAGATAGGCGACACCGGGTGTAGTGATCACTCCTGCCGCATGACATTTAGCGCTCGCATTTTTCGCACCTTCGATCAACGCCCCTTCGAGCCAACTGCCTGACTCGCGCGTGTCTCTGCCAACAACAATGACCGCAGTCTTTTCTGATTGATTCAGATAATTGGCAAGCGAGAAGCCGATCCTCCTGACCGTGTCACGATCAAGCGGAAACCTGCCTGCTTCGCCTCGAATACCATCAGTACCAAAGAGAGCTTTCATTAACTATTTGTTCACTTGGTGGATTTGAATTTGGAAGGCCTTACTGATCGCAAACTAAGTTTGTTTTGAGTCGCCACCGGGCCTTCAAGTTTGGCTTTTGAACCGTCGCCGTCGACCGGCACGATCAATCTCAAATCGGTGGGCTTCAACTCCGCCAAAACGTTAGGTGGACCATACACGACAATAGTCGCTCGATTTGGCTCAAGCCCATCTCCCGACTGATATGTCGCTTCGACATCTGCAAATTGCTTTTCGACGCGCCGTTCACCGATCACGATGTCGACGGTCACTGACGGGTCAAGCACATCGACTTTTGGATCCGAGATGTCAACGGCAGCACTGCCAACCGTGAATGTTTCCTTCCGGCCGGCAACGGAGATAGTTTCGGTTGGGGCTTTTGGTAGGGCGTTAACGTTACTACTAGGACCGTGGACGTTCACAGTGTTCTTACTCAAACGAACCGCGTAAACCTCGTAACCGTTTGCGGGAGTGCCCTCAATTTTAGCGTCGATCTCCAATTGACGATCGATCACTGGTTCGAGCCGGATCGATATTCCGCTCGGTTGAAAGGCATCAACCGTAACACCCTGAGGTAAGTCGAGCCGTGATCGTTCGACCAATCTGAAAACGCGCTCACCCGCTCTCTGGTCACTGATGTCGACGGTCGCAATGAGAGAGGATCTATTCAATTCATCGAGTTTGTATTTGCTGCCGGTAAGCAAAACGTCGACGCTCTTTGGTGGATCGTTGCTAATCTCCAGCGCTTCGGGCTTGAGGTATTTCAACTGCACGGTTGCGTGGACATTCACCGGAGTATTTTGACCGGTCACGACAAACCAGAGCACGAGTGTGATAGCCAGTGACAGCAATTTCAGATTCCAATCCTCGACAAACAGACGACGCGCGAGCCGGTTCAGATTGCTCGGTGTGCGTGGTGTCTCCTGACCAACTTCGTCGATGTCTTGAAACGGCATAGCTTATCTCTCGTAAACCGGCGCGATTTCCTCATCAGCGTCCGTCTCTGCTTCGGTAACTTTTGGAGCTTCTTTCTCTTTTCGCCGCCCAACACCCAAAGCCACGAAGATTAACGCCCTTAACTTGGTCGCGTCGACGCCGCGCTTGATCTCTCCAGCTTGAACAAAAGAAATCAGACCTGTCTCTTCCGAAACAACTACGGCAACAGCGTCAGTGTCTTCGGTTACGCCGATGGCCGCGCGGTGACGCGTCCCAAGTTCTTTCGAAAGCCTGGGATTCAAAGTCAGAGGCAGGAAGCACGACGCGGCAGCAATTCGATGTCGTCGAATTACAACTGCCCCATCGTGGAGAGGTGTTGCGGGATTGAAGATGCTGACCAGGAGGTCGTAACTTAGTTCCGCGTCGAGTTGCACGCCACCGTCAGTAACGTTCTTCAGTCCAACGTTTCTTTCGATGACGATCAGAGCACCTGTCTTTGTTGAGGCTAACGTCGACGCCGCCAGTACCACTTCATCGTAAACACCCTCACCGAATTGGCCCCGATGTGTACGCGTAAACGGCATTCGGAACCTATTGCCGAATGAAATCAGGCCCTGCCGTATTTCAGATTGGAACAGGACGATGATCGCAATGCCGATGTAAAGCAGACCATTGCGCAGAACAAATTCAAGGGTGGCGAGATCCTGTTTTATTGAGAGCCAATAGAGGAAAACGATGGCGGCGATACCGGCCGTCATAGGTGCAGCACGAGTGCCGCGGAGGAGTTTCAACACCGCATACACGAGCAAGAAGACAAGGACAATGTCCGCAAGATTGCGCGGCTCAATGGCCCGTCTCAAATACTCCGTGTATGGCAGTAGCAGTAACATCTAGTATTCGTATGTTTGTGGATTTCCGACTTGCGATTGAGTGACTCCAATTTGTTATCTCCAGAGCGCAAGCTAGATCTCCCGAGCTTATCCGACATGTTCCGCGGCCGGCTCGCGGTCAGACTCGCGGTCAGACTCGCGTTTGTCACGCGAGGCTTCCAGAAAGATTTTTTGGACCTTTGGTTCGGCGCGTTTGATCAACTCTTCAACCTCTTCAATCGTTCCGACAATCTGATCCGTGCGTAAATCATCTCGCATCTTCACATGCGCGTTAATCAAAATCTCTTTCGGCGCAAGATGCATTGTCAGCAACTCGACAACCTTCTCTACGTTCGGATGACTTAGAATCGCCTTTTTAATCGCGCGTACAGACTTGATGTTCGCCGCTTCGCCAAGCAGCAGGGCGCGCGACGTTCTTGCCAACACAAAAGCAACGATGGCAAGTACTCCACCGATGACTATCGACGCGACGCCGTCCCAGTAAGCTCCTGCGGCGCCGCCCACCTGATAGTCAGTTAAGACTATTCCAGTGGCGGCAATCAGAATTCCTAACAAAGCCGCGGAGTCTTCAAAGAGCACTGTTTTTGCTGTCGGGTCTTTCGATAACGCCAGGTACTGCCAAAAACTCTGTCCTTCGTGATGGGCTTCCTTAATTTCCTGGTAGAGCGCTAATCCAATCGAGCCAGCCTCCAAGACAAAGGAGATTGCCAGGACAATGTAAGCCCACTTCAAATTTGTCGGCGGGTGCGGATGCGCTAGCTTGTTGATGCCTTCATAGATCGCATACGTTGAGCCGACGCCGAAAATGAATATCGCCGCTATGAAAGACCAGAAAAATCGTTCTTTTCCGTGACCAAAAGGATGCTTTCGTGAAGCCGGCCTTTTGTAGAACCGCAGTCCCAGTAGCAGAAAAACCTGGTTGGTGGTATCTGCAACCGAATGGAAGGCCTCGGCCATCATGCCGGAGGAGCCAGTAACAAAGGCCGCCACCAACTTCAGAATGGTAATCAATCCGTTGGCAAAGAGCGCCCCCAAAACTGCCAACATACAGAAAATCCTTCAGGTCTGGAATGATAGCTCCGCTCGGATTATCGCGGAAAAAAGGAGGAGTGGCAATAACTACGCTCGGGGTGTGCGCTCGATCAATTTGATTGATATCTGATTTCCGTGAGGTGACGTCCAACTTCAGCGATGATGAACGGTTTGACGCCTTCGCGACCAGTTAGACTTAAGTAGATCGAGCTGTGCTCACGCTCGACTCCCAAATTAAAATCGAAAAACGGACAGCACAGGCGCTCGAGAGCTACAAAATCCGAAGCCAACATCCAAACGTGTGACTCACCTGGCAGGCGAAACTTGTAACCGTTTTGCAGTTCGGTCACTTCCTGAACTAAACCGAAGAGCGTTTCGATCGTGGCCAGATGCTTGTTACGATCATCAGCCTCAATCGCGGTCATGTCACACGCAAACGGTGATTCGTTTGTCGTCATCGTAACTTTACGCTCTGTTTTTGTGTCAGAAAGGTTCATGAACTCGTCTTGCTGGTTCGTCGCACTTTCTTCCGTTTGAAGGTTCCGTTCTGTAAGAAGCCCACTAGTTCGCCATTCTTACCAACAACCGCTACCGATCCAATTCCATTCTTACTCATCAGGTCTCTCGCAGAATCGAGCGTCGCGTTTGGTGCAACGAAAAACCGCGAGGCGATTGGACGCATCACATCGCGCGCTCGAGTTTGATGCCACTTCTCGCGTGGCAATGACTTCAGATCCTCAAGTGAGAGCATGCCGTGCAAACGCTGCTGCAAAGCAACTGGAAACGCTGTTTGTCGATGAAGAGGCAGAATCGAATCGATCAATTGACTGATCAGGGTGTCAGGCTCAATCGAGAATGGGGCCGACATCGCTTCACTAACAACATGACGCATTCGTTGTCGTGAGTGTTTGACTACACTGTATGCAGCATCGAACAAGAACAAACCCACCAACACCGACCACAATCCCATGAAATAGGAGCGAAAGTTTGGAGCAATTGCCATGTAGATGCCGAAGATGATCAGAATCGCCGCGATCAACATTCCGCAGATACCGGCCATTCGCGTCGCTTCCTTGATGTCGCCGGTTCGGCGCCAAAGTAGCGCACGCAGAACTCTTCCGCCGTCCAGTGGATAGCCCGGGAAAAGATTGAAGACAGCGAGCAACAAATTGCCGAGACTGATCAGCCCGAGTATCCCAGCAATAATGCGGTAGTCGACAACGCGGGCCAGGTACATCAACAGAAACCCCACGACAGCAAACACGAAACTCGCCGCAGGTCCGGCAACCGCAATTCTGAACTCCGCACCAGGACTGTTCGGCTCATTGCGTAGCCGCGCCAGTCCTCCGAAGGGGTGCAGCACGATCTCATCGATCTCAATGCCTTCGGCGCGGGCCATCAATGCGTGTGAAAGTTCATGACCGAGGACTGATAAAAATAGTCCTAGCGTGGTCACAATCCCCAGCACCCAGGCAGCAGGCACTCCGACTGGCAGTAGTTGACCTTGCATCACCCAAATGCCGCCGTGTGACAGATTCACCGCAATCAACCAGACGCTCAGAAAGAAAACAATGAACCAGCGGAAATCTATTCGTACGGGAATACCGTGGATGCGCGCGACGGTGATTGTGCGTCTGGAAAAGGCGAGGATGTTCATTGGGGTAAAGCTAAGCTTCGAAAGCTGCTGCGTCCTGATCGATCAAGGGATGCGGTTCGGTGCGCGCAACTCGACGTAATAACAGAGGCTCTTCGAACAATTGAGACAAGCCGCGAACAATAGCGTAGCGCGGCTCATCTGCAACCCGCACGTAGAGGTTAAGTTCCTTTTGCAGATACTGTGGCAGTCCATCGAGCAGCGCACCGCCGCCAGTCAGAATCACTCCTCGATCGAAAACATCACCAGCCACTTCGGGGGCGAGCTCGGTAAGCATCGCTCGAACCTCTTCAGCAATCCGACGAGTGATGGGAGCTGTGACACCGTAAATCTCGCCGGCTGTGATATCGACTGCCCCGGGACTTCCACTTGTCACATCTCTGCCGCGCACTTCGAGTTTTCGACCAGGATCTTCAGGCGAAACCGCAGAACTCAATTCCAACTTAATCCTTTCCGCGGACGGAATACCGATAGTTAGACCATGGTGACGGCGCAAACGGTCCATAATCGCCGTATCAATGTCGGAACTTCCCAGGCGCTCCCCACGCGAGGCGACAATCGAACCGCTGACGATGACCGCGACATTCATCGTTCCACCGCCGATATCAACCACCGCTGCGGCGTGCTCATCATCGATCGGAACCCCTGCTCCAATTGCTGCTGCCTGGCCTTCTTCGATCATGAACACCCGACTGATTCGTGCCTTTTCCGCCGCACTTAAAAGCGCGCGTTGCTCAACCTGTGTCATTTCTGATAGCACACTCATGATCGCACGTCTGCTAACGAGGGATATGCCGCTTCTGGCTTCCTGTACAAAGTGGTCCAGCATTTCTTTCGTGAGTTCGAAATCTGCGACTACTCCATCAATGAGCGGCCCAATCACTGAAACATCGCGCGCCTCCCGACCCTGCATCTTGCTGGCTTCGTCGCCAACGGCGATTACTTCACCAGTAATCTTGTTGACTGCGACAACAGACGGTTGGTCGACCACAATGCCTCGGCCACGAACGGCGATGATCGTGCTTGCCGAACCCATGTCGATAGCCATGGAGTCCGACACCAGGTTTCTAAGTGCGTTAAGACCGATGAATGATCCTGTTCTGCTTCTAAATGACATGCAAAGAAAGAAATAGGACCTATAAGACCCGGGGGACTCATAGGACCTATCAGACCTCTACAACTATCAAAATGCCCCGCTGGCCTTTTGCCAATCCACTTCCCAAAGCACGACCGGTTGTTCGCGATTTTTTACGGTGATTGGATCGCGTGGTTTCAGTTTATATCGACTGCGAGCTGCCTTCGCCGTGGCGTCGCTCATTAAAATCTCGCCGCCCCTGGCGTTCGACTCCAATCGCGAGCAAGTGTTAACTGCGTCACCAATCGCTGTGTATTCCGATCTTCGTTCCGATCCTATGTAACCGACTATTACTTCGCCGGTATGTAATCCCATTCCGACGCCAATCTCCGGCAAGCCTTCGGCCTGCAATTCGATGTTGATTCCGAGCACACGTCGCTGCATTGCAACGGCTGCATTCAAAGCGTTATTTGCATCATCCGGCGTTGTGGTCGGCGCCCCAAACAGCGCCATTAATCCATCGCCGAGATATTTATCGAGTGTTCCGCCATGGGCGAAAATGATGTCAGTCATCGCAGAGAAGTATCGATTCAACAGACTGACAATGCGTTCTGGTGGCGCATGTTCGGAGATTCGAGTGAAGCCGCGTATGTCCGCGAAAAGAATCGTAATTGTTTGACTCACGCCGCCAAGTTTGAACGACTCCGGATTCTCGAGCATCTGCTTCACCACATACTCGGGAAGGAACCGGCTGTAATTTGCGCGCGCAACTTCTTCGCGAGCCAACCGCTCGTGCGCACGCGCGTTTTCCACAGCAATCGCTGTTTGTGCAGCTACTGCACTAATCAACTCGAGATCGTCAGGCTTAAATGCACTGAACGGATCCAACCGGTCAGCGTAAAGCGCGCCGTGAACTCGCGTTTCAGCAACCAGCGGGGCGCAGATTGTTGAGCGAACACCCTGCGAAACAATGGAATCGACCCCTGCAAACTGTTCGTCTGACGCCGCGTCTTGTGATAAAAGCGCGACGCGCTCTTTCATAACCTTCCGCGTTATTGTGCGCCCGATTGAAAGTCGTCGCGCATGAGCGTCAAGCCGGTTGTCGCGCGCACGCATGGCGATTGGAGTCAGCTTTGGGTCGTCAGTATTTGAGCCATCTTCAGCGATGAGAGCCACAACGCGATCCGCTGGTGTAGATCTGAATATGACGTCGGTCGCTTTGTCGAAGATTGCGTCGAGATCGAAGACCGAACCGAGCGTTTTGCTCATCTCGTAAAGCGCTGTGAGGATGTTCGCCTTTCGCTGTAACGTGTCCAACATCTTGTCACGCTGTGGCGCCGGCAGCGGAGAAGGTGTTGTAGGAGCAAGCTCTTCCGCTTTCGAACGCAGCACAGTGTTCATGACATCGTTTGCCGATATCAATAACTGCGTGTGTCCGAGTGGTCGGTCATCATACTTAACGTCACTCGTACGCTCTTCTACGGGTTGTTCGAACTTGAGAGTGCTAGCGCCGATCGTTATTCGATCGCCATTTACTAACTTGTGTTCGTACTCACTCGCGCCATTGATAAAAACCTTGTTGGCGCTACGGCGTAATTGGCCGCCGATCACTGCACCGTCGATGATCGTGAACGATCCGTCGTCCACGGTTGTTACGTGTGCGTGATAGCGTGAGGCGCGCGGGTCATCGAGCACGATGGTGTTGTCTGGAGCACGCCCAATCGTGCAAACGGAGTCGGGCGTGAAAGTGAACCGCCACTCTCGGCCGCTTGCGTCGGTGATTTTCAAGTGCGCCATGGGAGGTTGATCCTAACATATCCAGACAGAATTTCAGGATTACAAGATTGACGCTGGAGCCTCATCTTGCTAATTCCCTAATCCTATTAATCACAATTTGGAACGGCGACAAATCCCGCGCGTTCAGATATTATCCTGCGCCAACTGACGTCAGGAGGTACACCCACATGGACCTCGCTACCTGCTTCCGAGCGATACTTGTCACGGCTCTTTGCCTGTTTACATTTCAGATTTCACTTTCGCAAACAGCACCCACGCAGAAGCGTCCGCTCGCAACGGTATCCGGTACAGTCACGATTAAAGGAAAACCTGCGGCCGGTGTCACTGTCGGTCTGCTACGCAGCGAAGGTGTGCCAACCAACGACATCAATGCGCGCGGATTAACGGATCAAGATGGCAGATACCGCATTACCAATGTTGCGGCGGGAACTTACGAAGTCATGCCTGCGGCACCGTCCTTCATTATCCCAGACCTTCAGAGCTTGCCCCCCCGAAAGACGATCCTGGTCAACGAAGGCGAAAATGTTGAAGGGATTGATTTCCCGCTCGTGCGGGGCGGCGTGATCACTGGACGAGTGACAGACGCAGATGCACGGCCAGTAGTTCAACAACAGGTGTATATCTATCGGGCTGACTCATGGAATTCGAAAGGGCCGAATCAACAACCGCAAATTTTTCCAATCGCTGGCGGCATGACTGACGATCGCGGAATTTATCGCGCGTTCGGGTTGATGCCTGGCCGGTACAAAGTCGCAGTTGGACGTGCCGAGGATAGTTTCAATCCCACGCAGGCGCAGGGCAGAGCCATCTACAACCGTGTCTTTCACCCAGACACCACCGATCCAGCGAAAGCTACAACCATTGAAGTAACGCCAGGGAGCGAAGCTACTGGCGTAGATATCACGCTTGAAAAACCCGTCGATACCTACTCCATCAGTGGACGTGTTGTTGATGGCGAAAAGGGTCAACCTGTGGCTGGCGTACGCCTGGGGCTGGAAAAAATGGGAGAACGCTTCCAGACGTATTCAAATTTTGGCATAGCCAACGCCCTGGGTGAATTCACATTCGATAATGTCGTACCTGGCAAGTACACGTTTTCACTGATGGCGGACCGCGGTAATGAACGAGTGCTTGAATCCACTCCCGTCGAAGTCATCGAGGGAAACGTCTCAGGAGTGGTCTTGCGAGTAACAAGTGGCGCAACTGTTTTAGGAGTGATAGCTATTGAAAACGAAAGCCCACAAGCACTCGCGAAACTCCAACAAGTCGAGATTCGCGGATATGTGACGCCGCCGAGTGGAACCGGTGGGCGATCGAGCACTGCGGTAGTTTCAGCAGACGGATCTTTTCACATGGGTGGCTTGCCGGGCGGAACGCTCAGATTCCTTATTACCGGCCCCCGCGGAAGTTTTAGCCAATTCAAGAACTTCACAATTACACGCATCGAACGTGACGGTATGCCTCAACAGGGAAACCGCTTTGAGATCAAAGACGGCGAGCAAGTAACAAGAGTGCGAGTCGTGGTGAACTATGGGGATGCTATTCTTCGCGGCTCAATAAAAGTTGAAAACGGAACGCTACCACCCGGTTCGCGGTTCGCAGTGCGACTTATGCGCATCGGTGAGCCACCAACCGCCATACCAACTAATGTGGGTCAGGTAGACGGGCGGGGAAACTTCATTATCGAAGGGGTTGAGGCCGGAGGTTACGAGGTGATTGCAACGGTAATCACACCTGATAGAACAAATCAACGATCAGTGAAACAGCAGGTTAGCCTCACTGCCGGCGCAACCACCGAGGTTACGCTCATACTTGACGCCTCCAATCCAAAACAGCCTTGACGACCATGACGCCAACGTATGTTAAGCAAATGGCTCTGTGTCTGACGCTGTTGCTGATTAGCGTAATAGGGAATGCGCAGCAATCAAGCTCCGCTGAACAAACGAATGAATCTTCCAGAGGGAACATAACTGGAACTGTCCTCGGCGACCGAGGTCAGCCTCTTGTGGGCGCCAACATTGTCGTCAGGCGCATGAACGTGATTGGCGGCACCGCGCGACAACTCACGACGAACAACGACGGTAATTTCGAGGCAAAGAATCTCGAACCAGGTCTCTATTCGGTGTTCGTAACTGCTCCCGTCTACGTACTGCCGCCTAGAGATCGCGACACTCCGGCGCCTATTTACCGGCCGGGCGACTCAGTCAGGTTCGAATTGATCCGCGGCGGTGTGATTACTGGCACAGTAACGAACGCGTTGAACGAACCCGTAATTTCGATCCGAGTTCGGGCGTTGATGGTCCGCGATGCAAACGGCATTGAGACAAAAGGTCTACTGCAAGCATTCGGCAACGCAATGACGGACGATCGAGGCGTTTATAGAATGTACGGTCTGGTACCTGGCACTTATATCGTGCAGGTTGGCGGCCCTGGATTCGCAGGGTCCGGAAACACTATGCCCTATGATTGGGATGGACCAACCTTTGCTCCATCGTCAACCAGGGACGACGCCATGGAGGTGACAGTCGCGTCTGGCCAGGAAAATACGGTTGACGTTCGATACCGCGCCGAGCCTGGCCACGTAGTAAGTGGCACTGTAAAGAACCTCGGTACCACCACCTCAACTGTGTCGCTGCTACCGGCGAATGGCGGTTGGATGACGTCAAGCAGCACATACCAGCGTCCGGGAGATCGCGGATTTGCTTTCTATGGAGTTCCAGACGGTGTTTACGATGTGCTAGCACAGCAGAGCACCAATGTTCCGGGCGTACCCGCGGAAATCTCTTTTTCAGAAGGTCGCAGAATTACCGTGAAAGGTAGTGATGTCTCTGGGATCGAACTTGTGACTAAATCACTCGGATCGATGACCGGCGCCGTAGCGTTGCAACCATCGACAGCAGCGGAATGCGCAGGTAAGCGACGACCCGCTTTGGCGGAAATAATGTTGACCGCTCAACAGAATAGTAAGGGTCTCGAGTCAATACCGCTTCCGCTTCAGCGCACCGCCGCGTTTGCCGCTCCGGATAAAGATGGGACGATCACGTTCAGAAATCTGGTGAGCGGACAGTACGCGATTATCCCTCGATTTTTTGCCCGGTATTGGTATCTGCAATCAATCACCCACACGACTGTAGGAGCGGCGTCAGCAAAATCCGCCCTGTCTAACCAGAAGATCGACATAGCAAAGAATTGGGTCAACGTGAAGTCAGGCGATCGTTTGACCGGATTTACAGTAACTTTAGCTGAAGGAGCGGGATCGGTTCGCGGACGTTTAGCTGTTGGCGAAGATCGCAAAGCTCCTGCGAACCTCAACGTCTTCTTCGTTCCGGCCGAGCGTGAAAAGGCAGACGACGTATTGCGCTACTTCGCTTTTGAAGTGGCTGCGGATCAAACGTTCAGTGCCGACAACTTGCCGCCAGGTCGCTACTGGCTAATCGCGAAACCTCGACTACAAAGAGACACGCCTGGCAACAATCTACGTTTACCCGATGGAGGGCAGCAGCGAACAAAGATTCGCCTGATGGCTGAAGCAAGTAACACCGTAATTGAATTAAAGCCCTGCCAGAACGTCACCGATTATCAACTCCGCGTTGTCTCGCCGTGAAACGGCAGACGATCGGTAGCATTTACTCGCTTTGAATTAGCTTCTTGGATCGTTCATCAAACAGTTCGAGACTATTGGAATCTTAGATGCAGACGGTAACTTCTCGACGATGATCTTCACTTGATACGTGCTCGTGGCGTGGGCTTGAATCTTCTAATAGGAGGTTCAGCGAGTCGAGTAGCTCCTCAGCTTCTGATTTCGTCAGATACAAAACGATCGTTTGGATCGAGCGATCAGTGTCCTCATCCAGTATCCTCATTCCTCCTCCTATCTCGATGGGCTCAACGGCCCGGACAACGAATTGTTTGTGGGCATGGTAAAACCTTGACGCTCCGCAAGGGCGCTTGTTAGACTCCAATTACATTCCAAATAGGGCCCGGCGCGAACCTGCGTCGCTCGGATTTTCCCCTAAGACCCGCGTGTGCGGCGCAGTCTGATTTTTCACATCGATGGAGGTGCATGGTGGGCTTCAAAGTCGGCCAGAAAGTCGTTTACCCCAATCATGGAATCGGGACCATCGAGCAGATTGAACAGAAGCAAATAGGAGCTACTCAACTTCCCTTCTACACGCTTCGTCTGGCTGCTAATAACTCTCTGGTTCTGGTTCCCGTCTCAAATGCAACAGAAGTTGGCCTCAGATCCCCAATCTCATCGGGACAGTGCGACGTGCTTTTCAAAGCACTAGCAGATGATTTTATTTCCCCCGCTAACGACTGGAAGGATCGTTTCAAGGAGTTTTCTGAAAAGATGCGCACCGGCGATATTTTTGAGGCCGCCGATGTGCTGAAACACTTAACTTATCTCAGTCATCTCAAACCTCTCTCGTTTCGTGAACAACGCATGCTAGAACGTTCACGTTACCTGGTCGTTTCTGAACTGGCCGCCGTTTGCCGCCAGCCTGAGTGCAATATCGAACCACGCGTCGACGAGGCGATTGCCAAAGCGTGTGCAAAACACGACAAGCGTCCCGCGCGCACCCGTGTTGCAGCAGCTGCTGCCGGCCATTAGCTTCAAAAATCTCGCCTAATTTGTGCGTCCAGCGTTGAAGGGCGACGTGTGTCCGGGGCAAGAGGATAAATGTCAAATGACATATGACCAATGATTTCCGCCTTTTCCCCGCTTTCCCTTTTCCCTCTTCCCGCTTCCGCTTTCCGGCGTGCTATGATTTGGTGCCTCCGGAGGAAATGGCTTACAGATCAGGCGCACCTTACGCGCCTCTTTAGTAATGGACGAACTACCAAGTAGCTGGCTGGGGATCTTGATCGCTGAAGGCGACTTAGGCGCATCAACTACCTGGACCGTCACTCTCCTAAAACTACTCGCCGTTATTGTGCTCGTGGCCGCTAATGGCTTCTTTGTGGCGGCTGAGTTTGCCCTGGTCGGCGTCCGTTCATCGCGCATCGAAACGCTTGCCGCAAGTGGCAGCAAATCCGCTCGCCGCCTGCTCGATCTGCTGAAAAATCTGAACGCTTACCTGTCTGCGTCGCAGTTAGGGATCACTCTCGCCTCGCTCGCCCTGGGATGGATTGGTGAACCAGCAATCGCGAGCCTACTCGCGAATCCGCTTCATCGCTTGCCCGATCCCTGGCGACACACCATTGCCTTCCTTATCGCCTTCTCGATCATCACTTCGTTGCACATCGTAATTGGTGAACAGGCGCCAAAGCTTCTGGGACTGGCTCGCGCTGAAAGAGTTGCTCTCGCCATCGCTCTCCCGATGGAGCTTTTCTACAAAGTATTCAGTTGGCCCATTCGAGCACTCGAT
>Ga0310888_10000185_pt1 | contig 13157 bp, 11 predicted proteins | sample T20D1metaG_FD_202510 | JGI IMG/M metagenome (GOLD analysis project Ga0310888, IMG submission 202510) | Lab incubated soil microbial communities from West Virginia University Organic Research Farm, Morgantown, WV, United States - T20D1 | ecosystem: Environmental > Terrestrial > Soil >...
CTGCGGTCGCGCCGTCGCCGATCCAGCCCATCGCGATCCGGCTGTCGCCCTTGATCGCCGATGCCATCGCCCAGCCGACCGCCTGCGGATATTGGGTGCCGAGGTTGCCGGAGATGGAGAAGAAGCCGTGCTTCTTGTCCGAATACATGATCGGCAACTGGCGGCCCTTCACCGGGTCGCCCTTGTTCGAATAGATCTGGCACATCATCGTCACCAGCGGATAGCCGCGCGCGACGAGCAGCCCCTGCTGCCGATAGGTCGGGAAGTGCATGTCCTCCGGGTCCATCGCGGTGGCGGCCGCGACCGCGATCGCCTCTTCCCCGGTGCACTTCATGTAGAAGCTGGTCTTGCCCTGCCGTTGGGCGCGATACATTCGGTCGTCGAAGACGCGAACGGTCTTCATGTCCTTCAGCATCTTGCGCAGCGTATCGGGGTCGAGCTTCGGATCCCACGGTCCAACCGCCTTGCCCGCATCGTCCAGCACCCGGACCAGGCTGGTGCACAGCGGGAACGTCTCCTCCGCCTTGCCGGCCACATCCGGCCGCGGTGCCTCGCCTGCTGCCGCGACCTTGATCGACGAAAAATCGGGCGTGTCGCCGGGCCGGAACGGCGGCTCTGGCACATGCAGCGCCAGCGCCGGCCGGTTGGGGCGTGAAGAAGCTTTATCAGGCATCGCCGGCCCGCTTAGTGCGGACCGGCGTCGTGGGCAACTAGCGCCGCACTGGCATCCTACCCGATGGTGCGAAGTTGCTGCGCCCAACTTCGCTGATTGCGCCGTTCGCCATGCGGCCTTCGACAAGCTCATAGCCCATTAGTGCGAAGACGCGGTTGCCGATGAAGATGGGGCGGGCGTTGCCGTACCAGTCGACGCAGCTGGCGATGCAGGCGTCGTCGGCCGCGCGGCGTGGGTCGGCGTCGAGGCGGCCGGCCATGTCGAACAGGCGATTCTCGCGCTTCAGGAACAGGATCGACGACCCGCTGCCCAGGAACCGCGCATATTGCGACTGGAGCTGGGTCGTGATCGGCAGGCCGAGGATGCCGTTCGATCCGTCCGCATTGTCCTGGCGGTAGAAGAAGGCCTGGCTGCGATTCTCGCCCTGCTGCGCATTGGGGAAGGTGAAGCTGTTGCCCGTGCGCGCCATCGGGCGCCGAAGATCGACGGCGGTGAACACCAAGGCGCCGCGCGGGTCGTTACCGATGACCACACCGTCCTGGCCGAGCTGGTCGAGCCGCTCGACCGCGTGGGGAAGCCGGAGCTGCGCCACCGGGCCGCCGCGCAATCCTGCCGCAACCAGCGTCGAGAATTGTCCGCCCTGGAATCCATGGCCGCCATAGAGAATGTGGTTGCCGACGAAGCGGTTCTGGAAATTCCACTCGTTCTCCGCAACCGAGGGTAGGCGGCGATAGCGGGAGAGGGGAACCCGGCGGCTGCCGTCGCCCATCCAGCGGATCGGAACGGACAGCAGCGCAACACCGCCATCGCTATTCTCGTTGTTCCACATCCAGTCGCCGCCGCCGTTGCTGCGGAGCAGTACGTCGACGAGGCCTGCTTGCCGGTCTTCGCGGAAGCTGAACTGGTCGGTGGGCTGGCCGACCGTGCCGATGGCGGACGGCTTTTCGATCCCGTCGAGCGGCAGGCGGTAGAGCCAGCTGCCCGCTCCACCGCGCTCGGCCGCACGATACGATCGTGCATCGCTGACCCAAAGATACACGGCCGTCGGGCTGACGTAGAAAGTGCGGCTGGCGGGGCCGAGCACCGCGGTAGCCTTGCAATCCATCACCGGCGCGGTGAGGTTGCAGTCCATCACGCTGTGCAGCGTGTCGAGCGGCGCGTCTTCGTCGTCGCGCATCGACGGGACGACATAGACATCGCGCGCGCGGGCGACGCGGCGGAACACCGGCTTCACCCCCTGCTGCCAGCGGCTCACCGCAGGGAACTGGTCGAACGGGTCGTTGCCCCAACCCAGGTAGAGCGGAGTGTAATAGACCAGCCGGTTGCCGATCAGGCGCGAGGCATAGTTGCGCGATGAATAATAGTCGTTGGAGCGCAGGTGATAGGCGTCCTCGAACCGCAAATGCCCGTCGGGCGACAGGCGGAAGCGGTTCACTTCCGTGCCGCCGCGCGCGTAGCTGTAGCCGATGACGATCACCCTATCGCCGCTGATCAGCATCTCGTCGTACCAGTCGCCGCCGCCGGTGATGCCCGGCGGAAAGGCGTTGATATGGTCGACCGGCCGCATCTGGCCGTCGGCGATGGAGACGGTGAACAAGCGTCCACGCCTTAGGATGACGAGCAGGTCGCCGCGCTTCTTGACGATCCCTCCCTCGTCGACGTCGGCTTCCTGGGTGTTGGTGATCTTGTCGCTGCTGGTGCGGCTGCCTGTGACGACCATTGCATCGGCCTGGGCAGCGGACTCGGCGACCGGCGCCGCCATCACTGGCGGGGGCGGCGGCGCGGGCGGCGGAGGAGGCTCGTTGGCCATGCGCTCCTGCCGCTCGGCTCGACGTTTCGCGAGGAATGCGAGGAGGTCGGCGTCCGACTTGAAGGAGGTCAGCTGTCCGCCCGCCCGGGGCGCCGCCGCTACGCGCTGCTGTGCCGCCACCGGTTCCTGAAGGGTGAGCGCGAGGCTTGTTCCTCCGATCAGTGTCAGGGCAAGCGCCGCGGCGCGTCCCTTCGATCCAATACGCCGATCCGACATACGCGCCTCCATCAACAATGTGACAATATCACATCATTGATTCGGCTTACTGTCAATCCTCGTGCGGAACGCCCAGCGTTGCTCCGGCGGTGAAGCTGCCGCCGGCCTGCTCGTTGAACCAGAAAGGCGTGAACCCGCCCTGTCCGCCCGCCACGATCTGCAAGTTGCTGTCGAACAGGCGTCCGCCCTGCATCGTCATGACCACCTGATCGGAGTTGCGGATATTCTCGAGCGGATTGCCATCCAGCACCACCAGGTCGGCGAGCTTGCCGGGCTCGATACTGCCGAGTTCGCGGTCGAGCCCAAGCGCCCGGGCGGGATTGATGGTCCCGGTCTTCAGCGCCTCCATATTGCTCATGCCGCCGATGGCGAACATCCACATGTCCCAATGTGCGCCCAGCCCCTCGCGCTGGCCGTGCGCGCCGATCGAAACGGGCACGCCCAGGTCGCTGACCTGCTTGGCCTGTTTGGCGACGCTGATTACATTATCCTCTTCCGGCGGGTTCATCACCGGCCGGCGAGAGCGGGCGTCGATCAGGGGCCGCGGCGTCCATTTGGCAAGGATCGGCTCGGCCCAGACATTTGTGTGCTGGTACCAATAATTTTCGCCGAACGGTCCGCCGTAGGCAACGATCAGAGTGGGGGTCCATGCCGTGCCGCTGCCCTTCCAATATTGCAGCACGTCGTCGTAAATGTTGGCGACCGGCAGTGAGTGCTCGATGGTCGTGTGGCCGTCGGCGATCATCGTCATGTTCATCTCGAACAGCGAGCCGCCCTCGGGCACGACTTCCATCCCGAGCTGGCGAGCGGCCTCGATGATCATCTGCCGCTGCTCCCGGCGCGGCTGGTTGTAGCTCTTGACCGACCATGCGCCCGAGGCCTGCAGGCGGCGGAGGTGGGACAGCGCGTCGTCGAAGCTGCTGATCTCGACGGTGAAAGGCGTCGTCGCGCCGTAGAGGATCGTGCCGGTCGAAAAGATGCGCGGGCCGAGGATCCTGCCCGCCTTTTGATATTCGGACGCCGCGAAAATCTCGAACGTATCGTTTGACGGATCGTGAACGGTGGTGACGCCATAAGCCAGCGCGGCGGCGTGGAACCAGTTCTGCTTGGGGATGACCAGCTCGCTGCCCATCGATCCGTGCCAATGGGCGTCGATCAGGCCGGGGATGATGGTCTTGCCGCTGACGTCGATCGTGCGCGTTCCAGCAGGATAGCTGACGGCGGCCGTCGGGCCGACCGCGGCGATCCGGTCGCCCTCGATCAACACCGTGCCGTTCTCGATCACCTCGTCGCCGCGCATGGTGACGATCCGGGCGCCGGTCAGCGCGATGCTGCCGGTCGGCTTTGCCTGCTCTGCGGTGACGCCGAGCCGGGCGACGAGAGGGGCTGCGGCCTGCTTGCCGCCCGCGAAGGCGCCCGCGCTGGCCAGCGTCTGGCCGTAAAGGTTCGGTCCCTGGCTCCAGAATAGCTGGCGGCTATTGCCCGCCCAATGAAGCCAGTCTCCCGCATCGGCGCTGACCCGCGATTGAGGAAGCGACTTGCCGTCGGGCGCGATGTCGATCGAGCGGCCCGAGCGAACGAACGGCATGACATAGGCCTGGTAGCGCTCGGTCCACGCGATGAACTGCTCGTCCGGCGACAAGGCGAAGCGCGTCGCATTCTGGGAGATGAGGTGTGTTACTTCGTCGGTACCGGCCAGCGATACGGACTTCAGGACCCGCTTCTCTTCCTCACCTTCGTCGGTGAAGAAGATACGGTCACTGGCCGCGCCCCACATCGGCTGCCCGCCCTTCTTGGCGACGCGTTTGGGGGTGCCGCCCTTGGCTGGAACGACGTAGATGCCGGGTTCACGCCCATAGAGCGGCGTCGTGAGGAACCCGTCGCGGGTCTTGCGATAGGCAATCAGGCTTCCGTCGGGCGAGAAGGCGGGCTCGACATAATGGCCGGGTTCCGGCGTGACGATGCGGCCCTCGCCGCCGCCAACTCCGACGACCTTGATCCGTCCCGCCTTGTCATCGTCCCAGGCGACATAAGCAATGCTGCGCCCGTCGCGGGAAAAGGCGGGATAGCTTTCGAAGTCGCTGCCGCGGGTCAGGCGGCGCGGGCTCGAGCCGTCGCCGTTCGCAATCCAGATATTGGCGAGCGCTTCATAGACGATGCGCGATCCGTCGGGGCTCTTCTGGGCAAAGCGGACCATCTTCGTCGTGAAGCTGGCAGGCGCGACTTCCTTCTGCTGCCGAACCGCGTCCTCGACGAAGCGGGTGCCGGTGACGTGGAACGGGATTTCGCTGACCGCCTTGGAAGCGACGTCGACGCGGTGGATTCCGCCCTTCGCCCAGAAGACGATCGATTTGCCATCCGGCGTCCAGCTCATGCCCGGATAGACGCCGTGGACCGCCCAGGTCTCCTGCATGTCGCGGTCGAGAATGTCGGTTAGCGGCGTGATGCGGCCGGACGCCAGGTCCATCAGCATCAATGTCGATTTGTAACGGACGCGCCGGATGAAGGCCAAGCTCTTGCCGTCTGGCGATGGCGTCGGCCGGATTGCGCCGCCCGGGCCGTCGACATAGGTCTCGATCTCGCCGGTCTGCCGGTCGAGCCGCTGAATCACATAGATCTGGCCGTTGACGTCCTTCGAATATTCGAAGGTGTTCCCTGGCGTCGCATCGTCGGAAAAATAGAGGTAGCGGCCGTCGGGCGAGAAGGCCGGCTCGTTGGTGTCCTTCTGCTTGGTGCGCGCCTTGGTCATCTGGACGCCGGCGCCCTTGTCGCCGCCACTGCGGTGATAGAGCCACATTTCTCCAGAGCCGAGCGAACGGGCGGACGTGAAATGCTTCCGGGCGACGATGAAATTGCCGTCGGGGGTCCATTCGGCCTGGTTCAACAGGCGGAAATCTTCCTTGGTGATCTGGCGCGGAGAGCTGCCGTCGCGCCGGATCGCCCAGATATTGTCGCCGCCGCCGCGATCGGACGTGAAGGCAATCTCGCTCCCGTCGGGCGAATAGCGGGGCTGCATGTCCCAGGCGTGCCCGGTCGAGAGCGCCCGGGCTTCTCCCCCGGTGAGCGGTATGACGTAGAGGTCGCCGAGCAGGTCGAACGCAATCTCGCGCCCGTCTGGCGATACGTCGAGGCTCATCCACGTCCCGCGCGTCGTGTCGATCGCGACATTGCGGCCGGGACCATGGGGCGCGTTAACGTCCCACTTCCCGGGCTTCTTGCCTTCGGTGGCGGGCGACGGTGCAATTCCTGGTGGCTGCGGCTGGGTAATCGGCTCGGCCTGACCGGGCTGCGGCGGGGGCGGGGCGACCGGCGGCGTTGGCGCCTGAGCCAGCGCGGCCGAGGCGGCCAGCATCGATCCGCCGATAAAAAGCATGGACAAGCGCATTTGCGGTAACCCCCTCCTGAAGCGCGCGGAGATTGGCGGGGCGGAGGAGGGTTGGCAACGCGCCTTGCCGTCGTTCGTCGAATTGACGGATACTCCGGCATAGGGCTAGGGCGCGCCCCATGTCCGAGACCAAGAAACCGCTTCCCGACCGCCTGTCGCTCGACCCGCGCAGCCCCTTCTTCGACCAGGAGGTGCTGGCGCAAGGCGTCGGCATCCGATTCAACGGAACGGAAAGAACCAACGTCGAGGAATATTCGATTTCGGAAGGCTGGATTCGGGTCGCCGCCGGTCGCAGCCGCGACCGTCACGGCAATCCGATGACGATCAAGCTCAACGGCAAGGTCGAGCCCTTTTATGAGGCCGGCAACGAAAAAGGCCCCGACGCGGACGCCGAGGCCTAGCCTGGTTCAGGCCGACTGATTCCGCCGCGCCCGTCGGCGCTCGATCAGCTTTTTCGCACCCCAGCCTGCACCGAGCACCAGCGCTAGCGGACCGAGTCCGCGCCTGGCGATCGCCGGAATGGCCGCGCCGACCAGCGCGCCGGTCATCTTCTGATTGCGGCCGGCGACCTTTTCTCCCGCAATCGCTCCCAAAATCTTCGCAAGCATGACTGTCCTTTCGGCGAATATGATCCTTGCCGGACAAAGCGAATGGCCGCCTGCCCGGTTCCGCCCATCGGGTTGGGCAATCGTGCCAACCATCGGTGGGAAATTCCGCCAACTTGCGCTCCGATGAACGGCTCAGGCGTTATTTTTCCCGGAAATCTGCAATTGGCACGGCCCTTGTAAAGGATAGGGCACGGATCGACGGGCAACCGCCCCGACATTCGAAAAAGGGAGAATGAACATGTCTGGCTCGAAGTTTCAGCGCCATCTGATCGCGGCCTTCGCGTCGCTTTTGATGAGTTCGATCGCGGTTGGCGCCGCGATTGCCCCGGCCCAGGTTTCGGCCGCCAATGTGGAAGTTGTCACCTATGCCTGAATTTGAACCGATCGAGGCCCGTCCTGCCATCCGCATCCCGCGGCAGCAGGAAGAGGCGGGACAGGAAACGACCATTCGTTTCGCGCCGTTGAGCGGCATCCTGTCGGGCCCGATCTTCACCCGTACCCGCGACATCATCGCGGCGAACATGTCGGAATTGCTCGACCGGTCCGAAGACCCGGCCCGAATGATCCGCATGATCATCGTCGAGATGGAAGAGACGCTGGTCGAGGTGCGTGCCACCGCCGCCCGCTCGATCGCCGACATCAAGGAGATGCGGCGCGCCTGCAACCGGCTCGACGACCTCCAGCACGGCTGGATGGAGAAGGCAGAGCTGGCGCTCGAGAAGGGCCGCGAGGACCTGGCCCGCGCTGCCTTGGGCGAGAAGCAGAAGGCAGCCGAGATGGCCGAGAGCCTGCACGCCGAAATTTCACAGATCGAGCAGGTGCTCCGCGGCTATGAGGCGGACATCCAGCGCCTGCAGGTCAAGCTGGCGGAGGCCCGCGCCCGCCAGAATGCGATCGCCAGCCGGCTCGAGAGCGCGATAACCCGCGCCCGCACCAGCGAGATGCTGCACGGCAGCCGCACCGAGGAAGCGTTCGCCAAGTTCGAGCTGCTCGAGCGCCGCGCCGACTTTGCCGAGGGCCGCGCCGACGCGCTCGGCCTGACCGGGCCGAAGAGCCTGGAAGAAGAAATTGCCGAGCTTCGCGCCGCCGACTCGGTCGATGCCGAACTGGATGCACTGAAAGCCGCACTGGCGGCGAAGAACTGACGGGAAGGAAAAGGGGAAAATGTCACGCTATTCACTGGGCCGCCGCGACAAAAAGCTTGCCGGCGTCTGTTCGACCCTGGGCGATGTGTTCAACGTCGATCCGACCTTCATCCGGATCGGCTTCGCCGCCGCCGCCCTGCTGATCAGCTGGAAGCTGGCGCTGATCGCCTATGTCGGTGCCGGCATCTACCTCCACATCCAGAAGAAGAAGGGCGCGGCCGGCTTCGACCGCAAGTCGGAATATGAACGGATGGCCGAAACCGGTCGCACCCGCACTTCGGTCCACGACCTTCGCACGCAGCTGGACGTCAACGACCGGCGGATGATGGCGATCGACCACCACCTCAACAGTCAGAACGACGAGCTTGCCCGCGAAATCGAAGCCCTGCGCGAGGAGAAATGATCATGGAACCGCTGTCCATTGGCCTGATCGGCGCCAGCGTGCTGGTCGCCCTTGGCCTGGCCTCGCTGGCCGCCCTCAAGGGATGGAACGCCTGGCTGGAATTCAAGCGGCTGGAACTGGCCAGCCACGTCGGCGACGCAACCCTTCCTCCCGCAGGCGGCAGGATCGAGCTGGCGGACCTCAAGGAACGAGTCCGCAAGCTCGAAGCGATCGCCGCCGGAATCGATATCTAAAACGGGACCGACTCCCCAATCCCAGTCCCGTCAAGGGCGGCCTGCACCGTCACGCAGGCCGCCCTTTTTATTGCCTAGAAGCCGAACCTTGCCGTCACCCTTATGTCGCGGCCGGCGAGGGGGGCATAGTCCTTGAGCATGCTGGTACTGCGGCGCGCCACGACGTCGAACAGGTTGTTGCCGGCCAGCGACAGAGTCAGCTCCGGCTTTGCGGCGAGCGGGTGCCAGTCGAGCGAGGCGTTGACCAAGGTGTAGCCGGGCGTTTCGGTCTCGATCGGTGCTGTGCGGTCATGGGCAAAGGCGCGTTCGAATTCCAGCCGGCCGTCGAACTGCCCGCGTTCACCCGTCAGCGCGGCCAAAATTCTCAACGGAGGGATGAGCGGGGCGGGGCCGAAATTCCTGACGGTGGCGTGGACCGCATCCCCTTGGATTTCACCGGCCCAATCGACTCCAAGAGCAGTGCCAAACGTCGCCCGCGCCTGGGCCTCGAAGCCGTAATAGGTCGCCTTGCCCTGCCGATATTCGAACACCGGCAGGTCGTCCTCGATCTCGCCGGTCGGCGCCTGGAAGATGAAGTTGGAAAAGCGGCTGTAATAGATATTCGCGGTTAGATGAAACGGGCCACTGGCATGGTGCAGGCCAAGCTCGATCGAATTGCTACGCTCCGGATCCAGGTTGCGGTTTCCGACCTCGAACGACTGGCTGCCGCCGTGCGGTCCGTTGGCGAACAGTTCATCGATCGAGGGCGCCCGCGCGCTGTGAGACAGCGAAAGTCCGGCGCGCCACCCAGGCGAGAACTCAAACTGGCCGCCGAGAGATCCGGACAAGGTCGTGAATTTGCGGCTATCGTCGGGCGTGCCGAGTTGCGCGTCTTCATCGGCGGTCAGCTTGCTGAACTCGACCCGGGCTCCGCCTTCGATGCGGATCGGCCCGCTGACATAGGTCTGGAGGGTGAACAGCCCGGCCTGGCGCTGGCGGCTATCGGGCAGGAATTTCTCCTCGCCGCGAATGCGCGCGTTGCGGTCGAGATATTGGATGCCGCTGGTCCCGCCCCAGCCCGATCGCTCGGCCTGGACCAACTCCGCGCGGCCTTCGCCGCCCTTGCTGAAGAAGGATGAGCCGATCTCGCCCGTGTCCTCGATCTCGTCATGGTGATACTTCGAGTAACCACCGCGCAGGCGGACCTTGTCGAAGAATCCGCCCAGCGGGATTTCGGCGCGGGCGTCATAGCGGGTCTGCTCGACGTCGATCGTCGGCGCTTCGGCCTCGATCGCCGGGTCGAGCGAATAGCGGATCGGCACCTGATATTTGGCCAGGTGCCGGGTGACCGAGACCCCGGCGTTGAGGTCGCCGTCGACATAGCCGAACCCAAGCGCGCCCTCCTTCGAGGAAGCGGCCGAATTGGGAAGCTTGCCCTTGAGGTCCGCGAGTTCCTGGATTTCCGGGAAGGGACTCGCCGCGGCTTGCTCGCGAAGGTCTTTCGACAATATGTGCCCGCCGGTTTCGAGATCGTCGCTTTTCGACCAATTGCCGTCGGCATGGACGACGAAGTGGCCGCCCAGAGGGACATCGAGCGATAGGTTGGCCGACCGTTCGTTGGCCGCGGAACCATAGGACAGCAGGGCGTCTGCCTTCACAGGGCCATCAGGTTCATGGCGCGGGATGCGCGTGTCGATGACGTTGACCACGCCGCCGATCGCCGATGATCCGAACAGCAGGGCGCTGGGGCCGCGAAGCACTTCGATCCGCTCGGCGGTAATTGGGTTGATGGCGATGGCGTGGTCAGGGCCGGAGCCGGACAGGTCGAGCGTTCCAATCCCGTCGGTGAGCACGCGCACCCGGTCGCCGCTGAGGCCCCGCAGGACCGGCGCGGACGCGGTAGGGCCGAAGCTGGTCGCGGACACGCCCGGTTGCCGCGCAAGCGTTTCGCCGATGCTGGGCCGGACTTCGCGGGTCAGTTCGCCCTGGTCGAGCACGGAAACGCCACCGAGCACGTCGTTCTCGCGGCGGCGGACGCCAGTGACGACAATCACACCTTCTTCACGCGCGGGATGGGCCTGGGCGGCGCTTCCAGGCTGGGGCGCCGCCGTCGAATCGGCTCCGCCGGCTGAATCCATGGAGGGATCGACAACCGCGGATTGGGCGAGGGCGGGCGCCGGGGCCAATGCGAAGGCGAGGGCGGTCAGGGAGACGAAGCGGGTCATGAAGTTTCCGAGAAATGGCCGGGACGCGGCGCCTTTAGCGTATGATGTTACAACATCGCAAATGGATGCGACAGCGTTCGTCGCGTCCTGCCCGCCGTTCGTCGAACGGCTCGCCTGTCGGACCTGGCTCCGCTAGGCGGGAACCATGTTCATGACGCACCTTGAATGCTCGCTGACCGGCGAGCGCTACGATTCCGACCGGCTTCAAAACCTTTCGCGGGCGGGAAAGCCGCTGCTGGCGCGCTATGATCTCGATGCGGTGGCGAAGCGCCTGACGCGCGAGGAGCTGGCTCGGCGGCCTGCCGGAATGTGGAAGTGGAAAGAGTTGCTGCCGCTTCCGGAGGGCGCCGCCGCGGTCAGTCTCGGCGAGCCGGAAACGCCGCTGATCGAGCTCATCGGCGTAGGCCTCCGGCAAGGAGCGCGAGCGCCGATCGTCAAGGACGAGGGGCGCCTTCCGACCGGGTCGTTCAAGGCGCGGGGAATGGCGATGGCGGTCAGCATGGCAAGGCATTTCGAGGTTCAGCGCATTGCCATCCCGACCAACGGCAATGCCGGCGCGGCGCTGGCGGCCTATGGGGCGCGGGCCGGAATCGACACGCTGGTCATCTGCCCGGAAGAAACGCCGGAGCTCAATGTGCGCGAGACGGCCGCTTATGGCGCCCAGGTGATCGTCGCCGACGGGCAGATCGACGAATGCGGCCGCATTGTCGGCGAAGGTGCGGCCCAAGGCCGCTGGTTCGACTGCTCGACCTTGAAGGAGCCCTACCGGCTCGAGGGCAAGAAAGTGATGGGGCTGGAACTCGCCGAGCAGCTCGGCTGGGAATTGCCCGACGCTATTTTCTATCCGACCGGAGGCGGCACGGGCCTGATCGGCATGTGGAAGGGCTTCGACGAGCTGGAACGGATCGGGCTGATCGGATCGAAACGCCCGCGGATGTTCGCGGTACAGGCCGCCGGCTGCGCGCCGATGGTGAGAGCTTGGGAGCAAGGCGAGGAATTCGCCGAGCGCTGGGAAGGCGCGGCGACCATCGCCACAGGCATCCGCGTTCCAAAGGCCGTTGGCGATTTCCTGATCCTGCGCGCGGTGCGCGAAAGCGGCGGCGCCGGAATAGCAGTCGAAGAAGAGGCGATCATGGCGGCGGTCGACGACGCTGCACGCGACGACGGCATGTTGCTCTGCCCGGAAGGCGGCGCGGTGCTGGCGGGCTGGCGAGCGGCGCTAGCGCGCGGGCTCGTCGGCAAGGGCGAGAAAGTCGTGCTGTTTAACTGCGCCAACGGCAACAAATATCCGCTGGCCGATCGTGCGCGGCGGATGAGGCTGGCGGAGATGGATGCTGGGGCGCTCTAGGGCCCGATATGGTAAGCCCCGGAAACCGAAGTTCCCGGGGCTCCATGGTTCGCATCCGAAGATTTGAACCACGATCATAAAACGACCGCGCCGCGTCCGGGTTCCCGAACGCATGAAATTTTTTTGTGGTGCCGGCTGAGGGATTTGAACCCCCGACCTTCGGTTTACAAAACCGCTGCACTACCACTGTGCTAAGCCGGCTCGCCGCCCCTTTGCGTCAGACGATGCCGAAGGTCCAGCCCTCGGTCCGCGCCAGCTCGGCGGTGATGCCGGTCGGTGCGAAGGCATCCGGATTGCCCAGATGCGCACGCATGCCTGCGGCGGTGACCAGCGCGTCGGTCTGGTGGTCATTGGGCTCGAAGCGCAAGCGGGCGGGCTTGCTGCCCAGCCCGGCCAGCGCTTGGTTGAGGTCGACCCGGCTGCGCAGCTTTTTGCCGCTCATCCCGGCGTTGCGAAGATAGATGCGCGTGTAGATTTCGACGACTGCGCTTCCCTTCGCGGGCAGCGGGTCCATCGGCCAGATCGCCACCTTGCCATCCAACCTGCGAAGCAAGCGCATTCCCGAGAAACTCGCCTTCGCAACCTGCGCCGCCCCGATCGCGTCGTAGGCGCTGGCGGTCTTGCGGCCACCCTGGGCGTTCAGCCGCGCGTCGCATTGCCGGAAGCGGACGAAATCGGCCTTCGCCCCGTCGGCGATTCCGAAATAGAAATGGCGGCGGTGGGCGCGCTCGAGAAATGAGGCTGCGCCCAAATCCTCGTCCTCGCTCAGCGCGTCGACATAGGCCCAGAAGTCTCGGGCATTGTCCGGCACGCCCTCCTCGCCGGGGAGATAGGCACCGCGTTCCGCGAACGGTGGGGCGAAACTGAAGTCGAAGCCGAACAGCGTCGGCTCCTTCGCGGCCCGCACCAGCAGCCATTCCAGCACTTCGCAGCGCGACCAGACATGGCCGGGCCGCACGAGACGCGGCGGCTCGTCGCCCCGCGCCTCGGCGATTGCGATGCCCCTGTGCCGCCGCCCCTTCGCGCCCGACCAATCGATCGCGACGGTCGAGGCGAACCTCACACCAGGGGTGGCTGGCTGTCGTCCTCGGCCGGCGCTTTTTTAAGCCGCGGCGGCGGAGCGCGCCGGGTT